>ENA-UOJJ01005937-UOJJ01005937.1-human-gut-metagenome-genome-assembly--contig:-CS66-NODE-5937-length-9889-cov-5.499695_pt1 | contig 9889 bp, 10 predicted proteins | sample MGYA00242343_ERZ723890 | MGnify/ENA metagenome assembly ERZ723890 | reverse complement strand
CTGGATCTCTTTTAGCCTTATACGCATTAAAAAAGAAAACAGAAGAAAGTAACCCCCCGGAACATTTTGTTCCGGGGGGCTGAGGTAGAGAGAAGAGTTTTATTCGATATGTTTCTTCTTAGCGAAGAAGTCTTTTGTCTCTTTCACGACAATACCGCTTAACGCAAACAGTGCAATCATATTCGGGAAAGCCATCAGACCGTTGAAGATATCTGCGATGGTCCATACTGCCTTAACGGTAAGGAAGGGGCCTGCGAAAACCGCCAGAATATAGAGCCAGCGGTAAGCCTTGATCATCCCCTGCTTGCCGTGAGTCAGATACTCCAGGCAGCGCTCGCTGTAATAATCCCAGCCAAGGATTGTGGTAAACGCGAAGAAGATCAGGCACACCATAAGGATAAAGCTGGATACAACCGGAGAGAGCGGCAGGCCATTCTGGAACGCATAGGTCGTAACCTGCACGCCTTCCAGACCTTCCACCTGCCAGGCGCCGGTCAGAACAATCGAAAGACCGGTCAGAGTACAGATAATGATCGTATCAATAAATGTACCGGTCATGCTTACAAGACCCTGGCGAACCGGCTCATGTGTCTGAGCGGCAGCGGCAGCGATCGGCGCGCTTCCGAGGCCGGCCTCATTCGAGAAAATACCGCGGGCCATACCATTCTGCATTGCAACAAGCATACTGCCAACCACACCGCCGGTGATCGCACTGGGATTAAAGGCAGCTTTCACAATCGTAGCAAATGCGGCAGGAACCTTTGTAATATTAAAAAGTACCAGTGCGAACGCGAATACAAAGTAAATGACAGCCATAAAAGGAACGATAACCTGACTGACATTCGCGATACGCTTGATACCGCCGATCAGAACAGCAGCAACACAGAGCGTGACAAGAACCGAAGCGATCACTGTAACCAGAGACTGTTCGCCGACGATCGGCAGAGTAACAAGAATGGCCTTGTCCGGATCAAAGAAGCCCTGCGCAGCACTGGCAATACCATTTACCTGAGTGATGGTACCGATACCCAGAAGACCTACCATGACACCGAAGAACGCGAAAATCTTCGCCAGCCAGGTCCAGCCTTTCCCCATACCTTTCTCGATGTAATAGAACGGTCCGCCGAGACTGTGTCCGTCTTCCGCCACCACGCGGTACTTTACGGCAAGGAGGCCTTCCGCATACTTTGTTGCCATACCAAAGAAAGCAGCAACGATCATCCAGAACAGAGCGCCGGGACCGCCGGCACATACAGCGGTAGCCACGCCGACAATATTGCCGGTACCAATGGTCGCGCTGAGCGCAGTACAGAGAGCACCGAAGCTGGAAATCTCACCGGTCGCACCTTCTTCGTTGCGAAGCATCCATTTCAGAGCCAGCGGGAGGCGGCGGATCTGCAGAAGACCCAGGCGCACGGTAAGCATAAGTCCTCCGCAGAGAATCAGAGCCATCAGCGGCACACCCCATACAAGGCTGTCGATGGTTCCCAGAAGGCTGTTAATCGAGTCCATCATAATTTTCTTTCCCCTTTTTTATTTTGTTTTCCGGAATACGCCCGATCAGAAATCGGAATCGAAATGCAAAAAAAGAGCCCGCTATGGGCTCTCAAAACAAAATGAGTGAACGCAAAAAAGAGATGCATCCTCCGTCCTTTTGCCTGAGAGATTCAGTATAAATACTGTTGCACCTTCGGCACCCTATACAAGATAGGACTTCTCCGGAGCGCCATCCATTGACAGTCGCGATATAATCACCTGAGAGTGTTACTCCTTCGGACGACCCGTGGGTCAATTTCCTGCCAACTTCATCTAGCACTTAACTTTATCATAAGTCGGTAAATACAGTTCGTCAAGAGGAAAAAATAAAAAAATATTTAAACTTAAAGAATTGAAAATTTCGCTTGCAATTTCTACTTTGTTTTATTATAATAACACTGCACTTCGTTAAAGCGAAAGAAGATTTATTTTTTTAGAGGAGAATTATGAAATGAAGATGAAGAAAGTACTGAGCGCAGTTCTGGTAACGGCAATGGCAGCTTCCATGGCAGCATGCGGCGGAAACAGCACTTCCACGACGGCAGCGGCAGCAGAAAGCACGACCGCGGCAGCTGCATCATCCGAAAATGAGAGTACGGAGAGCGAGGCAACCAGCGAAGCGGAGGAAACCACGGAAGTGGCTGCTTCCGGCGATTCCGACTGGGCTTATATTGAGGGCAAGGGCAAGATGACGATCGGTGTCACCATGTTCGCTCCGATGAATTATGAAGAGAACGGCGAACTGATCGGTTTTGATACTGAGCTTGCGAAGGCAGTATGCGAGAAGATTGGCGTTGAGGCAGATTTCATCGAGATCAATTGGGACTCCAAGGAGATCGAGCTGAATTCCAAGAATATCGACTGCATCTGGAACGGCATGTGCATCACCGAGGAGCGCAAGCAGAACATGAGCGTCTCCGATCCTTATCTGCTGAATACGCAGGCGCTGGTTATGAAGGCGGATCGTGAGGATGCGATCATGGCAGATGTAACCGGACTTACTGTGGTTGCCGAGCAGGGCTCCACCGGCGAGGGCAAGCTTCTGGGCGACATCCCGGATGATGAAACCGTTGTTGTATCCCCCAGCGAGTTCTTTGCGGGCGTGAATTACACTCCTGTGGATTCCATGGCGAAGGCTCTGATGGAAGTAAAGGCCGGTACGGCAGATCTGGCTATTGTTGACAGCGTATGCGCGTTGGCCATGGTAGGCGAAGGTACCGAATACTCCGACATGGTTGTAAATATGGATAATAACTTTGGTGAGCAGGAGTACGGCATTGCGTTCCGCAAGGGGTCCGATGCAACCGAGAAGGTGAACGCGGCGATTGCAGAGTTGTACAGTGAAGGCGTAGTAGAGCAGATTGCTGCTAAGTACGGTCTTACCGATATTTTGATTAAATAGTAATAATACACGAAGGAGAATCTTATGTCAGATGTATTTACATCTCTAACCGGAGGATTCCTGGAGAATCTTCAATTATTTGCCGCTACGCTGATCCTGGCGATTCCGCTGGGACTGATTATAACCCTGGGTTCCATGTCGCGGATTACTCCGCTGAAGTGGCTGGTAAGAACCTTTATCTGGATCATCCGTGGTACACCGCTGATGCTGCAGCTGTTTGTGGTTCTGTACGCGCCGGGACTTCTGTTCGACTACCCGATGTCCAACCGCTTTATGGCGGCGATCGTTGCGTTCGTGATCAACTACGCCTGCTATTTTTCGGAGATTTTCCGCGGAGGCATCGAGAGTATTCCGAAGGGGCAGTATGAGGCTGGACAGGTGTTGGGTATGACCCGTGTGCAGATTTTCTTTAAGATTGTTCTGCTTCAGGTGGTGAAGCGTATTACTCCGGCGATGGGCAATGAAGTAATTACATTGACAAAGGATACCTCCCTGGCGCGTGTCATCGGTCTGACCGAGGTTATCATGTGCGCCGAGCGCTTTACGAAGAAGGGCCTGATCTCACCTCTGTTCTCCACGGCAATCTATTTCCTGCTGCTGAACGGCATCCTGACGCTGTTGTTCAACTGGCTAGAGAAGAAGATGGATTTTTTTAAGGCATAGGGGGAAGTCATGGCAATTCTTGAAGTAAAAGGTATTGAGAAGAAATTTGATAATCTGGAAGTTTTGAAGGGCATCGATTTCTCCCTGGAGAAGGGAGAAGTGCTTGCTATGATCGGTGTGTCCGGCAGCGGCAAGACAACGCTGCTGCGCTGTCTGAATTTTCTGGAGCAGCCGACAGCCGGTGTGATTCAGGTTGGCGGGAAGACGATCTTTGACGCGTCCAATCCCAACCTGCTTAGCGAGAAGGAGATCCGGAAGAACCGCCAGCATTTTGGCATGGTATTCCAGTCTTTCAATCTGTTCCCACAGTATACGGCACTTCGCAATGTGACGCTGGCGAAGGAGCTGCAGGCGAAGGAACAGAGCGATTTTAAGAGCAACAAGAAGCAGGTCATGGAGCAGCTGCAGAAGGAAGGCCGCGAGCTTCTGGAGAGTGTCGGGCTGGGCGATAAGCTGGATTACTATCCGCATCAGCTCTCCGGCGGTCAGCAGCAGCGTGTGGCGATCGCGCGCGCACTGATGCTTCAGCCGGATATTCTCTGCTTCGATGAGCCAACTTCCGCACTGGACCCGGAGCTGACCGGTGAAGTTCTTCGCGTCATCCGTGGTTTGGCTGACCGGAATACAACCATGGTTATAGTTACACATGAGATGAAGTTCGCCAGAGAGGTTGCCGATCAGGTACTCTTTATGGACAAGGGCGTGATCGTAGAGCACGGAACGCCGGAAGAAATCTTTGAGCATCCGAAGGAAGAGCGCACCAGACAGTTCTTAGAGCGCTATCTGGAGGAGGCATAATATAGGTATCCCCATTCTTCGCCGGGTATGGCAGGCTGTATTCAGTCGGCTGTGCCCGGTATTTTTCTTGTTCGTGGGGGGCTTTTCAAGTGGAGCGGAACGTGCTAAAATTAATCGGAAAAGGAAAGGCGTGTGGATGAAAGTTCAAAATCCACACGCGTTCGTAATATCTGTCAGGAGGATTTACACAGATGTTGACAAGTAAAATTACAAGAGAGCAGGCACTGGAACTGCTGAAAAAGTACAACAAGGAGACGTTTCATATCCAGCACGGACTGACTGTCGAGGGTGTGATGCGCTGGTACGCGAAGGAACTCGGCTACGGCGACGAGGAGGAATACTGGGGGATCACCGGGCTGCTTCACGATATTGATTTCGAGCTGTATCCGGAGCAGCACTGCCAGAAAGCGCCGGAACTTCTTCGGGAAGGCGGTGTAGGCGAGGATATGATCTACTCAATCTGCTCACATGGTTATGGGCTCTGCTGTGATCTGGAACCGAAGCTGGAGATGGAGAAGGTACTCTTCGCGGCAGACGAGCTGACCGGTTTGATCTGGTCAGCAGCTCTGATGCGTCCGTCGAAGAGTGTTATGGACATGGAGCTGAAGAGCCTGAAGAAGAAATATAAGGACAAAAAGTTCGCGGCCGGATGTTCCCGTGATGTGATTAACACTGGAGCGGAACGCCTGGGCTGGGAACTGGATGAGCTTCTGCAGCGTACGATCGAGGCGATGCGATCCTGCGAGGCCAGTGTCGCGTCGGCCATGCAGGAAGAGCAGTAACAACCATATGTCGTTGTTGCTGGAAAATATATGATGTTTTTAGGAGGAAAAGAAAATGGAATTTGCAGCTTTACAGAAAGAAATGATCACCGCAATGAAGGCAAGAGAGAAGTCGAAGAAAGATGCCATCTCCTCCATCGTTGCCGCAGTGAAGAAAGTAGCGATCGATGAGGGACACAGAGAGGATATCCCGGAGGAGCTGGTAGACCGCGTGATTCTGAAGGAACTGAAGACCGCAAAAGAACAGCTGGATTCCTGCCCGGCGGACCGCACGGAGCTGAAGGCGGAGTATCAGGAGCGCTATGATTATATTGCGGCTTACGCTCCGAAGATGATGAGTGAGGACGAGGTTCGCGCTTATCTGAACGAAAAGTTCGCGGATGTACTGGCAACGAAGAACAAGGGCCAGATCATGAAGGCTGTGATGGGTGACCTGAAAGGCAAGGCGGACGGTAAGGTAATCAATCAGATCGTTGCCGAGTTCTGCAAGTAATATGACAGCCGGAGAACGAAATCTGAGCAGAAGAGTTGCGGCAATTCTTCTCGCCGGAGGCAGCGGAACCCGCTTCGGCGCGGATAAAAATAAGGTCTACGTGGAAGCGCTGGGGCAGCCGCTGATCCGCTACAGTCTGGATGTGTTTGCTGCACATCCGCTGGTGGACGAAGTGATTCTTGTGGCAAGAGAAGGGGAAAAAGAGATCCTTGAATCCTTTCCCTGTGGAAAACCCTGCCGTATCGTGACAGGAGGTGCTACCCGTCAGGCGTCGGTGCTTCACGGACTGCAGGCGACATCCGCCGATATCGTACTGATTCACGACGGAGCGCGGCCGCTTCTGCAGCCGGAGATGATCGATCACTGCCTGGAGGTGATGGGAGAGTGTCATGGTGCTACAATCGCAGTTCGATCCAAGGACACGATCAAGCTGACGGACGACAACGGCTTCGTCACGATGACGACGAAGCGGGCGAATACCTGGATAATCCAGACGCCGCAGTGCTTCAATCGAAGCATTCTGCTGGACGCGCATCAGCGTTTCGGCGCCGATCCTGATATTACGGATGACTGCATGCTGCTGGAGCGGGCCGGTGAGCCGGTGAAGCTGGTAGAAGGCGACTATACCAACATCAAGGTAACCACGCCGGAGGATTTGACGCTGGTAGAGAACTTTCTGAGTGAGAGACGGCCGCAGTAACCGGCGTAACTCTGGAAATTTACGGATGGTTACAACTTAGTTACAATGTTTTTCTATACTGGTTATGAGAAGAGAGCGTTATGGAAAGAACGAATACTTTTTACTTTTCGTAATTGTTCCGACAGAAGATAAGAACGGAATCCTTGCAGAAGGGGGACGAGATTATGCAGGAGCCAGTGTGGAAGAACAGAAGCAGAGAAGAGCGCATCCGGTTCTATGAGCAGAGCCGCCCGCAGAATATACGACAGAAAAAGCAGAAGAGACAGGTAAAGCGGCTTCGTCAGGCGGCGTCCGTTCTGATGGTAATTGCGGCTTTTTTTGCCGGAATAGCAGTCGGAAAGGGGTGCAGCGGCGGAAATACTGTCATAGCGGCAGAACGGGAAGCCATGGCGGAAGCTTTTTTTCAGGAAGAAGCCGCGAAGAAGCGCAGCACCTCAGATTTGCAGAAGACAGAGACTGTGGATACGACGGAATTGCCGGACTATGTGGATGAACAATACCTGACGGTAAACCCGTACTCGCGCCCGGGTAAGAAGACGGATACGATCCAGGCGGTTGTTATCCATTACCTGGCCAACCCAGGAACTACTGCGCAGCAGAACCGGGATTATTTTGAAGAATTATCCAAGGGGGAGGACGGCGTCTCGATCAGTAGCAATTTCGTGATCGGACTTGAAGGTGAGGTCATTGCTTGTGTGCCGCCGGGAGAAGTCGCTTATGCCTCCAACAACCGCAACAGCGATACGGTATCGATCGAGAACTGTCACCCCGATGTGACTGGCAAATTTAATCCGGCTACGTATGAGTCGCTGGTCAAGCTGACCGGCTGGCTCTGCTACAAATATCAGCTGGACCCTTTAAACGGCGGCGTAATCCGCCACTATGAAGTAACAGGGAAGATCTGCCCCAAATACTTTGTCGAAAATGAAGAGGCCTGGCAGGCATTTCTGCAGGACGTGCAGGACTGGATTGACACACATTAATCGCTATAACATGATACATTGATACAAATGGGAATGAAAACCCATAAAACCAGTACTTTAGGACTTGACATTTACAGGAAGGACAAAAGAAAGATGGATATGCAGTTAAAAGGAAGAAGAGCTCTGGTAACAGGCGGAACCAGAGGTATTGGTAAGGCTGTGGCTTTGGAGTTTGCCAGACAGGGCGCAGACGTTGTGATCTGCGGAACGAACCCGGAGAAGCTGGAGCAGGTGAAGCAGGAGCTGATCAATCTCGGTGTGCGCGCGGATGCTTATGTGTGTGATGTTGCCGATCCCGTTCAGGCGGAAGCAACCGTAAAGCGCGCGGCGGAGTTCCTTGGCTCGATTGATATTCTGGCCAATATCGCAGGTATTTCCCCGAAGAAGGAGGGCGGCTTCAAGGTTCCCTTCTACGAGCTCACCATCGAGCAGTGGGACCGCGTCATCGATGTCAATCTGAATTCCATGTTCTACTTCTCCAAATACGCGGCGCCTTATATGATGGAGCAGAAATACGGACGAATTATCAATATTTCCTCTGTAGTCGGCCTGACCTCCAGTGAGCACGGGCCGGCAGCTGCCTGCTACACAACCTCGAAGACCGGAGCGATTGGCCTGACCCGCGCGATGGCTTACGAGCTGGCAGAGTACAATATTACGGTAAATGCCGTTGCGCCCGGCAGAATTCAGACGGATATGTCTGCGGCTAACAACTCTTACTACAATGATTTGCATATGAAGCTCATCCCCATGAAGCGCTTCGGCACACCGCAGGAGGTTGCGGATGCCTTCGTATTCCTGGCATCCGATAAGTCCGACTATATCACCGGCGACACGATCAACCTGACCGGCGGCTGGTTCCTGTAAGAGGCGGCAATCCATGATCACAACATTATTGTTTGACCTTGACGGAACTCTGCTTCCCATGGACACTGAGGTCTTTACGAAGCATTACTTCAGCCTGCTGGTACAGAAACTTGCGCCTTACGGCTATGAAGCGAAGCCACTGATCGGGGCTGTTCTGGCCGGCATCGAGGCCATGGCGGTGAACGACGGAAGCGTTACGAACGAAGAGGCTTTCTGGAACTGCTTTGCGTCTCTCCTCGGAGAACAGACGAGAGAGCAGATCCCGGTATTCGAAGATTTCTATGCCAATGAATTTCAGCAGGTAAAGGTGTCCTGCGGATATAATCCTATGGCGAAACAGGTCATCGAGCTTGCGAAGCAGAAGGGACTCCGCACGATCCTGGCTACCAATCCGATCTTTCCGTCTATCGCGACGGAGAGCCGGATTCGCTGGGCCGGACTTCAGCCGGAAGATTTCGAGCTTTATACGACCTATGAGGATCAGTATTATTGCAAGCCGAATGTGCGCTATTACGAAGAAATTCTGAAGGCAAAGAATCTGAAGCCGGAAGAGTGCATGATGATCGGCAACGATGTGGTGGAAGATCTCGTGGCCGCCGAGCTGGGAATCCGCGTATTCCTGCTGACGGACTGCCTGATTAATAAGAAGCAGGCGGATATCTCCGAGTGGGAGCATGGCGGTTTTCCGGAGCTTTATCGGATCATTGAATGTGCGTCTGCGTGCAGATGAATATGAATGCAGTATAGTCATTGGTGAGAGCTAACGTAAAATAACGAATAAGAATTAAAAAGAATGCCATTAACAGTAGGATGAAGTTATTGTTAATGGCATTTTTTTGTTATTTATGTATCTAAATGTATTGAAAAAATAGATACATAATGTTATACTGGAAAAAACTGAAAGTTAAAGTGCATAACAAAGGAGGAAAAATGAAAAAATATCCGGTAAAGGTGTTGGGATTTGGCGATAATGTAGTGGATAAGTATACTCACATACATACGATGTATCCAGGTGGAAATTGTGTTAATTTTGCAGTGTATAGCTCCATGATTGGGGTGGAACGATCTGCTTATATGGGGTATTTTGGAAATGACAGTGAGGCGGAACATGTGATTCAGACATTGGAAAAGATCCCAATCGAGATTTATAAGTGCAGTCAGCTGAATGGAGAAAACGGGTGCGCAAAAGTCAGTATCGAAAATGGAGAACGCATTTTCCTGGGCAGCAATCTCGGAGGAATCCGGGGGAAGACGGAGTTTGAACTGGATCGTTTTGACTTGCAGTATATAGCGGGATTTGATCTTGTGCATTCGGGAAATTATTCCTTTATGGAACGCCAGATCCCGAAAATTCAGAATCTAGGAGTGCCTGTTTCTTTTGATTTTTCTGATTGCAGTACAGAATCCTACAAAAAAGAAATGTGCGCTGTCGTTGATTATGCATTTCTGTCGTGCGGAGGTCGTTCTCTGAAAGAGGCGGAAGAAGAGACTCGTGCGCTGGTATCCTATGGTGCAAAACTGGCAGTGGCGACCAGAGGAAGCGAGCCCTGCGTTGCTTATGATGGGAAATCCTTCTATTATCAGGAGCCGAAGAAAATTGAAAATGTGCGTGATACAATGGGCGCTGGAGATTCCTTTATAACAGCGTTTTTAGTTCATTATATA
>ENA-UOJJ01005936-UOJJ01005936.1-human-gut-metagenome-genome-assembly--contig:-CS66-NODE-5936-length-9890-cov-4.286019_pt1 | contig 9890 bp, 9 predicted proteins | sample MGYA00242343_ERZ723890 | MGnify/ENA metagenome assembly ERZ723890 | reverse complement strand
TCGAGGGGGCGCGCCGGCTGGGCGGAGCTCCCATCCCCGTCATCGGCATCATCTCGGGCCGGCTGGGCTTCCTGTCCGGGATCTCGACCGAGGGGATCGAGCCCCTTTTCGAGGCGATCGCCCGCGGCGAGCTCCGGATCGAGAAGCGCTCCATGCTCCGGATCGAGGGGGACTTCGTCACCCCGCCCACCTCTTCGCTGGCGCTGAACGAGATCTCCGTGCAGCGCCGCCGGGGCGGCATGATCTCGGTGGAGACCTTCGTCGACGGACAGATGGTGGCCACCTATCACGGCGACGGCGTGATCCTCTCGACCCCCACCGGGTCGACCGCCTATTCGCTCAGCGCGGGCGGGCCCGTGGTCGCTCCGTCGTGCGCCTGCCTGGTGCTCTCGCCGCTGGCTCCGCACAACCTGACCATGCGTCCGGTGGTGATCCCCGATTGCAGCGAGGTCTCGTTCCGGGTCCACACCCGCGATGACGGCGCCTTCCTCTCGATCGACAACCGCACCTACCGGATCCGCGAGGGGGCCACGTTCCGGGCCCGGCGGGCGGAGCAGTCCATTTTTTTGGCCGTGCCGCACAATATCTCGTTTTACGACACGTTACGCAATAAGATGATGTGGGGCGTAGACATGCGCGGCTGACCGGGCCGCTCCGGGCAGCGGCGGGAGCGCAGGCTGCATTCGGACCTCGTTGCACGAGATTCCGTCACATTTCCCGCCGCATGTTTTCGCATTTTCCGTAAAAAAGGCTATATTTGCACCTTATATAGAGGTAATTATGATTCAGGAAAGAAAGATTCCCCGGCACGTGGCCATTATCATGGATGGCAACGGACGCTGGGCCGAACAGCGCGGCAAAGAGCGTTATGTCGGTCATATGCAGGGTGTTGAGTCGGTGCGCAGAGCCGTGAAGGCGGCTCTCCGGAACGGCGTGGAGTACCTGACGCTCTACGCCTTCTCCACCGAGAACTGGGGGCGTCCGGCCGAGGAGGTGAACGCCCTGATGGAGATTCTCTGCAAGAGCATCGTCGCCGAAACTCCTGAATTGAAGGCACAGGGCGTCCGCGTGCGGATGATCGGCGACCGGAGCCGCTTCTCGGAGCGGGTGCGCGAGCATCTGGCGCAGATCGAGGAGCAGACCGCGGAGCAGGAGAAACTGACCCTGGTGCTGGCCCTGAACTACTCCGCGCGCAGCGAACTCGTGCGGGCCGCCCGCCGGCTGGCCGAGGAGGCCGCCGCCGGAAAGCTCGATCCCGCGCAGATCGACGAGAAAAAGGTGGCGGATGCGCTCTACACCGATTTCTGCCCCGATCCCGACCTGATCGTCCGGACCAGCGGCGAGTGCCGGTTGAGCAATTTCCTGCTTTGGCAGGCATCGTATGCCGAACTCTACTTCCCCGAGGTGCTGTGGCCCGATTTCACGGAGGAGGAGTTCGACAAGGCGCTGGCGGTCTATGCGGGCCGCGACCGCCGTTTCGGATTGGTTAAATAAAAATGAAGAAGTTACGATAGATGAATCGTTTTGGTAAGATCGTTCTCGCGGCGGCGCTCATTCTGACGGGCGGCCTTGCGGCCTCCGCACAGGAGCGCGAAACCGCCGATACGACGCAATACGCCCCCTTCGACGAGGGTGCTCCCATACTGAAGAGCTCCGCACCGAAGCTCTACCACATCCGCAACGTCAACGTGCGCGGCGTGAAATACCTCGATCACAATCTGATCCGCTCGGCGGCGGGCCTGCTGCCCGGCGACTCGCTCTATCTGCCGAGCAGCTACATTTCCAACTCCATCACCCGGCTCTGGAACCAGCGCTACTTCTCCGACGTGAAGGTGGGCGCCACGATCTTCGGCGACAGCGTCGATCTGGAGATCTTCCTCAAGGAGCGTCCGCTGGTCAACAGCTGGAAGTTTCAGGGCATCTCGCGCGGCAAGCAGAAGGACCTGACCGAGAAACTCAAGCTGCGCCGCGGCACCGAACTCTCGGACTACGTGATCGACAAGAATACGAAGCTCATCAAGGCCTACTTCGTCGAGAAGGGCTTCCGCAACGTCGAGGTGACCCCCCGCATCGAGAACGACACGGCCCGCGAGCGCGCCGTGAACGTGATCTTCGACATCGACCGCCGCGACCGCGTGCGCATCGGCGAGATCACCTTCTCGGGCAACAACGAATTTTCGGACCGCCGTCTGCGCAAGACCTTCAAGAAGACCCACCGCAAGAGCATCAACTTCCTGCGCAACACGAAGCTCAACGAGAAGGACTACGCCGACGACAAGGAGCTGCTGATCGACTTCTACAACTCCAAGGGCTTCCGCAACGCCACCATCCTCAGCGACTCGCTCTACGTCATCAACAACAAGCGGATCGGCCTGCACCTCGACCTTTCGGAGGGCAACAAATACTACATCCGCAACGTCTCGTGGCTGGGTAATTCGGTCTATCCGACCGAGGATCTGGAGCGGATCTTCAGCGTGCAGCCCGGCGATACCTACGACAAGAAGTCGATGCACAAGCGGCTGGGTATCGGCAAGGAGGTCAATCCCGACGAGATGTCGGTCTCCTCGCTCTACCAGAACCAGGGCTACCTGATGTCGCAGATCGATCCCGACGAGATCGTGGTCGGTGCCGACTCGATCGACCTGGTAATCAAGATTTTCGAGGGTAAGCAGTTCACCATCAACGAGGTGGGCATCTCGGGCAACATGCGTGTGGACGACGAGGTGATCCGCCGCGAGCTCTATACGCGTCCGGGCGAGCTCTACGACCGCTCGATGCTGATGCAGACCATCCGTACGCTCAACGCCATGGGCCACTTCAACCCCGAGACGCTGATGCCCGACATCAAGCCCGTATCGAACGAGCTGGTCAACGTCAACTGGCCTCTGGAGGAGCAGGCGAGCGACCAGTTCAACGTGGCCGGCGGCTGGGGTTCGGGAACCTTCGTGGGTTCGGTGGGTATCACGCTCAATAACCTTTCGGTCCGCAACTTCTTCAAGAAGGGGGCCTGGCGCCCCTACCCGATGGGTCAGAACCAGCGGCTCTCTATCTCGGCCCAGACCAACGGTACCTACTACAAGGCGCTGGCCCTGAGCTTCACCGACCCCTGGCTGGGCGGCCGCAAGCCCAACTCCTTCACGGTTTCGGCCCACCTGTCGGAGCAGAACAACGCCTACTACTTCTGGCAGACCTCGACGCGCTACTTCCGCTCGACGGGTCTCTCGGTCGGACTGGGCAAGCGTCTGACCTGGCCCGACCCCAACTTCTCGTTCTACGCCGAGGCCTCCTACCAGCGCTATAACCTGAAGGACTGGAGCTCGTTCGTGATGTCGAACGGCGCGGCCAACATGCTCTCGCTGAAGTTCGTCTTCGGCCGCAACTCGGTCGACCAGCCCACCTATCCCCGCCGCGGCTCCGACTTCAGCGTGTCGGTGCAGTTCACGCCCCCCTACTCGCTCTGGGACGGCAAGGATTACAGCGACCAGTCGATGCCCGAGGCCGAACGCTACAAGTGGATCGAGTTCCACAAGTGGCAGCTCAAGGCGCAGTGGTTCTTCTCGCTGACCCGCAACCAGAAGCTCGTGCTGATGACCAAGGCCGAGATGGGTTACCTGGGCAACTACAACCGGAACAAGGTATCTCCCTTCGAGCGCTTCGAGGTGGGCGGCGACGGCATGTCGGGTTATAACATCTACGGCATCGACATCATCTCGATGCGCGGTTACGAGGACGGCGCCCTCGACCCGGTGGGCGACTACTACTCGAACGCCTATAATAAATATACGGTCGAGCTGCGCTACCCGATCGTGCTGAAACCCTCGTCGCAGATCTACGTGCTGGGCTTCCTCGAGGGCGGTAACGGTTTCGAGTCGTGGCGCAAGTTCTCGCCCTTCAACATCAAGCGTTCGGCCGGTTTCGGCGTCCGCCTCTACCTGCCCGTGGTGGGTATGCTGGGCATCGACTGGGGTTACGGATTCGACCCCGCAGCCGGCCAGACGAAGAAGAGCGGCAGCCAGTTCCACTTCGTATTGGGTCAACAATTCTAAACCGTTGGCAACAAATTTGAAAGAAAATCGTTATCTTTACAAAACGAACCTTGCACTATGAAACGATTGATCTGTTTGGCAATGCTCTTCGTTGCAGGCCTCGGCGCCGCAGCGGCTCAGAATTATGTGGTCGTGGACAGCGAAAAGATCTTCAAGTCCCTGACCGAATACAACGAAGCCCTCTCCGAACTCGACGCCCTCGCGGCCCGCGAGCAGAAGAACGTCGATGCCAAGTTCGCGCAGGTGGAGACGCTCTACAACAACTACATGCAGGTGAAGAACTCGCTCTCGGCCGTTTCGCAGCAAACCCGCGAGAACCAGATCCTCGCCGCCGAGAAGGAGGCGCAGGAGTATCAGACGTCGGTCTTCGGCAACGAGGGCACCCTGATGAAGCGCCGGCTGGAGCTGATCCAGCCCATCCAGAAGCGGGTGTTCGCCGCCATCGAGGCCTATGCCAAGCGGCAGGGCGTCGATCTGGTGCTCGACTCCGCATCGAATCCGACGATGCTCTACCGATCGGCCGGGGTCGACAAGACCGAGGAGATCATCCGAGAATTGAAATAACTCAAAAATTAACCGAATAAACGAATTATGAAAAAAGTATTGAAGCTAACCCTTGCGGTAGTTCTGATGATGAGCGCCTCTTCGCTCTATGCCCAGAAGTTCGGACGTGTGGACACCAACGAAGTGCTGGCCGCCATGCCCGAGATGAAAGAGGCTCAGACCAATCTGGAAACCTTTGCAAACGACCTGGGCGCCACCTTCGAGACGATGCAGGTGGAGATCAACACGAAAGTGGCCGATCTGCAGAAGAACGAGGCTACGATGACCGAGTCGCAGAAGCAGTTCAAATACAAGGAGATTCAGGACCTGTCGGCCCGCATGGAGGAGTACCAGCGCAGCGCGCAGAACGAGATGCAGCAGAAGCGTGCCGAACTGCTCAAGCCCGTGCAGGACAAGGCGATGGAGGCTATCAAGAAGGTGGCCCAGGCAGGCGGTTATCTGGTCGTGTTCGATACGGCCATCCCGTCGCTGGCCTACTTCGACGAGGCGCAGCTCACGGACCTGCTTCCCGAGGTGAAGCGCGAGCTGGGTATCCAGTAGGGGCCTAAAGATCGAAAAAAGCCGTCTGCGAACCGCAGACGGCTTTTTTGTGGAAATATCCCGTTCTTTACCGGGGCTTGCTCTCGCAGTAGGCGCAGCGGCAGCCGTCGGCGGTGCGGCGGAAGAGCTGGTCCACATCCTCCGTAGAGGAGATGCAGCGTTTATTGGGGCAGGTGTACTCGTTGACCGACAGATCGGGCGTCAGCACCGGCGTATGCTCGAACGGACGGTTCTCGTCGGCCCATTGCAGCAGCGTGTAGATCAGGGCCATGCGGACGAACTTGCCGTTCTCCACCTGACGGAAGTAGGCGGCGCGGGGGTCGTTGTCCACGGCCCGCGTGATCTCGTTCACGCGCGGCAGCGGGTGCAGGACGATCATGTCGCTCTTGGCCGACTGCATCTTCTCGGGATCGAGCACGAAGCTGTCCTTCACGCGGTCGAACTCCTCCTCGTCCAGGAAGCGCTCCTTCTGCACGCGGGTCATGTAGAGGATGTCCAGCTCGGGCATCACCTCCTCCATGGTGGTCACCTCGCGGAACTCCAGCCCCGTGGTGGCGCGCATCTCCTGCAGCATGTAGTCGGGCAGGCGCAGCTCCTCGGGGGCGATCAGGATGACGCGGATGCCCTCGTAGCGGGCCAGCGCCTTGATCAGGGAGTGGACCGTGCGGCCGAATTTCAGGTCGCCGCAGAAGCCGATGGTGAGGTGGTCGAGCCGCCCCTTCTCGCGCTTGATCGTGAGCAGGTCGGTGAGGGTCTGCGTCGGGTGGCTGTGGCTGCCGTCGCCGGCGTTGATGACCGGCACGCCCGCATACTGCGAGGCGACCAGCGGAGCCCCCTCCTTGAAGTGGCGCATGGCGATGATGTCGGCGAAGCAGCGGATGACGCGCACGGTGTCGGCGACGGTCTCACCCTTCGAGACGCTCGACGACGCGGCGTCGGAGAAGCCGATGACCGTGCCGCCCAGTTCGAGCATGGCCGAGGTGAAGCTCAGCCGCGTCCGGGTGGAGGGTTCGTAGAAGAGCGTGGCCAGCTTCTTGCCCTTGCAGACCTCGCTGTATTTGGCCCGGTCGGCGATGATATCCTCCGCCAGGGCGATGATCCGTCCGGTCTCTTCGACCGTCAGATCGGTGGGATCGATCAGGTGACGCATGGCTCGCAGCTATTTAATCATCCAACTTTCGTCCGACGGGTTGTCGCGGAACTTCAGCAGACGCTCCTTATCTTCGGGACGGATGTAACCCTCCTCGGCAGCCACCTCGACCAGCGTGTCGAGGTTCGAGAGCGAGTAGTTCGTGACGTTCGCCTCGGCCAGCCGATCGAGACCCCGCTTCATGCCGTAGGTGAAGATCGAAGCCACGCCCAGCACCTCGGCGCCCGCCTCGCGCAGGGCCTCGACGACCTCGATGCACGAGCCGGCCGTGGAGATCAGATCCTCGATAACGACCACCTTCTGTCCCTTTTCGAGCTTGCCCTCGATGCGGTTGCCGCGGCCGTGGTCCTTCGACCCCGAACGGACATAGCCCATCGGCAGGTCGAGCAGGGTGGCCGTGATGGCTGCGTGGGCGATTCCGGCGGTGGAGGTTCCCATCAGCACCTCGGCCTCGGGATACTTCGTGCGGACGATCTCCGCCAGTCCGGCCTCTACGTGTCCGCGCACCCCGACAGCCGTCAGCGTCAGGCGGTTGTCGCAATAAATCGGGCTCTTGATGCCGCTGGCCCAGGTAAACGGCTGCTCGGGACGCAGGAACACTGCGCCGATCGAGAGCAGGTCTTTCGCAATTTTCTTCTCCATATTCTCGGTTGTTAGTAATTCCATTTTCAACAGCGGGAAGGGGTTTCCCCATCCGTCCCGCTCCAGCCGCTCCGCCGTCTCGAAGCCGAATCGGCGGTAGAAAGCTGCGGCTCGCGGATTCTGTTCGTTCACGCAGAGCCTCCGCACGCCCGAACGGAGCGCCAGCTCCATCAGGCTCCGGCCCGCGCCGCATCCGATGCAGTAGGGGCGGACGAAGAGCATCTCCAGCTCCGGACCCTCCAGCCCCATGAAGGCGGCCGGCTCCCGGCGTTCGTCGCGCACGATCCACAGTTCGGAAACCCCGCGCAGCGCCTCGTCGACCTGCGGGCGGATCCGCACGATGTCCGCTTCGGTCAGGAAGCCGTGCGTGGCCCGCACGGAGGCTTCCCAGAGTGCAACCAGCCGGTCGACCGACTCCTGCGGACGGGTTTCGCACCGCTCCGGTGCCGTGAAGAGCCTCTTCCTCATGGTTCAACGCAGCGCGCGGCGCAGCACCTCGACGACCTCCTCTTTGTAGATGCCGCCCTCGTGGAGCTTCTCTTCGCCGAGGTAGAAGGTCGGCACGTAATAGTAGTCGTAGCGGTCGGCCACGGCGGGCTGTTCGGATTCCTCGATCATCTCGATCTCCACCTCCGCCAGTTCGGGGTGCTCCGCTTTCGCCTCGTCGATATACTGCAAGGCCCGCTTGCAGAAGGGGCAGTTCTTCAGGTAAAAGAGCGTCAGCTTTTTCATGCGTCGAAATTTTACGCTACTCGCCCAAAAACTCTGCCACGCAGCGGCGGTAGGCGGCCACGGGATCGGGAGCGGCGGTGACGGGACGGCCCACGACAATGAAGTCGGAGCCGATCTCGCGGGCCCGGGCGGGCGTCGTGACGCGCACCTGGTCGCCCACGTCGCCGTCGGCGAAGCGGACACCGGGGGTGATGGTCAGGAACTCCCGGCCGCACGTCTCCTTCACCATGCCGGCCTCCAGCGGCGAGCAGACCACGCCGTCCAGTCCGGCCTCCTTCGTGTTCTGCGCGTACTTCACGATCGTGTCGTTGATCGTGGCGCCGATCAGCAGCTCGCGCTGCATCCGCTCCTCGGAGGTGGAGGTGAGCTGGGTCACGGCGATCAGCAGGGGCCGCGTGCCGTCCTCGCGCGTCAGCCCCTCCTTCGCGGCGCGCATCATGTCGATCGTGCCGGCCGCATGGACGTTGCACATGTCCACGTCCAGACGCGACAGCACGGCCATCGCCTTCTTCACCGTGTTGGGGATGTCGTGCAGCTTCAGGTCGAGGAAGATCCGGTGGCCGCGCCGCTTGATCTCGCGCACGATGGCCGGGCCCTCGGCGTAGTAGAGCTCCATTCCGATCTTCAGAAAGGGTTTGCGGGGCTCGTCCCGGAACAGGTCCAGAAATTTGAAAGTGTCTTCCGCCGACTTGAAGTCGCAGGCTATGATTACGTCGTGTTGCATGGTATTCATAGTAGTTCTTGTTTTCATTTATTCGACGATTCCGATGATGTCCGACAGCCGCTCGATGCCCAGCCGGTCCATCTCGGCGGGCAGGGCTTCGACGATCTCCTTCGAGGCGTAGGGGTTGCGCAGGTTGGCGGCCCCCACCTCCACGGCCGTGGCGCCGGCCATCATCATCTCGATCACGTCGCGGGCCGACTGGACGCCGCCGCAGCCGATGACGGGCATCCGGCAGGCCTTCGCCACCTGGTAGACCATCCGCACGGCCACCGGGAAGATCGCCGCACCCGAGAAGCCTCCCATCGTGTTGGCGATCACCGGACGGCGCCGCTGGAGATCGATCCGCATACCCAGCATGGTGTTTATCAGACAGATGCCGTCGGCGCCGGCCTCCTCGCACGCCTTCGCGATCGACACGATGTCGGTCACGTTGGGTGAGAGCTTGATGTAGATTGGCTTCGTCGTCACGGCCTTCACGGCGCGGGTCACCTCGGCCGCATGTTCGGGCGAGGTGCCGAACGACATGCCGCCGTGCCGCACGTTGGGGCACGAGACGTTCACCTCGATCAGCCCCACCTGCTCCTCCCGGTCGATCCGCTCGCAGCAGTAGGCGTACTCCTCGACCGAGAAGCCCGAGATGTTGGCGATCACCGGTTTATGGAAGAAGGTGCGCAGCCGTGGCAGTTCCCGCTTGATCACGGCGTCGATGCCGGGGTTTTGGAGCCCCACGGCGTTTATCATCCCCGCCTCGCACTCGGCGATGCGGGGCGTCGGGTTGCCGAACCGCGCCTCGCGCGTGGTTCCCTTGAAGGAGAACGACCCGAGGATGTTGATGTCGTAGAAATCCTTGAACTCGTTGCCGTAGCCGAAGGTGCCGCTGGCCGGAATCACCGGATTGTCCAGCTTCAGGCCGCTCAATATGACGGATGTATCCATAAGTTTCAAATTCAAAATGTGTGAAATCGATCGTTGCCTACTCCCACAGGATCTCCTCCTTGCGCATCACGGGACCCTCCTTGCAGATGCGCTTGTTGCCCGTGAGGGTTTTGCACGAACAGCCCATGCAGGCGCCGAAGCCGCACCCCATCCGCTCCTCGAAGCTCAGCTGGCCCGGGATCGGCACCCCCAGCGAGAGGGCCCGGAGCATCGGCATCGGACCGCAGGCGAAGAAGTAGTCGCAGTCGGGCGCCTCGGTCCGGATGGCGTCGGTCACGAACCCCTTCACCCCCGCCGAACCGTCCACCGTAGCCACGACGACCCGGGCGCTGAGCGCCCGGAACTCGTCGGCGTAGAAGATCTCGCCGGCAGTGTTGAAGCCCAGCACCACAGTCACCGGCTTGCCGGCGGCCAGCAGCACGCGGGCCAGGTTGTAGAGGGGCGGAACCCCCACGCCGCCGCCCACCAGCAGGGGACGCCGGGTGTCGGCCGCGGCGTCGAACCCGTTGCCCAGACCGGTCAGCAGGTCGAGCTTCTCGCCCGGCTGCATCCGGCT
>ENA-UOJJ01005931-UOJJ01005931.1-human-gut-metagenome-genome-assembly--contig:-CS66-NODE-5931-length-9897-cov-26.725259_pt1 | contig 9897 bp, 7 predicted proteins | sample MGYA00242343_ERZ723890 | MGnify/ENA metagenome assembly ERZ723890 | reverse complement strand
CACCTTACGTTTCAGAATCCGAAATGGCCAATATAGGTAGAAACCTTCCACAGGCAATACAAGAAAAAGGCCGTGAAATCAGGACATTTATGCCTAAATGGGGAAACATTAACGAGCGCAGAAATCAACTGCATGAAGTAATTCGCCTCTCCGGTATGAACCTGATCATCGATGATACTGATCACCCCCTTATTATAAAAGTTGCTTCTATTCAATCCGCACGCATGCAGGTATATTTCATCGACAACGATGACTATTTCCAGAATCGTTTGCAGACAGCGGACGAAAATGGTGTAGAATACGATGACAACGACAGTCGTGCTATCTTCTATGCACGTGGTGTACTGGAAACAGTGAAGAAACTTCGCTGGTGTCCTGACGTTATTCATTGCCACGGCTGGATGACGGCATTAGCTCCTCTTTATATTAAGAAAGCCTACAAAGATGAACCTTCTTTCCGTGATGCAAAAGTTGTATTCTCGGTATATGAAGATGATTTCAAGAATACACTTAGTGATGACTTCGCAACCAAACTGATGTTGAAAGGCATTACCAAGAAGGATTTGGCATCTCTGAAAGAACCGGTAGATTATGCGGCACTTTGTAAACTTGCTGTTGATTATTCCGACGGAATTATACAGAACAGCGAAAAGGTAGACGAATCCATTATTGAGTACGCTCGTCAGTCGGGTAAGTTGGTTCTCGATTATCAGAGTCCGGAAAACTACGCAAACGCATGCAATGAATTCTACGATCAGGTATGGGAAACCACTACAAATAAAGAAGAAGAATAAAAATCTAGATACGACAATCATGAAAGCAAAATATGCCTTAATAGCTTTATTGGCAATCACATTTTTCGGATGCGATGATAGTACAGGTGGCTTGGGATTAGGAATGTTCCCGGGCAATGACCAAAATATCAAAGGAAAGTTATCCACGTTTGATGTAACTACTAAATCAATTCCTACTGGAAAGATCTATGCCAAAACCAACATCGGATATGTTGGAAAGTTCACTGATGAAACATTCGGTACTTATCAGGCAGGATTCCTTGCTCAATTAAATTGTCCGGATGGCTTAACTTTCCCTGAAGTATATACAGAAAAGAAAGATGCTAGCGGTAAAGTTATCTCAGCTACAGGAAAAATGGTTATAACTAATGAAGATGACGAAACGATTGAAATCATTAAGGATGACCAGGGTAATCCTATTGGCAACATACGTACTACCGAACTTTTCTTATTGTATGATAACTATTTCGGTGACTCACTGACTGCTTGTAGATTGAGTGTTTATGAATTGGGTGGAGATAATAAAGAAACACTAAACACTGATAATGCATATTATACAAATATTATTCCTGAAAAATTCTATGATAGTCAGAATCTTTTAGGAACAAAAGCTTATACAGCCGTAGACTACTCCCTATCTGAGGAAGACCGTAATTCAAGTACATACGTACCCTATATTCATGTTGCTTTTAAAGAAGAAAGAGCTAAAGAAGTAGGCAAAAATATTTTAGAAGCATCAAGAGCAGCAGGAGAAAAATTTAACAATCAGTTATTTGGAAAAGCCTTTCCAGGGATTTACGTAAAAAGCGATTATGGTGATGGCACAGTACTTTATGTAGATCAAGTGCAAATGAGAGTAGTATACAAATGTTATGCTACAGATTCCATCACAGGTATTAAATTAAAAATGCAGGATGGAATTAAAGATTCAACCTACTACACTTGGCGTCAATTTGCTTCTACCAGAGAAATTATTCAGGCTAATCAATTGAGTAATGACGAACAAGCCATTAATGAAAGAATAAATGAAAAAACCTGTACTTATTTAAAAAGTCCGGCAGGTATATTCACTGAAGCTACATTACCCATTTCTGACATAGAGAACGAATTAACTGGAGATACATTAAATGCAGTAAAACTGACATTCACTAATTACAATCAATCAAGTGATAAAAAGTTTGGTATGTCTATACCATCTACTGTAATGCTTGTACGTAAAAAATTCCAGGACAGCTTCTTCAAAGACAATAAGTTGAGCGATGGTGTATCTTCTTATCTAACTTCACATACAAGTAGTACAAATCAATATGTATTCAGCAATATCACCAAATTGGTAAATGCCTGCATTGCAGAAAAGGAGGAGGCTAAGAAAGCAAAAGGTAGTGCATGGAATGAAGAAACTTGGTTAAAAGATAATCCAGACTGGAACAAAGTAGTACTTATACCAGTACTTGTAACTTACGACTCTTCAAACACTACAACCGGCCAGGCTAATATCATTAGAATACAACATGACTTAAAACCTGGTTATGTACGCTTGAAAGGTGGAGAAGCTGGAGAAACTTCAGGTGGTGAGAATTATAAGTTGAAGCTTGAAGTTATTTCTACAGACTTCGGATTAACAACTAAGTCAAACTAAAAAATATATAAAAACGGCGCGGGTTACTTCAGTAATTCGCGCCGTTTTTATATATAAAGCCATTAGAAACCAAACAACAAAAACAATTCAATAACGATTACCTTTCATTGGAAGTAATAGCAAACAAGACCTTCTCGGACAATCTCATTCCTATATAAGCTCCTAATATAAAAAAACAACCGTGAGGTGATTCTCATCTCCCCACGGTTATAACCAGTTAATTTACATTTTTTTATTCTTCTTTCTTTGCGGCAGCCTTCTTGCGTGTAGCTTTTGCTTTCGGTTCAGCTACTTTCTTCGGTGCAGCAGCCTTTTTTGCAGCCGGCTTCTTTAGTGCGGGCTCCTTAGCTATCTCTTTTTTTGCAGCAGCCTTCTTGGGAGCAGCAGCTCCTTTTTCAGCCTTAGCCTGCCATTTGGTTACTTCCTTTTGCAGTTCAGCGATTTCCTCACCCTGATTCTTAATCGTAGTCAGCAGAGAGTTCAGTTCTTCATTATCTACGTCAACAGGATACAGTGAATCTACTCGTTTGATAAAGTCGCCCAAGATATTCATGTAGTTAGTGAAGGCATCGTAAGGAGAATCATAGATGCCACGATTCAGCCAGATACCTGTATTCTTGGTAGTCATGAAACGGAAGTTGTTGCTGGCCTGCAGATAATCCCAGTCCTGTTTGATACGACGGTCATCACACAGATGAACACGTTCTGCTACGCTATACAACTTATTGAAAGCCTCACGCTGCAGAATATTACCCAGCCAACTGCTTGTATCTCTCTCTTCGTCCACCCATGACATTGGATAAGGAACATCCAGTTGAGACACTGATTTCAGTTTGGATACAATCTCTGTCGGAGTAGAGAAAGTGATACCTTTCGATTTTGCACATTCAGGCAGTGCCTTCAGGAATTCCAGGATATTGGAAGAAAGTGGCTGAGCCATACCCAATGCACTCAATTCCATAAAGATATTAATCACCTGCTCTTCTTGCGGCAATGCATCAATCCAGCTAATGTACTTGTCAGCAAATAATGGATATTCCGGCCATTCCGAATTGGAGAAACGTAATCCTATATCATCAGAAAGTTTAAAATCCCTCAAGAGCAACTTAAGCCCCGGAGCCTGATTACAGTGATATACATAATGCGGGCTCTTCCATCCCAAAATGTGTTTAGCACCTTCCGTCAGCATTCCCTTGAAGCCCATAGAGGCCACCATTCCACCTATTTCATCCGAATAAATCAGACTGGAGTTACGGAACACCTTCGGTTCTTTGCCAAACATCTGTTTCATTTTATCACGCTGACGAAGCACTTCTTCACGGAAGCAGTCTTCGTTAGCCAGAGATGACAAGCCATGTGAATAAGGTTCACACAGGAACTCACAACAGCCGGTATCATTCAGCTGATGCAGCAAGTCAATCACTGCCGGAGCATGAATTTCAAGTTGCTCCAAAGCTACACCCGAAATAGAAAGCGCTACTTTGAAAGTTCCTCCCGAGTTCTTCACCATCTCGATCAGCGTACTGAGAGCAGGTATGTAAGATCGTTCGGCAACCTCATTCATACCGGTTTCATTCGCATAGTCGTCATAGTAATAATGATCGGTGCCGATATCGAAAAAACGGTAGCGTTTCAAGTGTATAATCTGATGTATTTCGAAATAAAGACAGATCGTTCTCATAGTCTATATTATTTTATTGTTTACCATAATTTTTAATAACCTCATCATAGATACCGCGGACTTTATATCCCACGTTCTCCCATTTAATCTCATCCACTTCTTTCTTACCCTCTTCCTTCAGATATTCGTACATAGCCGGGTAAGTACAGATAGAATAAATGGCATCCGCCATGGCGTGAATATCCCAGTAGTCCGTCTTGATACACTTATCCAGAATCTCGGCACAACCGGATTGCTTGGATATAATGGAAGGCACGCTGCATTGCATGGCCTCCAACGGAGAGATACCGAATGGCTCGGATACAGAAGGCATAATATATACGTCACTGGCTTTCAGCACTTCGTACACCTGTTTTCCTTTCATAAAACCGGGGAAGTGGAAACGATCGGCGATACCGCGTTCGGCTACCAGGCGGATCATCTGATCCATCATATCACCGCTGCCAGCCATAACAAAACGGACATTACGCGTGCGGTGCAAAACCATTGCAGCAGCTTCTACAAAGTATTCCGGCCCTTTCTGCATGGTAATACGTCCCAGGAAAGTAACGACCTTCTCGCTCGGATTCTTTTGAGGAACGATATCCTGTATCTCTTGTGACAAAGGAGAAACGGCATTATGCACAGTAGACACCTTCTTCGGGTCCTGAAAATATTTATGGATCACAGTCTGACGGGTCAGTTCACTCACACACATGATGTGGTCGGCATTATCCATGCCATTCTTTTCAATGGCATACACTGTCGGATTGACATTGCCGCGACTACGGTCGAAATCAGTAGCGTGCACATGGATCACCAATGGTTTGCCAGACACTTGCTTGGCATGAATTCCTGCCGGATACGTCAGCCAGTCGTGAGAATGAATGATATCAAACTCCTGCTGACGCGCTACCACCCCGGCAACGATCGAATAGTTATTGATCTCTTCATGCAGATTGTCCGGATAACGTCCGGAAAATTCGATGCATCCCAGATCATTCGTATTGAGATAACTGAAGTCAGCGTAGATATGGTCGCGCAAGTCATAGAACAACTGCGGGTCCATATAGCTTCCTACACGTCCTTTCACATAATCCCAACCGACATTCTTCCACACTACCGGTGTGCTGTTCATACCGATAATTCTTAAAAAGCTCTGATCTTCGTCTCCCCATGGTTTGGGAATACAGAATGTTATTTCCAGATCATCCTGCTGAGACATTCCTTTTGTCAGACCATAACTGGCAGTCCCTAACCCTCCTAAGATATGCGGGGGGAACTCCCATCCAAACATTAAAACTTTCATTTTCGTTCCTCCTCTTTTTAATAATACTTAGACAGTAGCTTTAGAATACGCAGTACTTCGGCGACATTCATGGCAAACGATACAGCTCCGCGTCCTTTAAAAGGCGGATTACCATCGAAAAGTTCAGGCAACGAACTGATACAATGAATTGTCAGTTCATCTTCGAGACCAATAAGCTGGCGTTCAATGAACGACAGACCACTCATCTTATAAATTCGCAGATAGGCTTCCATATAGAATCCCATCAGCCAAGGCCAGGCTGTGCCTTGGTGGTAAGCGTAGTCACGCTGTATCTGAGGACCAACATAGTTAGGGTTATATCCCCCACTCTTCGGGCTCAAGGTACGGAGTCCCTTGGGGGTAAGCAACTCTTTGGTTGCAATATCGAGCACTTGTTTCTTTTGCGCCCGATCCAGCGGAGAATAATCGAATGCTACGGCGAATATCATGTTGGGGCGTACGCTCCAGTCCATCATATTTCCATCCACATAGTCAAGCAAATATCCATATTCATTGCGGAACACTTCGATAAATGATTTTCCCGTCACTTCTGCCTGCGCATCAAGCGCATCCGCCAGAAGAACGTTTCCACCTTCACGAACCAGATCAGCAACAAAACGAAGCGCATTGTACCACAAAGCATTAAACTCTACGATATATCCCGTACGGGGAATCACCGGATGTCCGTTTACAGTAGAGTTCATCCACGTAATCGCTTTGTCGGTGCCATTAGCGTAAAGCAGTCCGTTTTCATGCAGGAAGAGGTTTTCATGTTTCCGCTGACGGATAAATTCCATGATGTCCTCCAGCAGTTCTCCGTATTTCTGGCGGCATTGTTCGCGGGATGTCTCTTTGGCATACTGCTGCAAAGCCCAAACAGCCCAAAGCAGTACGTCCGGATGTTCCATCTCGTAAATTTTGTATCCAGCCGGTTCATCATTGATGAAACTGCGAATCGCTTTTTCCGCTGTCTTCATCACATCTTCAAACTGGTCCACCTCGTCCAGTGCCAGTGTCAGTCCCGGCAGAGATATAAACATATCGCGGGCACGGCATTTGAACCACGGATAACCGGCAAGGATATAATGTTCGCCATCCTGCTGGTTGTGGAACTGATGAGCTGAGTTTTTCAGACAGTGATAGAAGCTATCGCGAGGCGTACGGTCTGCCACTTCGGCTTCGAACGTCTGTTTCAATCTGCGCGGAGTCACTTCGGAAGTACCCGCAGAGAAAACGATGCTTTCTCCTTTCTTTATATCCACTTCAAAATATCCCGGAACATAGAGGTCTTCGTTGAAATCATAACCTCGTTCCTGTTCTTTCGGATATTCAAATCCACGATACCAGTCGGGCTGGAAATGGAATTCGCACGACTTGTTCAACTGCATGAACAGTTCCGGATAACCGGGATACATACAAGTCTTGATCCCATTTTCCACAAGCTGATAATCGCGGCTTGCCTGCGCATTTTCGTGTGTATACTCTCGCACACTCCGGAAAGCGAGGAATGGTCGGAAGCGCAAAGTCGTCGCTGAGTGCGCATCCAACAAAGTATAACGAATCAGGATTCTGTTTTCATGATGTACAAAGATTTTTTCTTTGCGTAACACTACTCCTCCAACACGGTAAGTTGTCGCTGGGATATGTTCACAATCGAACTCACGGATATACTTATGTCCATTCGGACTAAAGTTGTTTCCCTGATATTTATGCAATCCCAAGTTAAACTCCGCACCATGTTGAATTACCGTTTCATCAAGAGAAGATAGCAGCACATGATTTTCATCGTCTATATTGGGAACAGGAATTACCAACAGGCCGTGATATTTGCGTGTGTTACAATCAACAATCGTTGTACAATGATAAGCTCCTGCTTTGTTCGTCCGTAGAATCTCCCTTTGCAGGGTTTCTTCCAGATTCGTCATGAGGGTCTTGTCAAATCGTAAATAACTCATAGTTGTGCATTATTTAAAGGTTAATTATTGGTCACTATCATCCGTATATATCTATTGCTGTTCTGTATATATACCATCCAGAGCACTGTATATATAGGTATAATGCCCAAATGTACAAATTCTAGATAAAAACAAAAATAAAAAGGCTTTTTATTTTCAGTTTTTGTGCAAATATTCGTAGTATTGCGTAAAATATCTAAAGAAAAGAATGTAATGAAGCGAGATATTCAGCGTATCATGCTAGCTGCGGTGGTACCGTTGTTCCTTATTTTTATCCTGTTTCTGCTAAAGTTCATGGAAGTTGGCATGGACTGGGACTTCTCCCACATGGGGGTATACCCTATGGAAAAGCGGGGAATAGTGGGTATTTTTACTCATCCGCTGATACACAGCGGGTTCAGTCATTTGCTGGCCAATACGTTGCCATTATTCTTTTTATCGTGGTATTTGTTCTATTTCTACAGGGGAATAGCGGGACGTATTTTCATGATTATCTGGATCGGGGCCGGATTGCTGACATTCATGATCGGCAAACCGGGATGGCATATCGGTGCCAGCGGACTGATCTACGGACTTGCCTTCTTTCTCTTTTTCAGTGGCATCCTGCGCAAATATGTTCCTCTGATCGCTATTTCACTGCTTGTCACCTTCCTGTACGGAGGAATCATCTGGCATATGTTTCCTTATTTCTCTCCCGCCAACATGTCATGGGAAGGACATCTCAGCGGAGGAATCATGGGAACACTCTGTGCATTCGGTTTCTTGAACCACGGGCCTCAACGACCGGAACCTTTTGCAGACGAAACGGACGAAGACGAAGAAGAAGAATCTCCGGAAGAAGATATCAACGATCACAATACAACCGACTCTACGGATATTACCTCACAAATCCCGGTTACGGCTTATGCAATGCCTCAATCAGCAAGGTGATATTGGCAGTAAACAACCTGACAGAGATAGCTAGCAGAATGATGCCGAAAAACTTGCGGATGATGTAGATTCCCCCCTTTCCGAGAAAACGTTCCACACGTCCGGTCATACTTACGACAAAGTAGACCCACAGCATATTCAATATTAAGGCTATAATAATATTTACGCTGGCATATTCGGCACGAAGCGAAAGTAGCGTAGTAAAAGCTCCGGCCCCTGCCAACAAGGGAAAGACCAGAGGAACAAGCGTCGCTTCTTTAATCGGCCCCTGATTTTTGAAGATTTCTATATCCAGAATCATTTCCAGAGACATGAGAAAGATAACAAATGCACCGGCTACCGCGAATGATTCGATATCTACGTGAAAGAGCTTCAACATCATATCCCCTGCATAGAAGAACCCTATCAGTAAGGCAAAGGAAATAACAGTAGCCTTCGTTGCATTCACATCTTTTCCCTTTTCCTTCAGATTAATAATAATAGGTATAGAACCAATAATATCTATTACTGCAAAAAGTACGATAAACGCACTGATCATTTGCTGCCAATTAAAGCCCGTAAACATAATTCCTCCTTTTTTTTGCAAATATACTCTATTTTTATGCATTCAAACAATAAAAAAAACAAAAAGAACGAGAATATGTTGATAGCAGTGTTCTATTATGAGTAAATTTGTACGATTAATAAGAGAGATTACAACGCATGGAAACAATGTTCGATACTTTGCTCCAATTACCTTTATTTCAAGGTCTTTGTCATGAAGATTTCACTAGTATTCTGGATAAAGTCAAGCTACACTTTATCAAACATAAAGCTGGGGAAACCATCATAAAAAGTGGTAATCCCTGCACGCAACTCTGTTTTCTGCTGAAAGGTGAGCTTTCGATTGTCACTAATGCAAAAGACAACATTTATACGGTAATCGAAAAAACAGAGGCTCCCTATCTGATAGAGCCCCAGTCACTATTCGGCATGAATACCAATTACGCATCTTCCTATGTGGCACATACCGAAGTCCATACTGTATGTATCAGCAAAGCATTCGTACTCAGTGACTTGTTCAAATATGACATTTTCCGCCTCAACTATATGAATATTGTCAGCAACCGGGCACAAAATCTCTATTCCCGTCTATGGGATGAACCGACGCTGGATTTAAAAGGCAAAATTATCCGCTTCTTCCTGTTGCACTGTGAAAAGCCACAAGGAGAAAAGGTCTTCAAAGTGAAAATGGATGATCTGGCACGCTGTCTGGATGATACACGATTAAATATTTCAAAAACACTGAATGAATTACAGGATAGTGGCTTAATCGAGTTACACAGAAAAGAGATTCTGATTCCGGATGCTCAAAAACTACTTTAAGAGATTGATTTTTCGGGTAGAACAATCTAATATAATAATAAGGTAGAATAAACTCAAAAATACAGTCTCCCATTATATCCAAAAGAAAAATCGACCTATTTTTCTAAGAGATTAGTTGAAATACAGCATTACTTTTCATTCTGAAGAGTAAAAAAGACATTATGCAAAATTGAATGATTTTGAAGAAGTTGTAATAGGACTTGGTATTTTCATACCTAAAAGTATATTTTCTACAGTTTCCATAG
>ENA-UOJJ01005928-UOJJ01005928.1-human-gut-metagenome-genome-assembly--contig:-CS66-NODE-5928-length-9900-cov-5.519858_pt1 | contig 9900 bp, 2 predicted proteins | sample MGYA00242343_ERZ723890 | MGnify/ENA metagenome assembly ERZ723890 | reverse complement strand
GGTCGGGAAACGCGAAATGGCACAAACGGCTGATGGCGGATGTGCGGGCACAGGCCGCTATATATCCCCGTTTTTTACAGCCAAGGCTTTCCATGAGCGAGGCACTGACGGCAGCGGAGATGCAGGTGCTGCGGCTGATCTGCGCGGACAAGAGCAACGCGGAGATCGGGGAGATCCTGAGCATCCGGGTCTCCACGGTCAAGAGCCATGTGAGCAGCGTGCTCAGTAAGCTGGGTGTGAACCGCCGCAGCGAGGCCAGGACCGCCGCGAAAAAGCTGTGGCTCATTTCAGAGGATCAATAAAACAATGCCCGCACGGCGGGTTGAACATAGAATCATTCGCTGATATTCAAAAGGAGGATGATTAAGAAGAAACGAGTATTGAGTCTGTTCATGGCACTTGCTCTCTGCCTTACCATGCTGCCAACGGCAGCACTGGCGGAGGAAGCAGGCGCGGCGCCGGACACCGGAAATGTCGAGAGCGTCTACACCATCGGCGACGACACCGTTGTGCAGATCGGTGAGGAGAGTGACCCGGTACAGGTGGCCCAGGCGCTCATCGACGCGCTGCCGGAGGATGTGACGGCAGAGAACGCGGAGGAGATCGAGCAGCAGCTTATGGCCCTTGAGGCGGCGTTGGAAGCGCTGACCGAGGAGCAACTGGCCCTGCTGGATATGACCCGGTACGAGGCGCTCTGCGCGGCGCTGGTGTCGCAGGTGTCGCTGACCGCGGAGCGGGGCGGAGAGCACGCAGACCACCCCATCTGCGGCGACGCGAGCTGCAATAAGCATGGAGCGTCCCTGACTGACTGGGTTGGTGTTTCTGAGCTGTCCGATGACATGGAGGAGGGATATTACTACCTGACCGGCCCTGTGACGCGAACCAGCACATGGTATCCCAAGGATGGCGTGGTATTGTGCCTGAACGGGTATAGCATCAGCATGGACGTGAAGAATAGTAATAATGATAGTACCATTTGCGTGAACGGAGGCGTGACCTTTACGCTCTGCGACTGCCAAAATAAAGGCACTGTCACGCACGGTATGAACGGCACGGCCAAGTATACCGGCAGTGGCGTGTGGGTCGAAAATGGTAACAGAGCTGGGAAAGCCAATTTTGTGCTCTACAGCGGCAGCGTCAGCGGTAACGAATATGACAACGCTTCGATAAAATTTGGCGCCGGCGTCCATCTTGGCGCCGACGCCAGCTTCACCATGCACGGCGGCAGCATCAGCGGCAACAAAACCGCGGGCTACGGCGGCGGTGTGTATGTGCAAGCCGGTACTACCAGCTTTACCATGACCGGCGGCACGATCACCGGAAACAGTGCCGGCCATGACGGCGGCGGTGTGTATGTGAAAAACGGCAGCTTCACCATGACCGGCGGCAGCATCACCGAAAACACGGCAGGCAGCGGCTGCAATGGCGGCGGTGTGTATGCGGATATCAACGCCAACGTTACCTTGTCCGGCGCGCCGGTCATCACGGAGAACAAAGACGCGGACGGCACAGTGAACAATGTTTACCTTGACAAGGATGAGGTTTATGGAGAAGGTGGGACCTTTATCGGTGAGGGCGGCTTGAGCAGCACCTCCAGCATCGGCGTGACCGTGGACGCGGGCAGGATGCCCACAACGGACGGCGGTTATACCACCATTGCTGAAGCGGCGGAGGGCTATACGATCACAGCTGATGATGCGAAACGGGTCTCCGCCGATGCAGGCACGGGTTACAGCGTGCGGCAGAAGGACAATGCGCTTGTGCTGGTCAAGGGCGAGCTGCCCCACGAGCATCCCATCTGCGGCAAGACGTGCGGGCACACCGGCAATGAGAAGCACACCGATGATATAGAGTGGAAACCCGTTTCCTCTCTAAGCGATATCACGGAGGCGGGCAGTTACTACCTGACCAAAGATGTTGAGACCAGCGGCACTTGGGAACTCACCGATGGCGTGAACCTCTGTCTGAACGGCCACAGCATCAAGTGTACGAATACGGCAGAGTATTATCCTGTCATCTCCATCAAAGAGAACATTACCTTCACGCTGACCGACTGCGAAGGCGGTGAAACTCCGCATACATTTAAGAAAGATGACACCGGCCGGTGGGTACAGGACGCCAGTGGAGAGATCACCGTCAAAGGCGTCATCTTCCGCGCAACCGACGTGAGCGGTCGCGGCGTAGGGGTGTCCGGCGGCACATTCAACATGTACGGCGGCACCGTCTGCGGCGGCAGTCTTGGCAGCGGCGGCGGCGTACATGTGTCCAGCGGTACATTCAACATGTACGGCGGCAGGATCTCCGGCAATGTCTCCAAAGACACCAGCGATGGCGGCGGAGGCGGCGTATATGTCTGCAACAGCAGCACATTCAACATGAGCGGCAACGCAGCCGTCTCCGGCAACACCGCCCAATACGGCAGCGGCGTGTATCTCAGCAGTAACAGCACATTCACCATGAGTGAACACGCTGCTATCTCCGGCAACAGCGCCGCCATGACCGGCGGCGGTGTGTTTGTGAGCAGCGGCAGCATCACCATGAGCAGTGATGCCGTTATCTCCGGCAACAGCGCCGGTAACAACGGCGGCGGCATATATATCAGCTATCCCGGTACCTTCACCATGGAGAACGGCACCATCTCCGGCAACAGCGCGGACAAAAATGGCGGTGGCGTATATGTGCATAACAGCGGCGCATTCACGATGAACAGCGGCTCCATTTCCGGCAACAGCGCCACCCAAAACGGCGGGGGCGTGTATGCGGAAAACATCGGTACGGCCTTCACCGTGAAGGGCGGCACCATCGGCGGCAGCACGGCTGCTGACGCCAATGCCGCCAAATACGGCGGTGGTGTGTATGTCAAGAACGGCACGTTCACCATGTCCGGCGGCAAGGTCACCGGCAATAGCGCCACCGAAGACGGCGGCGGCGTGCGTCTCGACAAGGGCACGTTCAACATGAGCGGCAGCGCGGTCATCTCCCGCAATACCGCCGACGGCTACGGCGGCGGCGTGGATGCGAACGACGGCAGCTTTACCATGAGCGGCGGCAGCATCACCGGCAACACCACCACAAACGAAAGCCCCGACTGGAGCGGCGGTGGCGGCGTGTGTGTGTTCAATGACGGCAAATTCACCATGAGCGGCGGCAGCATCACCGGCAACAATTCACTAAGAGGCGCTGGCGTGGAATTGGTCGGCAGCGGCACGATGACCGTTTCCGGCAGCGTACAGATCACGAATAACTGGCAGAAGGGCACGCTGAACAGCGCAAGCGGCGTGTATGAAAAGGGCAGCAGCGGCAAGCCCGAAAACCTCTATCTGTACAGAGGCAAAACCGTTGCCATCGGCACGGACGGTCTGAATGCGGACGCACACATCGGCGTCAGCACAGAGGACTGGCCCGATCCCGGCAGCCCGGTCAAAATCGCCACCAACGCGACGAATGAGGAGTCCCACTACACCGCGATTTTCACCCCGGACGCGGAAGAAGCGGACTACAAGATCACCAAAAAGAACGATAACGCCCTCTACCTCAGCGCGCACGAGCATACCTGGACGTACACGGCGGATGCTGCCACGCATACCATCACCGCCAAGTGCAGCGAATGCCAGCAGACCGGCGGCAGCGTGACGCTCAAAGCACCTGCAGGCACTCTGTTCTACACCGGCATGGACCAGCCCGCGACGTATGAGGGTACGCTCTCCACTGGCGAAACACCTGCGATCACCTACTCGAGACAGGGCAGCAACGGTCCAGAGGCTCTGGAAACCGGCGCACTGCCCAAGGGCGCGAACACCTACATCGCCACGCTCACAGTCGGCGACAAGAGCGTCAGCGTGGACTACACCGTTAAAAAGGCAGAGCTGACCATCAAGGCAAAAGACAATACCATCGTTTATGGCGACACGGCGTCCGACAAGGGCGTGACGTACAGCGGCTTTGTGAACGGCGAGGATGAAAGCGTCCTCGGCGGTGAGCTGACCTATACCTTCAGCTACACTCCGGGCATGGACAAAGGTCTCTACATCATCACGCCCGAGGGAAAGACCTCCGGCAACTACGAGATCAAGACTGTCCCCGGCACGCTGACAGTCGAGCAGCGCACGGTCACGCTCACTTGGTACAACTATGAAAACCGCACCTACGGCGACGGCAAGCGTGTGTACGCCACGGCGGGCAACCTGCTGGAAGCGGACGCGGGCAAGGTCGTGGTCGAGTTGTCGGGCAACGCCGCGAATGCGTCCGGCACATTCACCGCCATTGCCGAAAGGCTGACCGGCGACAAGGCAGACAACTACAAGCTGCCCACGACGGGTCTCACGCAGGAATACACCATCGGGCGGGCAGAGCAGACGCTGACGTTTGAAAAGACCGGCGACCAGTCGGTGACCTACGGCAACACCCTCGAAAACCCGGCGACCAATAACCGCGCCGACGGCAGCGCTGTGACCTACACCAGCAGCGACCCGAATGTCGCCACCGTGGACGAAAACGGCACAGTCACCGCCAGAAACGTCGGCACGACGACCATCACCGCCACCGCGGCGGCAGTCACCGGCAAGTATTCCGAAGCCAAGGCGACCTATCAGCTGACCGTCACCAAGCGCCCGATCTCCCTGACCATCACCCCGGTCACATACTACTATGGTCAGCCCGGCGTGTCCTTTACGCCTTCGCTCCGCACTGTGAGCGGCTCGCTGGCAGAGGGCGATGACTACAAAACACTGAAGCTGTCCTGGAGCAGCGTCGGGACGATGTGGAAAGCCGGTACATTCGACGTCAATGCCACAAGCTACAATTCCAATTACAACGTCACGTTTGACGGCACGGGCAAGCTGATCGTCCTACCGAGATCCATTACCGTCACGGTGGACGCGGCGAGCCGCGTTTACGGCGACGCCGACCCGGCGTTCACCGCGCAGCAGACCGGCGGTATGGGCTTTGTGAACGGTGAGACCGTCGCCTCGCTCGGCTTGAGCCTGAGCAGCACCGCGACCGCAACGTCCCCCGTCGGCAAGTACGACGTGACCGGCACGGCGAGCAACACGAATTACAACGTGACGGTCCTCGGCGAGAAGAAGCTGACCATCACCCCGAAAGCCATCACCGTCACAGTGAACGAGGCAACCCGCCCCTACGGCGAAGCGAACCCGGCGTTCACCGCCACTGCTCCGTCCAACACGCTGGTCGGCGAGGACACCATCGAATCGCTGGGCTTGAGCCTGACCACTGCGGCGGATACGACTTCCCCTGTTGGCAGCTACAATGTGACCGGCTCGGCGAGCAACACGAACTACACCGTCACCGTCGACGGTATGAACAAGCTGACCGTCAACCCCAAGGAACTGAAAGCGAATGATCTGGAGCTGACCGGCAGTTTCGTCAAGACCTATGACGGCAATGTGAACGCGACTGCTGTCGGCGCACACGTGAAGAGCGGCGTACTCGTGGGCAATGATACGCTCAACATCACCGGCAGCGCCGTGTACAACAGCGAGGATGTCAAGGACGCGAACTCGATCACCTTCACGCCCAATGCCATCACCGAGGGCAATTACCGTCTGGCCGCCGCCGAAAAGGTGACCGTTACCGAGGGGGTCAAGATCAACAGACGCACGATCACCATCGCGTCTGTGCAGGCCACCTCCAAGCAGTACGACGGCGACACAACAGCGTACAGCTGCATCACCAGCGTGACCTTCAACGGCCTTGTGGAGGGCGAAACGCTGACCAAGAGTGGGCTCCAGAACGGGACGTATGTTACCGGAGATTATGGCATTAACAGTGCCAACTTCAACAGCGCCAATGTTAACGAAGCAAACAAGATCACGGGCGAAGTCGGTATCACCAACCCGAACCTGAACTACACCTTCAAAGAGAGTGGCAAAGAGACCAGCACCGCGCCCTTTACCACGACCGGCAGCATCACACCGGCAAACAGCTGGTCGCTGACACCTGTGACCGATCTGACCATCCGCTACAATAACCGCGATCTGCGGACGTATACGCCGAACTGGTCAACGCTGCTGCCCTCTGGACAGACATGGACGTACAGTGCGAGCACGGCAACTACCGGCAGTGCGGCGCTGTCCACGAATACGATTGGCGCGGATACCGGCGTGCTGAGCTATCAGCTCTCCGCAGGCAACGTGAGCGACACCGCCACGTGGACGGTCACCGCTTCCTGCGCGAACTATCAGTCGTTCACGCTGGCCGTCACGCTGACGCTCATCGCCCGCGATGAGCAGACGGGCTTCAAGTTCGAGAACAACACCACCTCCGTGACCAAGACCTACGGCGACGAGGACTTCACCATCGCCGCCTCCGGCGGAGCCACGGGCAGTAGCGTGACCTACACCAGCAGTGACGAGACTGTTGCCAAGGTCGACGAGGATGGTAAGGTCACCATCGTCGGTGCGGGCATCACGACCATCAAGGCCAAGGCGTCCGAAACGGCGGACTTTGAGGAGAAGGAGATCTCCTACACCCTGACGGTGAAACCGAAAACGCTGGCCAAGGATGACCTGACCTACTCCGGCTCGATCACCAAGGTTTATGACGGCAGCACCAACGCACCCAGCGGTCTTACCGTTTCCGTGGATCCCTCTTCTCTGGTGAATGGCGATACTCTCACAGTTAACGGTACGCTGAAATTCAACAGCGCCAATGTCGGCGAGGCGAGCGAAATCACTTTTATCCCGACGGCCATCACCACCGGCAACTATACACTGGCAGCCACCGAGGCGCTGACCATTCGCAGCGCAAGCATTACGGCGAAGGAAGTTACCCTCACCAGCGGCATCAATGCCACCAATCGCAGCTATGCGAAGGATAATAAGACGGTTGCGCTGACCAAGGGCACGCTGGCCTTTACCGGCCTTGTGAGCGGCGAAACACTGGATGTAAACATTCCTGACACCGGCACGATCTTCGATACCAAGGTTGGCACATACAATGTGACCTACTCCGGCGTGACGCTGAAAGACGGCACCACCGGCAAAGCCAGCAACTATAAGCTCGTGGGCTCCCTGCCCACTGTCACAGTGACCATCAGCAAGGCTGCCGCACCCGTACTGGCGGACATTCCTGTCAGTTTCAAGTACACTGTGACCACCGGTGAAAAGGCGATTGGCAATGCCGGTATACCTGCCGACGCAGGCACGCTGACCTACTCCAAGGGTACCGCGACCAAGACTGGCACTGTGACGGTTACAAGCTGGGATGTGGATTCCACCACCGGCAAGGTGACCTACACGCTGTCCGGTGGCAAGGCGGGTGACTCCGCGACCTTGTTCGTGACCATCGCCTCTACCAACTATGAGGATGCCACGGTCAATGTGGTCATCACCCTGACCGCCAGAGACAATCAGGTAGAGCTGCGCATCACCGGCGGCACCACCGTGGTCTACGGTCAGACGCTGGCGCTGAACACCAGCGGTGGCTCCGGTTCCGGCGCGGTGACCTACACCGTGGTCAACGGCACTGGCGAGGCGACCATTGATCCCAATACCGGCGTTCTGACTCCGGTCAAGGTTGGCTCTGTGAGCGTCATTGCGACCAAGGCGGGCGACAACGACTACAACGCCGTCACCAGCGCTCCCGTGGAGATCACCATCACCAAGGCCACGCCCACCGGCGAGCCCAAGTACACCGAGATCAAGACCGGCGGCAAGACTTTGGCGGACGCGGCGTTGACCATCGAAGGCAGCACTCTGAAGCCCAATGCCGGTACGCTGGAATGGGTGGATGACAAGGGTAATGTTCTGTCCAACGATACCAAGGTGGAGGCCAACACGACCTACAAGTGGCGCTTTACACCCACAGATGGCAACTACACTGTCCTGACCGGCTCCATTGAGCTGTATCACAAGTCCAGCAGCGGTGGTAGCGGTTGGTACTACACCTACTACACCATTAAGGCAACGGCCGGCACGAACGGCTCCATCTCTCCCTCCGGATGGACCTCCGTCCGTGACGGCAGAGACCAGACCTTCACCATCACCCCGGATAAGGGCTACGCCGTAGCCAAGGTGCTGGTGGACGGCAAGAGCGTGGGTGCTGTGAAGTCCTACACCTTCAAGAATGTCACGAAGGATCACACCATCGAAGCCATCTTCATAAAGTCCAACGGCAACCCCCAGACCGGCGTATTCGTTGATGTAGCGGAAGGCAGCTACTATGAGGAAGCGATTGATTGGGCAGTGGAGAAGGGCATCACCAATGGCGTGAGCAGTAATATGTTCGCTCCCAACGATCCCTGCACCCGCGCGCAGATCGTCACCTTCCTGTGGCGTGCGGCCGGTTCTCCCGCCCCCAAGAGCATGAGCAGCTTCACGGATGTTCCCGCTGATGCCTTCTATGCCAAGGCTGTTGCCTGGGCTGTCGAAAACGGCATCACCAGCGGCACAGGCGAGAGCAAGTTCAGCCCCAACTCTACCTGCACCCGTGCGCAGGCGGTGACCTTCCTCTATCGTGCCTCCGGCAACCCCGCAGTCAGCGGCAGTGCCGAGTTCAGCGATGTGGCAACCAACGCCTATTATGCCGACGCAGTGGCATGGGCAGCGAAGAAGGGCATCACCACCGGCATCGGCGGCGGACTGTTCGGCTCCGACAACGATTGTACCCGCGGTCAGATCGTGACCTTCCTCTGGAGGGCCATGGCTGAGTAACTCAAGCAACTGCCAGATCATCCATTCGCTGGCATAATTCCACAACAGGCAAAGGACAGCGCGGCGGACGGTCAACAACACCGGCCTCCGCGCTGTTTTCTTTTCGCCACAGGAAACTCTGTACGCCATTCACAACCCATGAGCCATGCCGCCATCCCACGCGGCAGGAGAAAACACTATGAAAAAGATCACTCGATTTCTGTTTTGCACCTTCGTCGCCATTATGCTGATGGGGACGGCGATCAGTGCCACCGCTTGCCATCAGAAAGAGGAATATCCCAGCGTACCCAAAGTGACCGAGCCACAGCCCACCGGCGAGATCATCCCCACCGTGGACCGGCAAAAGGAGCTGAAGGACGCAAGAAAGAAATACTCCGACGCCGTGGCGTGGCTGTATATGCCCGGTGCCGAGGTGGACGACCCCGTGATGCAGGCAAAGGACAACGCTTACTACCTGCAAAAGGACGAGAACGGGAACTACAGCGAATGGGGCTGCTACTACGCCCACTGTGACAACCATTTGAGCAGCCGGAGCAAGCTGGACAGGAATACCGTCATCTTCGGTCACTCCGCCAGCAACTGTGACCCGGACGGGCCAAAGCTCACGAAGCTCCATCGGTATATGGATGCGGACTATGTGAAGGAGAACCCGTATGTCTACCTCTCGGTGAAGGGAGAGGACATGGTCTTCCAGGTCACGGCCTGCTTCATCACAGATATTGACTTTGATTACATTGCTCCCGACCCCACAGGTGAGGAGCTGACAAACTTCTTTGAGCAGGTGGCAAAGAAGAACTGTCTGGAATTTGACGGTGTAACCTTCGGTGAGGAGGACACCGTGCTGACCCTTTCCACCTGCTGCCGGAAGTACGATGAGTACAATACCGGCAACCAGCGGCTCGTCCTCATGGCGAAGCTGCTGCCGGAGGGTGCTATAGCGCAGGACTTCACCGTGCGCCTTGCTCCAGAACCGGAGATGCCTTAAAAAGACCAAAACGGAATACGATACCCCCCTGAAAAAGATCCGGCAGGCGTTCGACTGCAGGCGGTGCGGCGGTCATAAGGGCTGACACACCCCCTGTCCAAGCTAACGGAACAACCATCATGTCGAAAGCGGGAGAGATTGCTGTATCGCAATCTCTCCTTTTTTCTGCCGTGATTTCCCGGCATATCCGCAGGCGCCTCACTTGCAAGGCAATGAAAAAACATTGGCTCAATGCCAGGACAG
>ENA-UOJJ01005925-UOJJ01005925.1-human-gut-metagenome-genome-assembly--contig:-CS66-NODE-5925-length-9903-cov-10.919476_pt1 | contig 9903 bp, 9 predicted proteins | sample MGYA00242343_ERZ723890 | MGnify/ENA metagenome assembly ERZ723890 | reverse complement strand
TTCCTGTCGCTGCACCCCACCAAGTACGGCGAGGAGCTGGTGAAGAAGATGCAGAAGTCGGGCGCCAAGGCCTACCTCGTGAACACGGGCTGGAACGGAACCGGCAAGCGTATCTCGATCAAGGACACGCGCGGCATCATCGACGCGATCCTCGACGGTTCGATCGACAAGGCTCCGACCAAGACCATGCCTATCTTCGATTTCGTGGTTCCGACCGCCCTGCCGGGCGTAGACCCCGCTATCCTCGATCCGCGCGACACCTACAAGAGCGCCAAGGATTGGGAGGTTAAGGCAGAGGATCTGGCCAACCGCTTCGTGAAGAACTTCGTGAAGTTCACGGGCAACGAGGAGGGCAAGAAGCTCGTAACCGCAGGCCCGAAGGTAAAGTAATTCCCTGCGGCTTGAGCCGCTGCAAATAGATGAATCCCGGTTTCCGCAATTGGAGACCGGGATTTTTTATGTTGTGGAACAGGCACGGTCCGGCGGATGGGCGGCAGATGACGGTGGATGGGCGGCGGATGACGGTGGATGTGTGCGGACGGGTTTGCGATCGGAGGCGATCCGTCTGCGCCGGTCGCTGTCGGTTTTGTCGGTCGCTGTCGGTTTTGCCGGGGCGATGCGGGGTTGCCGCGCCCGTGCGTGCGGGGTTTGCCGGACAAACGGATGGAAAAAGCCCGGCTGGAATAAATTTCCAGCCGGGCTTTTCGTCTTGCGGAAGCCGGCAGGTCAGACCGTCATAATCTCCTTCTCCTTCTTCGAAAGCGCTTCGTCCAGCGTCTTGGAGAACTTTTCGAGCAGTTTTTGCGACTGCGTTTCGCCGTCCTTCGATTCGTCTTCGGGCATGCCCTCCTTCTGGGCCTTCTTGAAGGCTTCCACCGCGTCGCGGCGGGCGTTGCGCAGGCTGATGCGGGCGGTCTCCGCTTCGGCGCGCACCTGCTTCACCAGCTCTTTGCGGCGCTCCTCCGTAAGGGGCGGAATCGTCAGGCGGATCTGCTCGCCGTTGTTCGAGGGCGTCAGGCCGATGTTCGAGTCGATGATGGCTTTCTCGATCGGGCGCAGCATGTTCTTGTCCCACGGCTGGATCAGGATGGTCCTGGCGTCGGGTACGGTGACGCTGGCAGCGCCCGAAACGGGAACCTGCGAGCCGAAATAGTCGACCATCACGCCGTTCAGGGCGTTGGGCGACGCCTTGCCGGCGCGAACGTTCAAAAGTTCCTCTTCGAGGTGGTCGATGGCCTTCTGCATGCGGCCCGTAGCTTCGTTGAGAATCGTCTTGGTATCCATAAGTGTTGGGGTTTAATTTCCGAGTGTTTTTTCGATGGTGCGGATCAGCTCCTCGAATTCATGTTCGTCGTAGCCCACCGTGGCCAGCACGACCTTGCCCTTGCGGTCGATCACGAAGTTCCGCGGGATGTAGTTCGAGGCGTAGCGGTCGTAGACGGTGCGTGCGGGGTCGAGTCCCATCGGGAAGGCGTAGCCGGTCTTTTCGCGGAACGCCTCCACGGCCTCGCGTTTCTCGCCGCGCGATACGGGCAGGAAGACGAACTCCTTGCTGGCGAAGCGGTCGATGATGTCCGTCTGCACGCGGGTCAGCTCCTGCCGGCAGGGCGGACACCACGTGGCCCAGAAGTTGAGCAGCACGACTTTGCCCTTCAGGTCGCCGAGCGTCACGGAGCTGCCGTCGACCATCTCGACCGTGAAGTCCGGAGCCGTGTCTCCGGCCTTTACGAGCGTTGTCGATTCGGCGTCCGTCTCGGCGCCCTTCTTGGCGTTGCGGTTGCCGCACGAGGGCAGCAACAGGATGACGGCGATGATCGCGGCGATCAGCGCCAGCATCACCCACAGCGATTTGTTGCTTTTCTTGGTTGCCATAGTCTTACAGTTTTACCAGCGTTCCGATCTTCTCCCCGGCAAGGACCTTGCCGAGGTTGCCCGCGGTGTCCATGTCGAAGACGATGATCCGGAGACCGTTCTCGCGGCAGAGCGTGAAGGCCGTGAGGTCCATGACCTTCAGACGGCGGTCGAGGACCTCCTCGAACGTGATTTCGTCGAATTTCGTCGCTGCGGGGTCCTTCTCCGGGTCGGCCGTGTAGACGCCGTCCACGCGGGTGCCCTTCAGCATCACGTCGGCCTCGATCTCGATGCCGCGCAGCGCCGACGCCGAGTCGGTCGTGAAGTAGGGGTTCGACGTGCCGCCTCCGACGATCACCACGTAGCCCGCTTCGAGGTATTCGATGGCACGGGCTTTGGAGTAGTATTCGCCGATGGGTTCCATGCGGATCGAGGTGAGCACCTTGCATCGGACGCCGTTGTCTTCGAGCGCCGACTGGAGCGCCAGCGAGTTGATGATCGTGGCGAGCATGCCCATCTGGTCGCCCTTCACGCGGTCGAAGCCCTTTTTGGCGCCCGTGAGGCCGCGGAAGATGTTGCCGCCGCCGATGACGATGCCGATCTGGACGCCCGTTGCTGCGGCGGCTTTGATCTGCTCGGCGTAGGATTGCAGCGTCTCGGGGGAAAGCCCGTATTTCTGTCCGCCTTGCAGCGATTCGCCGCTCAATTTCAGGAGTATTCGCTTGTATTTCATCGTGGGTCGCGTTTTATCGTAGTGCGAAGATAGGTATTTTTTCGAAAAAATTCATATATATTCCTTATCTTTGGTGTCGTAACGACACTTTTACCGGTCGGAGCGTTTTGCCGAGCCGCGCGCGATTCGGTTTTGGAGGCGTCCGTTCTTTTTTCTATCTTTGCAATCCTTATGTCGTCGGAAGAATATAAACTGCTCGATACGATTTCCTCACCGCGGGAGTTGAAAAAACTCCCGCCGGAGGAGCTGTCCGCCTACTGCGACGAGCTGAGGCGTTACATCATCGACGAGTGTGCGGTCAATCCGGGCCACCTGGCATCGAGCCTCGGGGCCGTGGAACTGGCTGCGGCCCTGCATTACGTCTTCGACACCCCGGAGGACCGGATCGTCTGGGACGTCGGCCATCAGACCTACGCCCACAAGATCATCACGGGACGCCGCGAGGCGTTTAAAACCAAACGGCAGCTGAACGGCATCAGCGGTTTTCCGCGCATGTCCGAGAGTGAATACGATTCTTTCGGGGGCGGGCACGCTTCGGTGTCGATCTCCGCGGCGTTCGGCATGGCCAAGGCCGCCGAACTGCGGGGCGAGAAGCGGCAGGTCGTGGCCGTGATCGGCGACGGCTCGATGACCGGAGGGCTTGCGTTCGAGGGGCTGAACAACGCCGGGGCCTCGAAGCGCACCAACCTGCTGGTGATTCTCAACGACAACAACATGGCCATCGACCAGGCCACGGGAGCGCTGAAAAACTACCTGCTGAAAATCTCGACCTCGGTGCACTACAACCGTTTCAAACAACGGCTGTGGGGGCTGATGTCGCATACGCCGCGGCTGCTGCGGCTCTGCCAGAAGGCGGGCAACGCCGTGAAGCAGGGGCTGCTGAACAAGAGCAATTTTTTCGAAAGTCTCAATTTTCGCTATTTCGGTCCGGTGGACGGTCACAACCTCAAGGAGTTGGTGCGGACGCTTCGGGCGTTGCGCGACATCGAGGGGCCTAAACTGCTGCACGTGATGACGGTCAAGGGCAAGGGCTACCTGCCGGCCGAGCACGACCAGCCCGCCTGGCACGCCCCGGGGCGTTTCAATCCCGACACGGGCGAGCGGATTTCGGCTCCGGGCGGCGCAGCGCGTTATCAGGACGTATTCGGCGAAACCCTGCTGGAACTGGCGCGCCGCGACGAGCGCGTCGTGGGCGTCACGCCCGCCATGCCGTCGGGCTGTTCGATGAACATTCTGCTGCGCGAGATGCCCGGCCGCTGTTTCGACGTGGGCATCGCCGAAGGGCATGCCGTGACCTTTTCGGCCGGACTGGCCGCGGCAGGCATGGTTCCCTTCTGCAACATTTATTCGAGTTTCATGCAGCGGGCCTACGACAATGTGATCCACGACGTTGCGATTCAGGATCTTCCGGTGGTGATGTGTCTCGACCGGGGCGGCCTGGTGGGCGAGGACGGGGTGACGCACCACGGGGTTTTCGACATGGCCGCTTTCGGCGCCGTGCCGGGACTGACGATCGCCGCGCCGATGAACGAACCCGAACTGCGCAACATGATGTATACGGCCCTCGGATCGGGACATCCCTTTATGATCCGCTATCCGCGGGGGCACGGCGAGGGCCTGCCGTGGCGCGGCGAGAAGTTCGAGACGCTGCCCGTCGGACGTGGCCGCCGCCTGCGCGAGGGCGCAGACGTGGCGCTGTTGACCGTGGGGACCGTCGGCAACGCCGCCGCACGGGCCGCCGGACGCGCTGCCGCGGAAGGCGTGAGCGTCGCGCATTACGACCTGCGGTTCGTGAAACCGCTGGATGAAGCGTTGCTGGACGAAGTGGGGCGTAAGTTCCGCCGTGTGGTCACGGTCGAGGACGGTTCGCTGCGCGGAGGCGTCGGCGAAGCCGTCGCGGCGTTCTTCAACGGCCGCGGCTACGACGTGCGGGTGCAGCGGCTCGGCATCGGCGACGAGTGGGTCGAACACGGCACGCCCGGGCAGTTGTACGCCCTGTGCGGCTACGACGAGGAGGGCATTCTGCGCGCCCTGCTCGATACCCGCGCGTAAATTTTCCGCAACGCATTTTTTCGGCACAAATTCTGTGTGATGGCTTCCCAAAACGACCGGGAAATGAAAATCGTCATTTTATTGCTTGCTGCCGCCCTTTTGATTCTGGGTGCGGTGGCTGTCGCGGCGGCTTCGGACCGCACCGACCGCATGCCTGTCGCCGTGTTCGACCTGCGGCGTTATATGGGAACATGGTATGAGATCGCCCGCTACGATCATTCGTTCGAACGGCGGCTGGCGGGTGTGCAGGCGCACTACGAATTGCTGTCCGACGGTCGGGGGCCCTCCGCCAACCGCGGCGCCCACTCCCGTTCGGTCCGCCGCAACGGGCCGGGGGGCAACGCCCGCGCCACGGCGATGCCGGGGCGTTTGCGGGTCTCGTTTTTCTGGTTTTTCTATTCGGATTACAACGTGCTGGAACTCGGCCCCGATTACGACTGGGCGCTGGTGGGCGGCGGTTCGTCGAAATACCTCTGGATTCTCTCGCGCACACCCCGTCTGCCGAGCCGTACGCTCAACCACATCCTGCGGCTGGCCGAAGCGCGGGGCTACCGCACCGGGAAACTGTTGTTCGTGGATCAGGGGCAGGGAATTTCGCCGCCTTTGCCGTAAAGGCATTTGTCAGAGCACGAACACCCAGTCGTCGCCTTTCGAGAGGGCCGGGTCCAGGCGGAAGCCTTCCCATTCGAACGACCGGAGCGTCGCGGGATCGGCGATGCGGTTTTTCAGGATATGCCGCGTCATCTCTCCGCGGCACATTTTCGTATAGACCACGACGGTTTTCAACCGGTCGCCCTCGCGGACGCGGAATTCGGGCGTGATGACCCGCGCTTCGCGGCAGACGCGTTTCCAGTCGAACAGCCGCTTCATCTCTCCGCTCGCCAGGTTGACCAGAATGCCGTCGTCGGCGTGAATCCGGCCCAGCAGGTCGTCGGTCAGCCGGCTTTGCCAGTAGGAAAACATCGTTTCGTCGCCGCGGCCGGGCAGTACGGCGTCGCCTTCGAGCCGGTAGGTGCGGATGGCATCCAGCGGACGGAGCAGTCCGTAGAGGAACGAGGTGATGTTGAGGTGCCGTTGGGCGTATTCGAAATCGGCGTCGGTGAAACTCGCTGGGTCGATGCGTTTGAAAACGATTCCCGTGTAGGCCGTAAGGGCCGGGATCGCCGCGTCGTCGTCGCCGTGGAAGCGGCCGTAGCGCAGGCGGTTTTCGGCGGCGATACGGCGGTTGACGCGCAGGAGCCGGGCCAGTTCGTCGGTCGGGAGCGTCGCCAGCCCGGCGGCCAGTTCGGAGGCCTCGTTGCGGTAGGCGGGCCGGGTCGTGCGGGGCGTCGGGACGGAACTGCGCTCCGTCATCGTCTTGGCGCAGGAGAGAAGCAGCTGCATGGCGTTCGGGCGTTAAGCTACGGAGCAGGGGATGCCGAGCGCTTCGACGCGCGCGGCGATGGCCTGCAACTCCTCTTTGGTGACTTTTTCGAGCGTCGGGCAGGGGGTGTCGCGGTCGAGCGAGTAGACCATCACCTGCTGCGGGCGGATTTCGGCGACGAGCCGGAGCCAGGCCGAGACTTCCTCTTCGGTGGTGTTGTCGACGGGCTGTCCGCCGCACTCCCCGCGCAGGAACATCGTTTGCAGAATCATGCGCCCGTCGAAGCGTTTCATCTCTTCGACGATGCCCCGCACCGTGTAGGACGCGCTTTGCGGGTTGTTCATCCGCCGCACCGTCGCGTCGAACGCCGAATCGAGTTTGAGGATGTTGTTGTCCACGCGCAGCAGGGCGCGGCGGACGCTGTCGCGGTGGATCTGCGTGGCGTTGGAGAGCACCGAGACCTTCGCCGCGGGGCACAGCGCGTCGCGCAGGGCGATCGTGTCGCCGATGACGGCTTCGAAATCGGGGTGCATGGTCGGTTCGCCGTTGCCGGCGAAGGTGATCACGTCGGGCGGCGTGGAGTCGGCCACCATGCGCCGCAGGGTGGCTTCGAGCTGCGTGCGCACGTCCTCGCGGCTGTTGAAGCGTCGTCCGCCCGGGTGCTCGGCATTCCAGCCGCACTCGCAGTAGATGCAGTCGAACGAGCAGAGTTTCGAGGAGAGCGGGAGCAGGTTGACTCCCAGCGAAAGGCCCAGCCGCCGCGAATGCACCGGGCCGAAGATAATGTCGTGAAATAGCGCTGTCATGGTGCGAAATTAAGAATTAAGAATTAGGAATTCAAAATTAATTCCTAATTTTACCAAAATACCGTTTTATGAAATTCAAATTCGGACTTTTGCCGCGCGTCGTGCTGGCCATTGCGCTGGGCGTCGCCTGCGGATTCTTCCTCCCCGGCTGGGCGACGCGCATTGCGCTGACCTTCAATGCGATTTTCGGACAGTTCCTGGGTTTCGCCATTCCGCTGCTGATTCTCGGGCTGGTGGCTCCGGGCATCGCCGATCTGGGCCGGAACGCCGGGCGTCTGCTGGCCCTGACCGCCGCGCTGGCCTATGCCTTCACGCTCTTTTCGGGGTTCGGGACCTATCTGACGGGGCGGCTTCTCTTTCCGGCGCTGCTCGAAGGCTCCGCCGCCGTATTGCCCGAGGAAGGGGCGGCCCTTGCGCCCTATTTCACGGTCGAAATGCCTCCCGTGATGGGTGTGATGTCGGCGCTGGTCCTCGCCTTCGTGCTGGGGCTGGGCATGGCCTATATCCGTTCGGTGACGCTCAAGGCGGCGATGGACGATTTCAAGCGGATCATCGAGCTGGTGATTCTGCGCGTCATCATTCCGCTGCTGCCCTTCTACATTTTCGGCATCTTTCTGTCGATGACCCAGTCGGGGCAAGTGGCCGGGGTGCTGGACGTCTTCGTGAAACTGATCGCGGTGATCTTCTGCATGACGGTCGTGCTGCTTCTCGTGCAGTTCTCCGTCGCGGGGCTTGCGGCGCGTAAAAATCCGCTGAAGATGCTCCGCACGATGCTCACCGCCTACATGACGGCCCTCGGAACGCAGTCGTCCGCCGCGACGATCCCCGTGACGCTGGCCCAGACCGTGAAGCTCGGCGTGCGGCCCGAACTGGCGTCGTTCGTCGTGCCGCTGTGCGCCACGATCCACCTCTCGGGTTCGATGATGAAGATCACGGCCTGTGCGCTGGCCGTGTCGATGATCGCCGGGCTGGACATTCCGGCGTCGACCTTCGCGGGGTTCATCCTGCTGCTGGCCGTGACGATGGTGGCGGCTCCGGGCGTGCCGGGAGGGGCGATCATGGCGGCGCTGGGACTGTTGGAGTCGATGCTCGGTTTCGACGAGACCCTCGCGGGGCTGATGATCGCCACCTACATCGCCATGGACAGCTTCGGCACGGCGACCAACGTGACGGGCGACGGCGCCGTGGCGGTGATCGTCGATGCGATCGACCGGCGGCGTTGAAAAACTCCGTTTCCCGGGCCGCCGACGGCGGCCCTTTTCCTTATTTAGAACTGAAATAAGTATAAATGCGTATCCTTGTGGAATAAAAAACGGCTACTTTTGAATGCCGATTCCGTTTTATGTATACTTTTGTGCGTCCAAAACGGAAAAAAGAGACATAAACTCATAATTACAAGACAAATATGGTTGATATTTTTGCACGCCTCGAGAAAAATGCGGGCGGACCGATCGGTCAGTACATGTCGTACGCCCACGGTTATTATGCCTTTCCCAAACTCGAAGGCGACATCGGTCCCCACATGGTTTTCCGGGGCAAGAAGATGCTCAACTGGAGCCTGAACAATTACCTCGGACTGGCCAACCACCCCGAGGTGCGCAAGGCCGACGCCGAAGGCGCTGCGCAGTTCGGTATGGCGGCCCCGATGGGCGCCCGCATGATGAGCGGACAGACCGTTTACCACGAGCGTCTGGAGCGTGAGCTGGCCGCGTTTGTCGGCAAGGAGGATGCCTTCCTGCTCAATTTCGGTTACCAGGGCATGATCTCGATCATCGACTGCCTGCTGACCCCCCGCGACGTGGTCGTCTACGATGCCGAGGCGCACGCCTGCATCATCGACGGACTGCGCCTGCACAAGGGCAAACGCTTCGTTTTCGGTCATAACGACATGGAGTCGCTGCGCCTGCAGTTGCAGCATGCCACGGATTTGGCCGAGGAGCAGAACGGCGGCGTGCTGGTGATCACCGAGGGCGTGTTCGGCATGAAGGGCGACCTGGGCAAGCTCGACGAGATCGTGGCGCTGAAGAAGGATTTCCAGTTCCGTCTGCTGGTGGACGACGCCCACGGCTTCGGTACGATGGGCCCGGGCGGTCGCGGCACGGCGGCGCATTTCGGCGTTGTCGACGGCGTGGACGTGCTCTTCAACACCTTCGCCAAGTCGATGGCCGGGATCGGCGCTTTCGTGAGCGGTCCCCGCTGGCTGATCAACCTGCTGCGCTACAACATGCGTTCGCAGCTTTACGCAAAGTCGCTCCCGATGCCGATGGTGATCGGCGCGCTGAAGCGTCTGGAGTTGATCCGCAACCACCCCGAATTCCAGGAGAAACTCTGGGAGAACGTCCGTGCGCTCCAAAGCAGCCTGAAAGAGAACGGGTTCGAGATCGGTGTGACCAACTCGCCGGTGACGCCCGTCTTCCTGAAGGGCGGCATTCCCGAGGCCACGAATCTGGTCGTGGACCTGCGCGAGAACCACGGTATTTTCTGCTCGATGGTGGTTTATCCCGTGATTCCGAAGGGTGAGATCATCCTGCGCATCATCCCGACGGCGGTGCATACGCTGGAGGATGTGAAAGTTACGATTGAGGCTTTCAAGGCCGTTCGCGAGAAACTCGAAACCGGCGTATACGCTTCGATGCCCATTCCGGCACGTGCCGACGAAGGGTTTATGGTCCGCTAAAGGCGGTTTCCGATACGGATGTCCCCGGCTTTGCGGCCGGGGACATTTTGTTTTTGACAAAAGTAGCCGAAAAATTTTGCAGAATAAATTTTTCATTTTATATTTGCAGTCCCGAAACGCAGGAAACGAAGTTTTCCCGGGCGGGGAAGATAGATTTTGCGGAAATAGCTCAGTTGGTAGAGCGCAACCTTGCCAAGGTTGAGGTCGCGGGTCCGAGTCCCGTTTTCCGCTCACGACAAACGAGTGATAATCAATGAATTATCGCTCGTTTTTCTTTTTCTACCGTGTGTTACAGATGTCCGTTGTGTAACACAAAATGCCTTGAAATCGCCGTTTGTGATACAGAGTGTGATACATAAAATCGTGCACTACTGTCCCGTAAAAGCGGGCAAGTCGGTCTTTGAAATAGTTGAAACATAGT
>ENA-UOJJ01005919-UOJJ01005919.1-human-gut-metagenome-genome-assembly--contig:-CS66-NODE-5919-length-9910-cov-6.215627_pt1 | contig 9910 bp, 12 predicted proteins | sample MGYA00242343_ERZ723890 | MGnify/ENA metagenome assembly ERZ723890 | reverse complement strand
TTTGTGTGGTAACTTCATTCTACCAGAGCCTGCAAGCTATGTCTTCTTTTATGCTCTTTCCAATTTGCGCAAAGATAAATCGTCATCGGTAACCTTGCCAATGTCCGCTACGGTCGTAATGCCAAACTCATACCATGTTGGATAATTGCGCCCTGCGTCAACGAATTCCTGGGGGAGTTTTGAGTCGCGGATTAGGTTTCCCGAGTAAGGGGCTGGGCGCGTGTCGATAGTTTGCTGCCAAGGCTTTGCAGGGAGTATCTTGGCGGGTAACTGAGATATGGAAACGGTAAAGGGACCAAAATACGCGCGGTCCGGAACAGGCGTAGAGCTGGACCTTGCCTGTGCATAGAAGTAGCCGCCAAACGGAAAAATCGTGATACAGGGAAGTTGCCGCCCAAGTCGCGCGGCGGCACAAGCCTTGTGGTGGCCGTCCAACAAAACAGAAATGCCTTCAGCACAGGAAAATGCAATCGCCCTGGGGAATGTGTCTGTTGTGTCAAAGCGCTGCGTGTAATAATCCACACGCTCTTGATTCAAACGAGTTCTCGGCTGAGAAGGATACAGAAAGACAGGAGCGCCTTCGCTGTAAGTAAATTCAAAATCCGGGTCATTGTACCAAGCTGGTCCGGTAGCCTCTACATTGGAAAATGCGTCGGGAACATCCCAGAAAAAGTTTCCATTTCCATCGGCAGGGAAACTGTCTCCTTCTGCAATTACATAAAGACCGGAGGACAGAAGCCCCAGCAACGGGGCCATGGAAGCGATGGATGTGTCCAGATTCACATATGGTGCATTGATGACATCGCTGATTTGCTGCAATTCCGGTGCATCGGCTTTGTCCAATCCATATCCAGTCGCCAGCAACCCGGCGCAGGTAGGGCATTCCGGTGCATTGTGGACAATAAGAGGTGTTCCGCGCAACGTCAGCGCATATTGTTGACTCCAGTCCTCGTTTCTTCCGCGCGACTCCCATTTTAGAGTGCCATTTCCCTCGATCAGCAGCAAACGGGCATCCCAGCACCAGTTTAGGTTATCGGTATTCAGTTTGAGGGGAAAATCGGTTGGTTGCTCGACTTTCCGTTTCTGCCAAGGAAATCTCATAATAGGTGCGCTCCTATCTGCGTGCATTGGTGGTTATTGGGATTTTCACCAACATTATATCGTAGCTTACGCACATTTGTATAGTTTTTTATTGTAATTGCACCAAAGAGTAGCCACATCGAAAAGGAACATAAAAAAGCCCTGCACGGCACCGGCGATTCCGGCTCCGTGCAGGGCTTTGGTTATAGGGGAACTTTATAGAGCGTTGATCTCTGCTTCCAGCTCGCGGATGAACGCCATCAGGTCAGCGAAAGAGGGGCACTCGCCGAACATCATACCCTGCATGACCGCGTAGTCCTCTTCCAACGCGGCATAGCGGTATTCCGGCGGACACAGCTTCATGGTACCGGGCCGGGCCAGTTCGTACTGCGCCCACTTACGGGGATAGAACTTCATCTTAAACTCCACGACCCGGCCCAGCAGGTCCAGATCCTCATAAGCGGCCGCTTTGTTTTCAGAGTGGGCGATGCAGTACAGGTCATAGTAGTGGCGGGAATAGCGGCTGGGCATCGGCAGATGCTCCGGGCGATTGGCCTCATGGTGCAGGATCGTCACCTTCTCCCAGAAGGTGCGCTCAGCCGCTGCGGTCAGTACCACGGTGCTGGCCTGCCGGAAAGCAGTTGGGTATCGCTCGGCGGAATAGGGGCGGATCTCCCGCGGCTGTGACGGCGTCCATGCAGCCAGGGCGCCGATCTCCAGCCGGATCACCTGCAGAATGGACTCGGTCTTAAAGATACTGGGGTACCGGAAACAGATGGTCTGCTCGTCGTCCGGATCTATGTAGAGGTCCGCTTCCATACCCAGTATGATGCTGAACTCGCTGCGCAGGGAAGGGAGGAGGATGTCGCGCAGGAACTGCTCGGCACGCTCATTTGCTTCCTTGTTGAACTGATCCTGCTTTGTATTGCTGCGCGGCGCCCATGGCTCATGGAGTCCATAGCCCAGCACGCGCCAATCCAGAATCAGGTCAATATCTTCGGAAAAACGCTGGATCAACCCATAGCATTTGGAGAGGCTGGTGCCCCCTTTGAATGTGAAGGCTGCCTTCCAGGGACTGTGATGGAAGAGGTGGTCCAGTGTCAGGCAGACCCAGAAGTCCTTTTCGATGATAGCTTCATGCAGCCCTGTCTGCTGCGCGGTATTACGAAACAGAACACGGCGGTCCTGCTCAGATGCTTTGGCGATGTTATACATATCAGTCCTCCCGGCAGATTTTTTTGATGAGGTTATAGATCCACGCTACCGCCTGCTGCGCCTCCTGTAAAAGCGCCTGCTTTTCATGATCGGTTAGGAGCCGCTGCAGTTTTTTAATGGTAGTGTCATCCACATTCTCCTTGCCCAAAGCGCGCAGGGCCTGTATGACCATGGCGCTCTTATAGGACAATCCGGAGATCTCCCGGTTGCTTCGATGCTTAAACTCTAACTCCAACTTGCCCACATTGAACTTGTGGTAGGGGCCGTCGGAGATATAGGACCACTTGGCGGGGACCTGCGTAGATAGGCCCAGCAGGTTCAGTGCGGTGGCGCCGGAGGGTGCAATGCTCCAGTTGAACTTCCGGGCCAAGGCCTGTGCCACGTGATGGGGCGACGGAGCCTCATACTCACCCAGCAGCTGGCTGAAGACGGGCCGGTAATAGACGCCGCGCATGATCCGCTGCAGCTCACCTGTCTGCTCCATACGGGACAGGCACTGCCGCACCGTATTGACATCAGCCAGATCCACATAGTCGGTAGACACGAAGACAGACTCCGGCTCTGCGACTCGGATGCGCTCCAATATACAGTTGTAGATCGTCTGATTGGCCATAGCGGCACCTCCTTGTTGTAATGAATATTATATAGTTTTCATTACAAAATGCAAGTGGGTGCCTTTAGTTTTCTCGACTTGACGGTCAAATATACGATTTGTAACGAAAATTGTACAGTTTTCATTACAAATAGGCGATGCGGATATAGACAAAGTATCGGCATAGGTGGGGGGGTATGGGCGCGGAAAGGGGGAAGAACGCCCATCCCCAAATGCGGCAGGGCTGGTTACTTGGGGATTGGATCGAAGTTCTTAATGATGCTGGCGATGAGCTTCAGCTGCATCCGTTCCTTCATCTCCTGGTCGACACCGCTGAATGAGACATTGTTGGCATCACGGAATGTGCGGGTGGCCAGTTTGGAGATGAAGCCATCGAAGTGTCTGAGAACTTCGGCCATAGCGTCCGGATCGCCGGTAGAGGCAGCTGCGATGGTATCGTAGTCCAGCAGGGCCCGTGGCTTCTTGCGATGGCGCGGCATGGCAATCACTCCTTCATTTTGGATTTAAGCGTCTCAAAAAATGCTGTTCTGCGGCGCTGGATCGAAGATTTGGAACTGTTGAGGAGCAGGGCGATCTGTCGGTCGCTCAGATCCAGCAGGAAGGAGAGCAGCAGGATGCTGTAACCTTCCACCCCGATCTCCAAAAGTGCTTGTCCCAACCGATTATCGTGGATGGACAGATGGAAGCCGCACACATCGAACAGGTACATATCGGAAGGGTATGTATCCGTGGTGTGCAGCTGCTCCAATACCGGCTCCGGAAGATCGGAAAATGTAATCACGTGCTCAGCACGTGCCGTTATGTGTCGGATGTAGTCGATGCTTTCGCATTCCAGCACATCCTTACAAAAACGTTCAAACTGCCTGCAGACTTTTGCTTTCTGGGAGGGTGAAAGATGCAAGATTTCACCTCCCTCCTTACCCGCGGAGGCGGTTACTTGTCCCCTTTCACACCCTATCCCGATGCGGGTAGGCGGAATGACCCAGAAAACGCAAAAAAAGTCGGTGCACAGCATTATTTCTAATGCTATGCACCGATAGAGGTCATGAACAATCAGCCGCCAGACAACGCGGAGACGGGCGGCGTGTCTTACAGGGTATGCAGTTTTACCAGAGGAAATGCGGGTGGCACGGCAAGTCGCTAATCATGCTGGTAGAGCTCCATGAGTTTCAGATAGGCCTCCTTCTGCTCCTGAGGCAAGGGTGTCCAAGCCTCCATCAACCGTTTGATCTCCGGCGTACACTCAACCATATCATCATCAGCAAAAAACTGAGAAAGCGTTATGCCAAAGGCGGAACAGACCGCTTCCAACGTGGGAAGGGTAGGGATTCCATTCCGACGAAACAGATTTTGAATGGTGGACTCAGTCAAACCGGCCTCACTTGCCAACCGGTAGGCTGTCCAGCCCCGTGCTTCCATCAATGTTTTAATTCTCGACAAAACATCCAAGCGATCACCACCTTCCTGTCTATATTTTACTGCACAGAAAGGTAGTACGGTGCAGCGGCGTTGTACGGGAATTGCTACCTCTGTGTACTGAATGACACGACAGGAGAGACGTAGGTTAGTATGTCCCGAAAGGCAGGTGCGCTGCAAATGGGCTGGGTCAACATAGAATGAACGGGCAGAGGATATAATAATTTCAAAAGCTGCTTGACAATATAGGATTTATCCCATACAATAAATATAGGATAAATCCCATAGTTGGAAGGCGGGTTGAATGTGCAGGAATATGAAGTGATTTTTTATGATAAGACCGACGGCACAGAACCGGCAAAGGACTTCATATTGAGCCTGGATAAGAAGATGCGCGCTAAGATGTTGCGGACGATCTCGCTGCTGGCAGACAACGGCCCGGATCTCCGGGAGCCGTGCTCCAAACCGCTGGGTGATGGCATCTTTGAGCTGCGGGCGAAGGTAGGCTCTGATATTTCCCGCGTTTTGTACTTTTTCATAGTCGGCCGACGGGTGATCCTTACCAACGGATTTATCAAGAAAACACAGAAGACACCGCCTGCTGAACTTGAGCGGGCGAAGCGATATCGCGCCGACTATCTCGGCAGAGAGGAGAACAGACCATGAGTAAATTCAATGACTTTTTGAACGAGCAGCTGCAGGATCCGGAAGTCAGGGCAGAGTATGAGGCTCTGGAGCCTGAGTTCTCCATCATGCAGGCTATGATCGACGCCCGCAAGAGCAGCGGGATGACCCAGAAGCAACTGTCCGAAAAGACCGGTATTGCACAGGCAGACATCAGCAAACTGGAGAGCGGCAGTGCCAACCCGTCCTTGCGGACGCTCCAGCGCCTCGCTGCGGGAATGGGGATGCGGATCAAAATTGAGTTTCAGCCCTTTACCATGGGATGAAGAAGCAGAAGCGGGAAGACTGAGATAGTCTCCCGCTTTTTTGCGCTCAAAATCCGTTTTGCCATGTGAGAATGCTTTTGTCAATTTCAGAGAAAATCTCCAGACTGACCCTGGTGCAATCCGATCTCCCTGCAGCAGAAAACCACCGCCCGCTTGAATTGTCCGGTTTTTGACCACCAAGATATTGTATTGTGGATGACTTCAAGCCATGTTTGCCCGAAAATCTATGAAAATCCGGTTTGTTTGGAAAGCGTTCACAGTTTCATAGCAGACCCGAATACGGTGGAAACCGAGATAGAATCCAGAGAATTAGCCCGTATCATTGGAGAATTTTTGGACACGCTGACCCTCGAAAACCGCGTTATCTTCATGCTGCTCAATGGAGAGTATATTACAACCGTTCCCAGCGAGTATTTGCACGACACAGGGATAAGTGAGGAAATGATCGCCAAGGAAGAACTTGTATATCGCACAGAAAATGTCAACGAGATATTCATGCCTTACTACCGCTATTATATTGAGCTTAAAGAAAGCGGCTTGGAAATGGCTGATGGTCTTAAATTGTACGGCGTCTACTACGTACCGGCCGTCAGTGCCGAGTACCTTGTGGATTTCCCCATATGGGACGGGAGCTTTAATTGACTCTAGATGTTTTATAATATCCAAATGATTTGGAAAAAGAACCAGAATAATCAGCCATACGACGCCAAAATAAAAATTGCTGTGTGACAACGACACAGCATAGACACCAACTGCCAGGAGCAGCCATTTCAATTTTGAAACGGCTGCTCTTTTCTTTTTCCCATGAGTAGAAAGGAGCGACCCGCCATGACGAAACCGAGGAAGAAAACCCGCGAGGAGCTGCCGTACTTCTTAGGTCTGCATTGACGAGTGAGAAGTGCGGGCTTATGGTGGCTTCTATATCCCCTTTGTGCTGAAAGAATACATTGTTCAGCAGGAAACCCCTTAACGGGTCATACTGAGCGCAGCTTCCACGCGGGAGCTGCGCTGTTTTATTTGATGAATGCTGCAGATAGAACTATAATACTTCTGAGGGTCATCATTTCGACACAAGTTTTTGTTATCATGACAGCGAAAGGAGGGATGACCCATGGAAAAGATTCTGTTAGTGGAAGATGAAGCCCGTATCCGGAACATTGTTTTGGACTATTTCACTGCACACGGACTAAGCTGCGACTTGGCTCGGAACGGAGAAGAGGCACTGGACATCCTTCGGGACAATGACTACGATGCGATTTTGCTGGATATTCTCATGCCGGGTTTGGATGGATTTGCCGTCTGTCAGTCTGTGCGAAAGAAGAGCAATGTTCCAATCCTGTTTCTTACCGCACTGGGTAGCGAGGAGGATACTCTGAAGGGCTATGCGCTGGGGTGTGACGATTATGTAGTAAAACCCTTTTCTTTGGCCATCCTTCTTGCCAAAACGCAGGCACTCATTCGGCGGAGAAATGGTGGTAATCCGGCCGGTTTCATTACCTGTGGCGCCATCACGCTCGACACGAATCGAAGATTGTGTTTGGTCGGGCAGGAAGAAGTGAAGATATCGCCCAGAGAGTACGACCTGCTCTTGTGCCTCATGCGCAATCAGGATCGTGTGCTCAGCCGTGAGCAGTTGCTGGACAAGGTATGGGGGCTTGACTTTGAAGGCGAAGATCGGGCCGTGGACGTGAGAGTTAGGAGCCTGCGCGCTGCCCTCGGTTCGGCAGGCAGCCAGATCAAGACTATGTATAAAGCAGGATATAAGCTGGAGGAGGTGTAACCATGAGTCGTTCTGAGAAGAAAAGAGCCCGTCGACTTCGTTGGCGATTGATGCAGTCCTTGACGGTCACCTTCGTGCTGTTGTGGTTGGGGACGATGGTTTTATTCACAAGCAACACCTGCTCTGATATGGAATCCGGTGCGAAAACGGCCGCCCGAGCTGCTCAAACCAGTGTGGATGAACACTATGAGTTTTACACCAATAACATAGCTTCTGGTCTTGGAGAACAGGCAAACCACATTTTGAGTGGTAATCTCAGCAGCCTGTCTTTGGGGCAGGTCAGTGAAATGGACGGGGGCATGGCAGTTGTTGTGCGGACGTTATACGGTTATGAGCGCAGCCAGTTATCATGGGGCTGGGGCAATCAAGAAGGAACCGACTTGGGCCAACGATGGTATTTTTCCTTCGATGAAGGCCTTGACGATCAGGGTCAAATCGCTCTGGCTAACTGGATTATTGCAAATCGGGATGGTTGGGATTACACCATCTATCCTGATGAATATAGAAATAGTAACACTGGCAGTTTCGCGCGTGTGACCGGTGTAGAGCGGCCCGGTTATGAAATTGCTGTCCAGAAAATTGAGATCATTCATCCGGATGGCACCACCCAAACGATGGTGGAAACCTCCACAGAGGGCGAGAGCAAGACTTGGGACTTTGCATATCTGAGAGTCTGCAGCGTACTGCTCCCATCCTGGAGTAGTAACGGAAAGGACGGTCCGGTCAATATGGAGCGGCGGCTGGCTTCCTACCGCGAGGCTCATGCCGTTCTGGACAGAGAGATCGCTGGTGAAAAGCGTGCCGTGCAGTCGCCGAATGGATTTGCCATCGGCACTACGGATCCGGATGGTGTGGTGAACTATATTGCAGTGGAATGTGATGTGCTGCCGGTAGCGCTCAAACAAGATGCGGGATTATACATCAGCACTGCGCTTCTGACACTGATTGTTCTTTTGTTCCTCTCCGCCAAGCTCTCCAAGCAGGTCACGGTTCCGGTGGAGACGCTTTGCCGTGAGGTGGAGGAAGGTAAGTGCAGTGAAGATGGACCGATCCAGGAATTGAATGTATTGGCGTCTGCGTTCAATGACGCACAGAAAAAGCTTGAGGGGCAGCTGGAGCGGGAACGGGAGTTCACTCGTTCTGCAGCGCACGAACTGAAAACGCCTCTGGCAATCCTACCCTGTACGACAACCAATGGCCGCTGTGGAGCGCGGGCGCGCAGCAGAACGTGTATGACTTTACAAATACCGGAGAAACATACGATTTCAAAACCGTGAAAACCATGGCTCTGCACGGGTCTACCTACGATATGCATGCCATGGATCTGAAGACCGGCAGGCTCGGCGTTATCAATAAGGACGACGCGGGGGAAAGCGACTTTGAAATCACCTTCTCCAACAGCGCGTTCACCTATAACCCGACCAACAACACCATCACCGTTACTCCGGCGGAGAGCTCTGTGCGGGAAGAAACGGATATGACCATCCGCATGAAGAAGGCGGCGCTGGCGTTCACCTCCAAGCCTATTCAGAAGACCATCCACATCACATGGAGCGACCCGGAGAACGTGCGCTATATCAGCTTTAACTCCTGGGGCGGTTCTGCCGTGGAGCAGATCACCGGCGGCTCCGGCGCGGCCATCACCTGGCCTGACGATCCCACGAAGACCGGCTATGTCTTCGCCGGATGGTATAAGACCCATGATTATACCGGCAAGGTGGAGGCCATGAGCACCATGCCTGCCTTCAGCGACGGCAGCAAGGGTATGACGCTCTACGCCAAGTGGGCGCCCGCCACCGACACGAAGTACACCGTGGAGCACTATCAGGAACAGCTCAACGGCAAGTATGAGCTGACAGACACGGAGCAGCTGACCGGAACCACCGACGCCGATACCAACGCGCAGGCCAGATCCTACACAGGCTTCACGGCGAAGACGATCGACCAGAAGAAGATCGCGCCCAACGGCTCCACCGTGGTGAAGGTCTACTACGACCGCAGCAAATACACCGTGACCTTTGCGCCGGGCTACGAGGGCGCGAGGGAGATCGTCCAAACCTATAAATACGGCGCGGCGCTGGCCGCCCCCACCGTGTCCCGCGAAGGCTACACCTTCGCCGGCTGGTACACGGCGGCGGATGGCGGCGAGCCGTTTGAAACCACCACGGTGACCGGCAGGGGTGAGACTGTCGGCATCGAGGTGACGGAGAGCAGGACGGTCTATGCCCGCTGGACAGCCAACACCTACACCGTGAGCCTTATGCCGAATCATCCGGGCGCGGATACGGCGGTGACGAAGCAGGTCACCTATGACCGGCCGTATGGCGACGCGCTGGCCGATGCCGTTCGGGAAGGCTATGATTTCCTCGGCTGGTACACGGCGGCAAACGGCGGCACGAAGGTCAAGAGCACCGACACCGTGAAGAACGCGGAAAACACCACGCTCTACGCCCACTGGAGGGTACGCGGCTCCATCGTGACCTTTGACCCGAATGAAGGCACATTGACGGGCAGCAGCACACAGAATGTCATCTACGGCGGCATCTACGGTAAGCGCGCCTAACGCGCCTGCTATCAACAGCACAGGCAGCGAGCGGCGGCACAAGCCCGTGCAGCCTCATCAGCAAAGCGCCTGTAAACGGTAATCACACGCACCTGTACCGTTTGCGAAATACCTGTGCCGCCGCCGGCAGGTTATGCTGAAGCCACGGCGATTCGTGCTGCCCTGACCCACACCGTGACCCACGACAGAAAAGAAGCGGGCGGAGACAATGGAGCGGTCAGGGTATTCGGAAGTGGTTTTTCACGCCGAAAATGCCCGAAAGCACGAAAAAGGGCGCGAGAGCACGCTGCCTT
>ENA-UOJJ01005908-UOJJ01005908.1-human-gut-metagenome-genome-assembly--contig:-CS66-NODE-5908-length-9933-cov-3.868091_pt1 | contig 9933 bp, 10 predicted proteins | sample MGYA00242343_ERZ723890 | MGnify/ENA metagenome assembly ERZ723890 | reverse complement strand
TGCAGAAACTTCTCAGTGCACAGCTTGGTATAGAAGAAAAAGATATCCTGAGTCATGATCTCTTTCTGTACAACCGCATGGAAGGCTCCATATGGGGCGCAGAAAACGAATTCGCATCCAGTGGGAGACTGGACGACCTGCAGTGTGCCTTCGCGTCTCTGAAGGGCTTTCTGAGTGCACAGAAGCAGGACTGCATTGCGGTGCACTGCGTCCTTGATAATGAAGAAGTCGGAAGCGGCACGAAACAGGGAGCGGCATCTACATTCCTCAAAGACACACTTCTCCGTATCAACAGCGGGCTTGGCAGGACTTACGAGGAATATCTGATGACGCTTGCAGACAGCTTTATGATCTCCGCAGACAATGCCCATGCACTCCATCCAAATTATACAGACAAGGCAGACCCGGTCAACCATCCGCTTCTGAATAAAGGAATCGTGATCAAATACAACGCAAACCAGAAGTACTGTACAGACGCAGTCTCTGCGGCAGTCTTCAAAGATCTCTGTGACAGGGCTGGCGTTCCGTGGCAGACATTTGTCAACCGCTCCGACATTCCGGGCGGTTCCACGCTTGGAAATATTTCCAACACGCAGGTTCCGATGAATACGGTGGATATCGGACTGCCGCAGCTTTCCATGCATTCTCCGTATGAGACAGCAGGGGTGAGGGACACAGAATATTTTGTTAAGGCAGCAAGGGAATTTTTGGCATAAACAGGCATAAGAAGAGGGAAAGAGAATGAATACAGACAAAAAAGCAGTTTTTTTTGATGCAGACGGTACAATCTGCGATATTGAAAAAGGAGTTCCGGACAGTGCGGTAGAGGCAATCCGCAAATTGAGGGAAAACGGACATGAGGCGTGGCTGTGCACCGGAAGAAGCAGGGCTTTTGTCCCGGGTTATCTGGAACAGATTCCGTTTACCGGTATGATCAGCGCATGCGGTGCGACCATTGAAAAAGACGGACAGAGACTTTATAACAAGGAAATGCCGGTGGAAGTGGCGAAACTTTCCGTAGAAACTCTGCGTATATATGGTCTGATCCTGGTCATGGTAGGTGCAGATTTCATGTACTATGACTAGGATGAGTATACGAATGAAGTCAACTGGTACCGCGACCTGATCACAGAGGCTCTTGGACCGAAATGGCGGCCGATCCGCGGCTATGAGGACAGCATGCACATCAATAAGATCAGTGCCAAGATGACAGAGGGCTGCAACGACAAACAGGCATGCCAGGAGCTGTCACAGTATTATGACGTGATCCGCCATGAGAACAATGCGTTTGTGGGAACGACGATCGAGCTGGTTCCGAAGGGCTGCAATAAGGCTGTCGGAATCGCTGCAGTCTGCCGTATCTTTGACATTCCGTGGGAAAGCACTGTAGTCTTTGGGGACAGCAACAATGACCTGTCCATGTTTGAATATGCGGCGACAAAGGTGGCCATGGGAAATGGTTCCCAGAAGATCCGTGAACTGGCAGATTATGTGACCACAGATATGTTTCACTATGGAATCCGAAACGGTCTCACAAAACTCGGTCTGATCTGAGAAGGCAGGAGAAAAAGTTATGAAATATGGAAAAATAAGAATTGAAGACGGCAATCTTATCTTCGCAAAAAGAATGCTGATCAATTATCTGCCATGTAAGGATATTCAGTGGGCGTATATGCGAAAAGAAGGTGTGGAAGGCGGACGGCAGAAGCAGTTCAGCACCAGCTCTCTTGTGATCATCACCCGGCGAAAAAAACGCTATGAATTTGAGATGACAGACAAAGAGATCAGAGACTGCATCCAGCTTCTCAAAGTCCTGAATCCGAAACTTGCAACAGGTTTTCCGAAGGGTGCGAGGATTCCACTCCAGAGCCTTCCGAATACCCGCGATCTCGGAGCGCTTGCCACGAAGGATGGAAGACATATCCTTCCGCGCAGGCTTCTGAGGAGCGGTAATCTGTATCATATGTCTCTTCAGGACCAGGATACGCTCCTCGATGAGTATCATCTGTCGACGGTTGTCGATTTTCGTACCAGAATGGAAGTCCTGGAAAAACCGGATACCGTTCTTGAGGGAGTGGAGTATCACGAGATCTCGATCGTGGATGAAGAAACTCTTGGCATTACCCGTTCCGGAAATCTGCTGGAAATGCTTCTGAAATTTGACCAGCCGATCGATGAGTTCATGCAGAAACAGTATGTTTCTTTTGTGCGGGATGATTTTTCGGTCAAACAGTATGCCCGTTTTCTGGATGTCATCCTGCAGCAGGAAGAGGGTGCCGTCCTGTGGCACTGCAGCATGGGTAAAGACAGGGTCGGCGTTGGAACGGCACTTCTTCTCTATGCGCTCGGGGTACCGATGGAGACGATTATGGAGGACTATCTCCGTACCAACCGCTGCCTGGAGGAAGACCTGCAGCATATGATCCGGCTTCTGGAAACCAAGATGATCGTGGACAATGAAGTGATGGACAAGATCAAGGCACTGTACCGTGTCAAGGAAGAATATCTGGAGGCGGTTTTTGTCGCGATCAGACAAGATTATGGTTCCGAATAAATGTTTTTGAAGAGGGCTCTCTACATGACTCCAAAGTCAGTCGACTCTCTTCGCAAAAAATATCTTGTATAAAATACAAAAAAGGTAAGAAAAACCACGAAATATATGCATAGATATACAAATACAGCAAAATTTGACGTTGACAAACGGGCTAATGTTGTTATAATGTAAAACATGCAAACAATTTTACAATGGAATTGTTTACAAGGTTAAAGTGATGAAAGCAGGTGGGTTATGCAAAAGAGAATTTTGTCCCTGTTAGTAGATAACACCGCAGGTGTATTGAGCCGGATCTCCGGACTTTTCAGCCGACGCGGTTACAATATTGACAGCCTGACAGTTGGTGTGACTGCAGATGAGCGTTATTCCAGAATGACAGTTGTATGCAGTGGAGATTCCATGATTCTGGAACAGATCACCAAACAGCTTGCCAAGCTGGTAGATGTAAGAGACATCAAGGTTCTGGAGCCGGACAACAGTGTGAGCAGAGAACTGGTCCTTGTGAAGGTCGCAGCCAGACCGGATCAGAGAGAGGGGATTATTTCCATCGCAAATATTTTCCGTGCCAATGTCATTGATGTCGGCAAGACTTCCCTCGTCATTGAGATGACAGGAAGCAAGAGCAAGTTAAGTGCCCTGATCGACCTTCTGGGAGAATATGAGATTCTTGAACTTGCAAGAACTGGTATTACCGGACTTTCCAGAGGTGCCAGTGACGTAAAATTCTTATAAGGATTTTACATAACAATTATGTTTGCTAAGGGTAGCGGCCCTTAACGATAAATTATGAAAAAATTTTACAAATAGCTTAGGAGGAAACAAAGATGGCAAACAGGATTTTTTACCAGGAAGACTGTAATTTAGGATTACTGGATGGTAAGACCATTGCGATTATCGGCTACGGCAGCCAGGGACATGCACATGCACTGAACTTAAAGGAATCAGGCTGCAATGTCATTGTTGGTCTGTATGAGGGAAGCAAGTCCTGGAAGAAAGCCGAGGAGCAGGGCTTTAAAGTATATACAGCAGCAGAAGCAGCAAAACAGGCTGATATCATCATGATCCTGATCAATGATGAAAAACAGGCTAAACTTTACAAAGAAGATATCGAGCCGAACCTTGAAGAAGGCAACATGCTGATGTTCGCTCATGGTTTCAACATTCATTTCGGATGTATCGTTCCACCAAAGAACGTAGATGTTACTATGATCGCACCAAAGGCACCAGGACATACAGTAAGAAGCGAATATCAGGCAGGTAAAGGAACTCCTTGTCTGGTAGCTGTTGAGCAGGATTATACAGGTAAAGCACTTGACAAAGCACTTGCTTATGGTCTTGCAATCGGCGGAGCAAGAGCTGGTCTTCTTGAGACTACATTCCGTACAGAAACAGAAACAGACCTGTTCGGTGAGCAGGCAGTTCTCTGTGGTGGTGTTGTTGCACTTATGCAGGCTGGTTTCGAAACACTTTGCGAAGCTGGATATGACCCGAGAAATGCATACTTCGAATGTATCCATGAGATGAAACTGATCGTTGACCTGATCTATCAGTCAGGATTCGCAGGAATGAGATACTCTATCTCCAACACAGCTGAGTATGGCGATTACATCACAGGACCGAAGATCGTTACAGCAGAAACAAAGAAAGCTATGAAACAGATCCTGACAGACATTCAGGATGGTACATTCGCAAAAGAATTCCTGCTTGATATGTCTGACGCTGGAAAACAGGTTCATTTCAAAGCAATGAGAAAACTGGCTTCCGAGCATCCGTCAGAAAAAGTCGGCGAGGAGATCCGTAAACTGTACAGCTGGAACGGCGAGGATAAACTCATCAATAACTAAGGAAATTTTAAGGCGCACCCGTCAGGGTGCGTCTTTTTTTGATGTTTTCTGACTTTTGGCTGTCGAAACAGGGGGAACGAATCTGGTTGACTTTCTTTGGCTCACAGCGTATGATAAGACCATCTGAAACAACGGCAGACATCTCTGCCACGGACTCTTCTTCTGAAGAGGATCTTTAGAATTCCATTTTTATTATTTTTTAATTTTAACTGCAAAGGGGCGTACTCTATGACGGGACTTTTGCGGAGCAGGCCTCCGCCGTAAAATCAATAAAATATCCTACATAAAAAGAAAGGCAGGATTTATGAAAACAGCAGAAAAAGCAGGACGGCTTTTTTTCGCGGTGCTCGGACTTGCAGGTCTGCTGTTGCTGATACTTCCCCGGATCGGAATTTCTGTAGATATGGTGCTGTCCGGTTCCATGGAACCAAAGATCAGGACGGGAGGACTTGTATTTACAGATACAAATAGGAAAGATCCAAAGATCGGAGATATCATCACATACAGTCTGAACGATAGCTTTGTAACACATCGTGTTGTACGCAAAGAAGGTAGCACGCTGATCACAAAGGGTGATGCGAATGACGGGGAAGACCTGGCACCGGTAAGTACAGAGCAGGTGCTCGGAACGGTAATATTTACGATACCGTTTCTCGGATATCTGGCAGCTTTTATGAAGCGAAGAACAATTTTTGCCATATTGATCCTGATGATCGCTCAGGAGTTGATTTTTATGGTTCACAATGAACTGACAGAAAGGAGAGCGCGAAAGAAAGCGCAGAAAAAAATATGAAAACAAACAAAAAAAGAAATCTCAAAAAAGCAGGATTTGTAGCAGGAGTTTTGTGTCTGGCATCTATCGGCGGTGTATCTGCCTATCTGACAGATTTTGATAAGAAGGACAATCAGTTTACGGTAGGTAAAGTTTCTATTAAATTAGATGAACCGGGCTTCAAAGCGGAAGAAGAGACAAAGATCGAGCCGGGCAAAGAAATCAAGAAAGACCCGCAGATCAAGAATACGGGAGTGAATGATGCGTTTGTTTATCTGGAGGTTTCGGTTCCGACAGCGAATGTGGAAGCGGCTGCGGAAGATGGAACAAGATTGGGAGCAAGGGATCAGGAACTGTTTTCATTTCAGCCATCTGCAAACTGGACAAAATTGAGTTCAAGAAAAAATGGCAATACTCAGATTTACGTTTATGCATATAATAAAATCCTTCAGGAGGAACAGACTACAGACACATTATTTGATTCCGTAAAATTCCTGAACATCATCGAAGGACAGCTCGATGAGCAGGATCTGACGATCCCGGTCAGAGCTTATGCGATCCAGGCATCCTACACAGGCGGTGATTCCGGAAGTGTGATCGATCAGGCCAAGACTGCATATGAGAAATATGTAAATCAGAACAAAGACCAGGAAGGTCAGGTCACACCGTAACAGGACACACAAAAAGAAAGCAGGTAGTAATGCATGAAAAACAGGAAGAAACGGGCTTGGGCAGGTGCAGCAATGCTGGGTTTTATTCTTGGGATCGGCGGTACGAATGCATATCTGACTTCTTATGACCAGGCAGTAAATGTGATCGGTGTGGGGAAGAATACGACAACGATCGAGGAAGAATTTCCCACGCCATCTCCGTTGCCTGGAGATGGAGATTCCGAATTTTCCAAGACAGTGTGGGTCGCAAATGGAAGCGTGCAGGGAGAAAAATCCCTGGTAGACTGCTATGTGAGAGTATCCATTGGATATTCCAATTATGACATAGCCAGAGCCGTGACTCTGAAACAACTGGATCGCACAAACTGGGTGGAAGCAGACGACGGATTTTATTATTACAAAAAAATCCTCCGGGAAGGAGAGAAGACAACACCTCTCTTTTCGGGAATTTCTGTAGACTCTTCAAAACTCGAAAAGACATATCTGGATCAGATCGATGCATTTGAAGTACAGGTCTATGAGGAGTCTGTGCAGGCTGCCGGATTTGAGGATTACAGAAGTGCCTGGGAATTTTATCGGACTTAAAGGATGGGATAGCTATGAGAAAAAGAACGAAGATTGCGGCAGGGCTTCTCTCTTTGGGCATTCTGGGAACAGCTGGTGTGTATGGGTATTTTTCGGACACTTTGCAGGTTGTAAACCATATCTCTGTGGGAGATATCAAGATCAGTGTGGAGGAATTCGAAAAGAAGGGAACAAAGGAAGTCCCTTACAGCAACAAAGGAGAAGTCCTTCCCGGTGCAGTGGTGTCCAAGATCCCAAGGATCACAAACCGTGCTCTTCCGTGCTGGGTGCGGGCCAGGATCGTGTATGCAAATGACCAGAAGGAACTGGAAGGTCTGGACGATACGAAACTTTCCGGTTTTTCTTCCAAATGGATCAAACGTGGAGAGTACTATTATTATACCAGTATCCTGAAGAGAAAAGAGGCAGTCGATCTGTTTCAGAGTGTACATATTCCGGCATCCTGGGAAAAGGAGCATGAACTTCAGAAACTGGGACTGACGATTCAGGCAGAGGCGATCCAGGCGGCAAATTTCACCCCGGATTTCAGTGCGATGTCTCCATGGGGAAATCAGCTGATCCGGCAGTGTGTCCATGAAGAAGACGGAGCAATGACCTGCAAGAAGCCGCAGACGAAGCTGGCAGTGGAATTTAATGGAAAGGCGCACAAGCTCCTGTCAGTACCGGGAGATTTTTTTACAAATCTTGGTACGGCGATGCCGGGAGATGTGCTCACGGATACGATCACAGTATCCAATACCACGGACAGTACAGCTGAGATCCTGTTTCGGACAAGTACCGAAGGCAGGACAAAAGAACAGCTTGCGATGCTTAAAGATGTGAAGCTCATTGTAGCAATGGGAAATGAGACTATATACCAAGGGACTCTGGATTCGACAGCACTTGCAGAGAACAGATCACTTGGAACTTTGGCGTCCGGACAGAAAGGAAGCATGAAATTCCGGCTGGAGATCCCGGCAGAGTGGGATAACCGCATGGCACGGAAAACGACGAATGTGACCTGGATCTTTACGGTCAATGAGAAGGAAAAAGAGGCATCCACAGATACTTCGGGAGGATCTGGAAATAAAGGGAATTCTCCTGGCGGATCAGTCCTGGCAAAAGATACCGGCGGCAAAAAGACGGCCCATGTCAAAACAGGGGACCGTTCAGGAATAGAAATCCTGCTTGTACTTCTTCTGTGCTCCGGCAGCATAGTCTTTGTAGTTAAAGCATGGAAAGGGGGCAGAAGGACATGAAAAAAAGAATGATAGCAGGTGTTTGGGCAGCATTTTTTGCTGTCTCTGCTGTGACAGGGATCTCGGCTGCCTCAGATGTCTCATTTCCAGAAGGAATGCAGGAAGAATTTCAGGATGAAAAAGAAGAAGCACCTTCGTCTGAATGGGAAGAAGAGAAAGATTTTTCGGAAGATGCTCCGGATGATCTGGCGGATATGCCGGAGATGGATTTTGGGCAGGAAGCGGAGACAGGGCGTTTTGAGGTGATAACGGAAGCAGAGCATGGAACTGTCGTGTTTGAAACTGAGCAGGAACAGGAATATTTTTTTGCAGCAGGAGAGGCTGTGGGATTTTATATCTATTCATTTGAAGGCTATGAATGTACCGGAGTGACAGCAGAATATAAAGGTGGGAGTATTCCTGTAACTCTGGGAGAAGACCAGCGGTATGAATTTTTTATGCCGGAAAGCACTGTGACCCTGCGGGCAGAATTTCAAGAGATCCAGACAGATGAGACGGAGGAAGCAGAAATTTTCACAGATGGCGAAGAGGAAGCGGCAGCAGCGAGGGCATCAGCCAGAGCGGTTACCGTGAAATCTGTATCGGCAGATTACAAAATGAATCCGGAATATGCATTTACGTATGCTTTCCGAAAGGGAGTCACGAAGCTTACATCTGTGCAGGGAGCATCTTCAGATCTTCCGGGTAAGCTAGATGGTCAGTTCGGGTGGTCAGAAAACAGTGTATATGGCCCAAACTACAAAAATACTTTTTCTGCGTGCAGTATCCAGAATGCTTCTCAGAAGGGAAAAATCTCTGTCAGATATACAAATGTAGGAGAATACCGGGGCAAAATTGTGGACCTGAAGATCACAGCAACGGAGTGGGGAACGGTAAGCAATAGGCATATTGGTGTTGATAATACTGTGATCACTCCATGCATTTTGTTTTATAATAATCGGATCGCATTTTCGACAATTTCTGTAGGAGCCGTACGTTTTAAATTTGAATTTTTTGACAATAGCACAGGAAATCAGATCTATCCCAAAGGGCATGTGACAATGATGGATCTTGATGGCGGTCAGGGATTTCGTGTTTATGATGGATGGGGCGTAGATGGAATGTATATCCGAAGTGGATATGACCATCTGAAAGCGACAACAGGAACAAGCAGTTCAGGTACGCAGTATACAGAAGTCCGTGCACCGGAAGGAGTGTCTACAGAGGCAAGGGACGTTAAAGGATGGTGCCACGTGGATTTTGGCGGAGTTTTTACTGTAAACTGGCTTCCGGGGCAGCAGGTCTGAATGCAACTTCTCCATATTCAGCATTTTTTATATCAGGTGCGCAGACTGTTGGAACATATGAACCAAATAGTGCACCAGAGAAAAAAGTTGGCGATACAGGAAGCCTTTATGAAGAAATGACCTGCCATGAAGAGAAGTCTGACGTGGCAGTGGAGACTCCGTATAATATTCCGGAAAATGGGGAATTTGACTATGTGATCTCACAGAATGTACTTCCGGGAAATTATAATAAATTTGAAGTTACAGACAGCCTGGATTCCTGCCTGGAATACAAAAGTGCGACAGTTATGACTGCGCTTGGAAATGATGTTACCAGACAGTTTGATATTTCAGAAACACAGAATACAGTAAGGTTTGTGGCAAAAAGCAGTTTCCTGAACACGGACGAATCCTGCAATGATGTAACATATTATTTCAGGATCCACGTGGGGATAAAATCCGCAAAAACCATAGTCGGCCATGGACATTATGAAGAAGGGATTTACTATCATATAGCAAATCAGGCAGAGAGAAAGCTGGAATCTTCACTGAAAGTTGATGAACAGCAAACAACTATATCCTGGGTACGCGGGGTTATTGAATCAGACTGCAGTATTCGAAAAACAGATGCACAGGATCACGAAAAGATCCTTCCGGGTGCAGTTTTTGAAGTGTATCAGGGGGATAAAACAAAGCAGGGATATGAGCAGACAGGACAGAACCTGGCGTATATAGATGATACAAAGCTATATGTAACGACGGAAAAACTGCGTTATGATACGACGAATGATGGAAAATTCAGACTGATCGAGATACAGCCGCCAGAAGGATATGAAGGGAACTGGAAGGAAGATATCAATATTCTGGAAGAGGATTTTCAGGATACCGTTCTGGAAGCAGAGAATACTTTGGTTCGTCTTCCTTGTGGAGAGATCACTGTGACAAAAAATATCCGGGAGCAGGATATCATTTGGGCACATGGAAATCCGGTATTTCGTTTTGAG
>ENA-UOJJ01005883-UOJJ01005883.1-human-gut-metagenome-genome-assembly--contig:-CS66-NODE-5883-length-9976-cov-4.763834_pt1 | contig 9976 bp, 7 predicted proteins | sample MGYA00242343_ERZ723890 | MGnify/ENA metagenome assembly ERZ723890 | reverse complement strand
AGCCAAAAGTTACAGTATTATGGTCGAACAGCAGCCGGATGCCCTGCTGATCCTGGGGGATACCAACTCCTGCCTCAGCGCCATCGCTGCCAAGCGGCTCCACATTCCCATCTTCCACATGGAGGCGGGCAACCGCTGCAAGGACGAGTGCCTGCCGGAGGAAACCAACCGCCGCATCGTGGACATCATCTCCGATGTGAACATGGCCTATTCCGAGCACGCCCGCCGGTATCTGGCCGACTGCGGCCTGCCCAAGGAGCGGACTTACGTCACCGGCTCTCCCATGGCGGAGGTGCTCCACCAGAACCTGGCCAAGATCGAAGCGTCCGACATTCACCAGCGGCTGGGGCTGGAAAAGGGAAAGTACATCCTGCTCTCCGCCCACCGCGAGGAGAATATCGACACCGAGCAGAACTTCACGTCCCTTTTCACTGCCGTCAACGCCATGGCGGAAAAGTACGACCTGCCCATTCTGTATTCCTGCCACCCCCGCAGCCGCAAGCGGCTGGAGGAGAGCGGCTTCCGGCTGGACAGGCGGGTCATTCAGCACGAGCCTATGGGCTTCCATGATTACAACTGCCTGCAGATGAACGCCTTCGCCGTGGTGTCCGACAGCGGCACCCTCCCCGAGGAGTCCAGCTTCTTTACCAGCGTGGGACATCCGTTCCCGGCGGTGTGCATCCGCACCTCCACCGAGCGGCCCGAGGCGCTGGACAAGGGCTGCTTCATTTTAGCGGGCATCGACACCCGCTCCCTCCTGCAGGCGGTGGATACCGCCGTGGAACTGGTGAAAAACGGCGATACCGGCCTCCCCGTGCCGGATTACACAGATGAAAACGTCAGTGACAAGGTGGTCTGCATCATCCAGTCCTACACCGGCGTGGTCAATAAAATGGTTTGGAGGAAAGGGTAATGCTTCCTCGGCAGTTTTATTCCCTGCGTCAAAAAATAAATGAGCGGATGCCTCACGGCCCGGCCGTATCGACGGTGTATATGCTCCATGAGGTATATGCGGATGGAGAGACTCCTGCCGACGCGGCTTGCGCGGTATCGCTCTCCCGCTTTACCGCATGGCTGGACAGGCTGCCCGCAGACCGTGTCGGCACGCCGGAGCAGCTGAACGAGCAGGGTGCTGTCCTTTTGACCTTTGATGATATGTTTGCTTCGGCATACCGCTATGCGCTGCCGGAGCTGCGCAGGCGGAAGCTGTCCTATACGGTGTTTATTGCGCCGGGTCTGTTGGGGCGGAAAAATTACATCACAGAAGACGAATTGCGCACGCTTGCCGCCGACCCACTGTGTACGGTAGGCGCGCATACCATGCGCCATGAGATGCTGCGTTTTCAGAATGCCTCTGCTGTCCGCGGTGAGCTGTCCGGCAGCAAAGCGTATCTGGAGGCTGCGCTTTCCCGCGAAATTTTGAATTTCGCCTATCCCTATGGCAGCGTCTACGCCTGCTCCCGCGCCAATATCGCGGCGGCAGCGGGAAGCGGCTTTGCACGGTGCTTCTCGACACTGAACCGGAATATCACGGCTGCGGACCTCCGTGCACCGTGGTTTTTGCCCCGTAAAAATATCAACGATGCGGCCTTGCGGCGAAAGGGTGTTTAAAATATGCCGAAAATCAGCGTGATCGTGCCTGTATACGGCGTAGAACTGTATATTGAGAATTGTCTGCGCTCCATCGCCGCTCAGACCTTTTCCGATTTTGAGCTGATTTTAGTGGATGACGGCAGTCAGGACCGTTCGATCGGGTTGGCGGAGGCCTATCTGCGGAGCACGGCCTTGACCTGGCGGATCATCCGGCAGGAAAACGCCGGTCAGGGGATAGCCCGCGACCATGGAGTCCGGGAAGCCAAGGGCGAGTATGTGGTGTGCGTTGATTCCGATGATACGGTTTCTCCGGTCTTTCTGGAGGAGCTTTACACCGCCTCCCAGACGTATCATGCGGATGTGGCCTTCTGTTTGTTCCAGATGGTGCCGGAAGCGCGTAGCCTCCAATTCACCCAGCAGAAAAGCGTGTACCAGAGCATTTCCCGGCCGGAAATGCTGCGCCGTTTTCTCTGCCGGACTCTGATCCCCCTTCTGCCGTCCATGCTGATCCGCCGTTCCCTGCTCATGGAGCATGCCATACACGCTCCCGCCGGCTGCCGGTTTTCGGAAGATGTTTATGTGATGTGGCACATTTTTGCCGCGGCGGAGCAGATCAGCTATACGACCGCACCGCTGTATAATTATTTGATGCGGCCCACTTCCACCATGGCGGCTTCGTCAGCTGGAAGGATCTTAACAGGCTATACCGCCTTCCGCGCCCTGTTGGATCAGACGGATTTTCTTGCTTGTTTTTCAGAACGGAAATGGATACTGCCCCGCTGGGTCCTGGGGGCGCTGAACAGTACCGCACGGATTTCAGACTACAGTGATTTTATGGCTGTAGCCGAGCAAATGGATTATCGCCGCTGTATGAAGGCTCTGGAGCATTTTCCAGAGTGGAAGGCCCGCCTGCTCTCGCGGCTTCTGCTGATAAGTCCTAAGCTTTACCATCAATTACTGCATCGGAGGAGATAGCGCCTTGAACATTGTTCATTTGGATCTGGCGGGCTTTTATAACGAAAACACTACGTATCAAACGAATCTTTTAGCGGCGTGCAATCTTGCCGATGGACATACTGTCAGCGTGATCAGTGCCCCCTTTCACTGGGAGGGTGCGCAAGTTGTATATACGCCCCCATGTGACCAGATCGTTGAGGGGGGCATCCGGTTGATCCGGCTGGCATACCGAAACTCATCCAGAAATTTTTCCGCGCAGAAGATCAGGGCAGTCATTGGTTTGTATGAAGCACTGGCTTCCTTGCAGCCCGATATTATTTTTTGCCATTGTACGCAGTTCCTGTCCCTCCTTGACGTGATCCGCTACAAGAAGGACCACCCCGCTGTGAAGTTCTACGCCGACACCCATGCGGCTTACAACAACAGCGGCACCAACTGGCTGTCCCTCCATGTACTCCACCGGATTTTTTACTGTTATCTGACGCAGAAAGCCCTGCCTTATCTGGAGCAATACTTCTATATCTCCGATGAATGCCGCCAGTTTTCCCATGAGGTCTACGGCATTCCCAATGAAAAGATGGAGTTCTACCCCTTGGGCGGCACCCTGCTCTCTGATGAGGAATACGCGGCCGTTCGGGCCAAGCGCCGTGCCGAGCTGGGGCTGGGAGAGACCGACCGCCTTTACATCCACTCTGGCAAGCTGGATGCTCTCAAGCGTTCGGACGAGCTGTTCCGTGCCTTTTCCGCCGTAGACGATCCCCATGCGGTGCTGGCGGTCATTGGCTCCATTCCCGAGGATCGGAAGAGCATCCTTCTTCCGCTGATGGAGGCGGATAAACGCATCCGGTATCTTGGCTGGAGGACCGGTGAGGAGCTGCAGGAGTACCTTTGCGCCGCCGACCTGTACTGCCAGCCCGGCAGCCAGTCCGCTACCATGCAGAATGCTTTGTGCCGCTATTGCCCCGTCATGCTCTATCCGCACCCGTCCCACACGGCGGACTATGACCGGGGGGAGGTCCTGTGGGTCAAAACGCAGGCTGATATGGAAATGGTATTCCGTTCTCTCGCCACTGATCCCGCGCGGCTGAAACCCTTGCGTGAGAACGCGAAAAAAATCGCCCGTGAGCTGCTGGATTACCGTAAGCTGGCCGCGAGGCTGTACCAGTAGATCATGGACCATACCTCCGATCGCCGGAGAGTTTTCAGATAAAGGTGGAAAATACCATGTCCCTCAAACAGGAGCTTATCGCAAAAATTCAGAACAAAACGCTGCGCATGGGCGTTTGCGGCTTGGGCTATGTCGGGCTGCCGTTGGCGGTGGATAAGGCGAAGCATGGCTTTAAGACCATCGGCTTTGACGTGCAGAAGGAAAAGGTAGATATGGTCAATGCCGGAAAGAACTATATCGGCGATGTTGTAAATGCCGATCTGGAGGCATTGGTAAAGGACGGAATGCTGTCTGCCACCACCGATTTCAGTTTTGTTCGGGATGTAGACTTTATCGCTATCTGCGTTCCCACCCCGTTGGACAAGCACCAGCAGCCGGATATCAGCTACGTCCGGGACTCCACGATCGCCATTTCGAAATACCTGACCAGAGGATCGATCGTGGTGCTGGAATCCACCACATACCCCGGCACGACCGAGGAACTGCTCAAGCCTCTGCTGGAGGAAGGCAGCGGCCTGAAATGCGGGGAGGACTTCTACCTCGGCTTCTCGCCCGAGCGCGTGGACCCCGGCAACGCGGTCTACAAGACCAGCAACACGCCTAAGGTCGTCGGCGCCATCGGCGAGGACGCCGCCGAGGTGATCTCCATGGTCTACCGCGCCATTCTCGACGGCGACGTACACACCGTTTCCTCCCCCGCCGTTGCCGAGATGGAGAAAATTCTGGAGAATACCTACCGCAACGTGAACATCGGCCTTGTCAATGAGCTGGCCATTCTCTGCAACCGCATGGGCATCGACATCTGGGAGGTCATCGACGCCGCCAAAACGAAGCCCTACGGCTTTCAGGCGTTCTATCCCGGCCCCGGCTTGGGCGGCCACTGCATTCCGCTGGACCCCTATTATCTCAGCTGGAAGGCCCGCGAGTACGGCTTCCACACCAGCATGATCGAGGCGAGCATGATGGTCAATGACCGTATGCCGGAATACACAGTCGAGCGTGCGGGCAAAATCCTCAACCGCTCGAAAAAAGCGCTCAACGGCTCCCGTGTGCTGGTGCTTGGCGTGGCCTACAAGCAGGACATCAACGATTATCGTGAGTCTCCCGCCGTGCGCGTCATCGAGGAGTTCAAGAAGACCGGCGCACAGGTGGACTATTACGATCCCTTCGTACCCAAGTATCGAGAGGCAGGGGAGTGGTATACCGGTATTCCTGCCCTGACCGCGGAGATCGTGAAGCAGTATGACCTTGTCTGCATCACCACCGCCCACACCAAGGTGGACTACGCTATGGTGGCCAGCTGCGGCGTTCCGGTCTTCGACTGTAAGAACGTCTGCAAAGGGATTCAAAACCGGGAAAATATCGAGGTGCTGTAATGCGCCGGGTCATCAGTGTATTGTCCCTTGCCGTACTGTGTCTGCTCTGCATCGCCTGCGGCTGGACGAAGCCTGTTTCCCTGCCGGAAGAAGATGCTATTTCCGAAGTCCCCGCCCTGACCCGGGACCTGCCGGTGGCGAAGGCCCTGCAAAGAGGCGCGGTGCAAAGCATTCTGGTCGTTGGCGACAGCATTTCCGACGGCAACACCGACGATGGCTGCATCTGGTCCCAGGAGGACCGGGCGGCCGCCGGGAACCGGCTGATCCTGACGGATGAAAACGGGAATTGTTTCTATGAAAACGCCCCGGACAGCCAGGGCTGGGTAAAATTCCTGCGGGCCAAGGCCGAAGCAGCGGGGGCGTCTGTGTTCCACAACGACGCCATCAGCGGCATGTCCGCCAAGTGGTTCAACGCCCACAAGGAGCTTCTCTTTGCGGAGCAGGATCGCTATGACGCTATTTTCGTCATGCTGGGCACCAACGACCGCACGGACTGCGCCGATGGAGAGGAATTCCGGGCGGAGTACGGAGCGCTGCTGGCGCATTTGCATGAACGCTGCGAGTACCTGACGGTGCTTGTGCCCATCCCCGCCATCTACACCCCCACGGACACGGTGAAGAACATGAACTCCGCTGAGATCGCGGAGCATGTCCGGGCCCTCTGCGGCGGGGCGGGCTATGATTTTATCGACTGCTACAAGGATTTCCCTCAGACGGCGGCGGACCTGGGCCTGCCCCTGGGCTCGTTGTACTGGGGCGGCACCCATCCCAACGCCGTGGGCTACCGGACCCTTTGGACGGCCATTGCCCACGAGCCGATGGGAACGGCCCAGCCGGAGGACTTTGCGTCCGTCACCTGCATCGGCTGTAATCGGGACGACCTCTCAGGTGAAACGGCCCCCGACGCCATGGATGCGTCTGGGGATCCGCTCTACCCTCTGGGGGTCTCCTGGTATTACACCTGGAATACCTTCACCCCGGCCCTGCCTTACGGCGCGTTTCTGGAGACCCACCGGGAAGCGGACGGCAGCACCGTGCAATATGCCCGGACGGATAAATATCAGCCCACGGAGTTTTCTCTGGTCCGCCGCTGGGAAAACGGCGGTTGGACGGACTGGGCCGACAACGATTAAAGGAGACACCATGCGTCTTTCTGATTTTTTTCCAACTGAACAGATCCTGCGGGATGGGGACTTTACCGCCCTGGGTCTCAGCAATTCCAAGGGCCCGGAGGAAATGCTCTCCTTTTTGGAGGACGCCCGCTTTGCTTCCGAGCTGCTGGACAACCCCCGTATCCGCGCCGTCATCTGCCGCCCGGAGGATGGAGCGGCGGTGGCGGAGCGCAAGCAGGGGGTGGTCCTCTCGGACACGCCCCGGCTGGCCTATTTCCGGCTCCATAACCGTCTGGCGGAGCTGCCGGACTACTGCCCGCCGCAGACGCCCTCGGTCATTCCGGAAAGCTGCCATGTCAGCCCTCTGGCCTATATCGCCCCTACCGGGGTGGTGTTGGGGGAAAACGTGACGGTGGAGGAGTTCGTCTCCATTCACGGCCCCTGCCGCGTGGGGGACAACACGGTGCTTCACGCGGGGGTGAAGCTGGGCGGCCCGGGCTACGAGTTCAAGTACCTGCCAGAGGGCGGCGTGCTGGACATAGCCCACTGCGGCGGCGTGGCCGTCGGGGCGGACGTGGTGCTTTTTGAAAACGTCACCGTCCACCGGGCGGTGTACCCCTGGGACGAGACCGTCATCGGGGACGAGTGCCGGGTGAACGCCCAGAGCCACATCGACCATGGGGTGAAGCTGGGCCGCCGGGTGAAGGTCTGCGCGGGCTGCGTCATCTCCGGACGGGTAGAGGCGGGGGACGGTGTGAAGTTCGGTCCCGGTGCCGTCGTGTCCAACCGCCTGACCGTAGGGGACGGTGCCCAGGTGCTGCTGGGCAGCGTGGCGTCCAAGGACGTCCCCGCCGGAGCGGTTGTCTCCGGCAACTTCGCCGTGGACCACGTCGCCCATCTGGCGGCGGTGAAGGCCGCTGCCCGGAAATCCTAAAGAAAAGAGCTCGTATGCTATGAAACAGTCTTCCCGTTTTGGCCGTCTGACCTCCGCGCTGCTGCCGCTACCTTTCCTGGGGACTCCGTGGTGGAATATGCTTTTGTTCCCCCTCGGTATTCAAGAGATCGAACCGCTGCGAAAGGCGGTTATCTATAGTGTGACCATTCTGACGGCTGCGGTGCTGTTTTTCAAGGTTCTTACCTTCTGGAAAGAGAAAGCTTCCAGAAAGCTTCTTCTATTGACGGCCACGCTGCCCATCGCCTTTGGCCTTTTCTATCTGCTGGCGTTTCTTTCTCTGGAGCATCCCGCAAAATTTCTGGTCCCTGCCGTCACAGACGGCTGTAGCATGGTTGCCTGCTGTTCCGCCCTGCTGATCGTGATCCTCGAAAAGCGGGCAGAAGAGCTGCTCCGCTGCGGGAGAGTTTACGCGGTGATCACAGCGCCTATCATTCTGTATTACTGCATTCGCTCCTATCTTCCCTCTGCTGATTATTACAGCAATAACCTTGGCGTGCTTTCTTACATGTCGCTGGCCTATTGCAGCCTGACAATCTGTATTCTGCTTTTTCTGGACGCTGCCCTTTTTCAGTGTCCTCGCGGGAAATGGGGAGCCGCCGCGTGGGTCGACTTCTTTCTGTTTGTGCTCTATGCCGCTGCCATTCCTCTGAGCGGAACGCGGGGGGCGGCGCTGTGCCTTCTGTTTTTTTCCCTGCTGCTGCCTTTCTTTTTCTGGAAAGAAAAGAAGGCGCTATGCTTCCCGGCAGCCGCTTTGTGCGCTATTCTCTTGTTTTCAACGGTTCTGGCTCCCGCACAGGACTCGAACCGCATGACGTCCGCCGTGGAGGAAACGGTTTCGACCATTGTTAAGCCGACAGAGCCGACAGAGCCGACAGAACCAACAGAGCCAACAGAGCCGACAGAACCAACAGAGCCGACAGAACCAACAGAGCCGACAGAGCCAGCAGAGCCGACAGAGCCAGCAGAGCCGGAGAAGCCGAGCGGTATTTGGGGTCTGCTTTCCTATGAAAACATGGACGCAGTCGCGGAAATCGTCCAAAAGGCCGATCCGTCGATCTCCGATAACCCTCTGAATCATATCAGTGAGACTGCCTATGGGATCGCACCGCTTGCTCTGGAGCGCGGGGACATCACAGAGGCCGAGTATGCAAGGCTCATGGACATGGCTGAATACTTAACTCGTTCCTCTTGGGGCGGACGGCTCTTCCTGTGGATCTGCGCCGTCCGGGCGATCCAGGCCGCGCCGCTGACAGGTCATGGCGCACTATATTATCAGGATCAATATGGCACGTACCCCCACAACTACTTTCTGGAGATCGCAACGGACTTTGGCCTGATCGCCATGTGCGCTGTGCTGGCATTGGGGCTTTATACGTTTATACAGCTCATTCGCCGGTCCCAAAATGATATGCTTCTGAAAGCATGGCTGCTCTATGTGTTTACCTCTCTGCCCTGCTATATGCTCAGTACCTCCATGTATGCAGCATCCGCCTTCGATCAGATGGGCTTCTGCGTCGTGCTGCTGATCTACCTGAAATCCCCGCGCAGCGCAGGAAGAGAGACGGCGCATGCGCTAAAAAATGCCTGACCAATGCTTTCGACTACCTGCCGCAATACACGACAGCTTCAAAGGACGCCGCCCATGTCTAATCAACCGAATCGCTTAAAGCGCATCTCCGGGGATTTTATCATCAGCATCCTCGCCTCGGTGATCTACACCTTCGCCCGGCAGATCGTGGTGTTCCCGCTGCTGGCTGCCCAGCTCACGGACGCCGACTACGGCACCCTCCTGACCGTGGCAGGCCTTGCCAATGTCTGCACCGCCATGATCGGCAGCTCCCTCAATAACATTCGCCTCATTGAGGACAGCCATTATAAGGAACAGGGGCTGCTGGGGGACTTTAATTTCCTCTGCCTGCTCGGCAGCGGCGTGTCCGTGGTGTTTGCCGCCGTGCTGCGGCGGATGTTTGCCCTTTCCCCGCTGACGGCCGTTCTGCTGGGAGCCTATCTCATTGTCTCCAACCTCTACCAGTACGCCACCGCCTTTTTCCGGCTGGAACTGAATTTTAAGCGTACCTTCTTGTGCAACACGGTAGTCAGCGCCGCCTACTGCGCCGCCGCGCTGGTGTTCGCCACGGCGGAGCTTTGGCCCGCTATCTTTCTCGTTGGCGAGGGGGTCGGGCTTCTGTTCGCCTGGAAAACAACGCCGTTTTCCCGCGAGCCGCTCTCGCGCACGCCGCTCTTTTCCGCCACGGCGGCCACCCTTTTGACCTACATGGCCACCAACCTCATCGGCAATCTCCTGGCCTACGCCGATCGGATGATCCTTTACCCCATTCTGGGCGGGGAAGCGGTGTCCTATTACGCCACGGCTTCCTTTTTCGGCAAAAGCGCAGGTATCGTTATGGTGCCCATCGCGGGGGTACTGCTGGGGTATTTTGCCCAGAAGGACTTCAAGGCGTCCAAAAAGCTCTTTGCGCTGGTGAACGGCTGTTCTCTGGCATGTCTCGCCGTGTTCCTGCTGGGCTGCCGGCTCTTCGCTCCGTGGTTTACAAGGCTGCTGTACCCCTCGCTGTATGAAGGTGCCGCGCCCTACATTTTTCTCGCCAACCTGGCCGCCGCTATCAGTATCGCAGGCAGCATGGCCCAGCCCATGGTGCTGAAGGCCTGCTCCATCCGCTGGACGCTGCTGACCCAGGTGCTCTACGGTGCCAGCTACCTGCTGTTTGTCTGGCTGTGGCTGCCGGGTTACGGCCTGCTGGGCTTCTGCTGGGCCTCCATCGCCGCCGACACCGTCAGTCTGCTGTCCCACAAT
>ENA-UOJJ01005882-UOJJ01005882.1-human-gut-metagenome-genome-assembly--contig:-CS66-NODE-5882-length-9977-cov-10.106531_pt1 | contig 9977 bp, 4 predicted proteins | sample MGYA00242343_ERZ723890 | MGnify/ENA metagenome assembly ERZ723890 | reverse complement strand
ACGCTCCGCCTCTGGCAGTGCGAGGCCGAGGAGGAGCTGAACTTCGACGCCTTCAACGCGCAGGACTACGTTAAGGCGCTTGAAAAGAAGAACAAGGCCGAGGATATCACCCGCGTTCTGTATCCGAACGACTCCACATGGGAGGGCAAGCGCCTGCGCGTCAAGCAGCAGTACGTCCTTTCCAGCGCGTCTTTGCAGGATATCCTGCGCGACTACCGCCAGCAGCACGGCACAGACTATTACCGCCTGCCGGAGTTTATTGCTGTCCAGCTGAACGATACGCATCCCGCTATGTCCATTCCGGAGCTGATCCGTCTGCTGATGGCCGAGGGACTGGATTTTGACGCCGCGTTTGAGCTGACCCGCCGCGTGTTCGCCTATACGAACCACACTGTCATGACCGAGGCGCTCGAAAAGTGGGATCTGGAGCTGCTGCGCTCCGTCGTGCCGGAGGTCTGCGAGATCATTGAGCGCATCGACGCAAAGCTCAAGCAGGAGCACCCGCATTCGAAGCTCTTTATCGTCAAGGATGGGCAGGCGCACATGGCGAATCTGTCCGTCTATATGTCCACCGCCGTCAACGGCGTTGCAGAGATCCATTCCCAGATCCTCAAGGACGTTCTGTTCAAGGACTGGTACGCCGTCTATCCCGACCGCTTCCAGAACAAGACCAACGGCATCACGCCCCGCCGCTGGCTGGGCCTGTCCAATCCGGAGCTCTGCGGCCTGCTCGACAGCAAGGTCGGAACCGGGTATCTTAAAAACCTCGACCAGCTGGAAGGGCTGAAGGCCGGGATCGACGAAATGACCATCAAGCAGTTCAACGCCATCAAGCTGGAAAAGAAGCGTCAGCTCTGCCGCGTGATCGAAGAGCACGAGGGCGTTGCGCTCGATCCGTCGTTCATCTTCGACGTGCAGGTCAAGCGCCTGCATGAGTATAAGCGACAGCTGCTCAATGCACTGAGCATTATGGATCTGTATCTGTCTATCAAGGACGGCAGCATCAAGGATTTCACACCGACCGCCTTTATCTTCGGCGCAAAGGCTGCCCCCGGCTACCGCCGTGCAAAGGCAATTATTCATTATGTAAACCGCGTGGCTGATCTCATCAACAGCGATCCCGCCATGGACGGCGTCATGAAGGTCGTCTTCGTGCAGAACTATAACTGCTCCTACGCCGAGCATATCATCCCCGCCGCCGATGTTTCCGAGCAGATCTCTCCGGCCGGTACGGAGGCTTCCGGCACGGGCAATATGAAGCTCATGCTGAACGGCGCTGTGACGCTCGGCACGCTCGACGGCGCAAACGTCGAGATCGCAGAGCAGGCGGGCAGCGAGAACGAGTATATCTTCGGCGCGACCGTCGAGGAGATCAACATGGTAAAGCCCAATTACAACGCCCGCAGCTTCTACGAGGCCAACCCGAACCTCCGCCGCGCCGTCGACACCCTGATCGACGGGACTGTTCCCACCGATGAAGAGCAGCACGAGCTCTATACGTCTCTGCTCAAAGGTGCAAGCTGGCATAAGCCGGATCAGTATTTCATCTTCTACGACTTCGACAGCTACAAAAAGGCCCGTCTGCGCGTGAACCATGACTACTGCGACCGCATCGCCTTTGGCCGCAAGTGCCTCATGAACGTCGCCTCCGCCGGCAAGTTCTCCTCTGACCGCACCATCCGCCAGTATGCCGAAGACATCTGGCACATCCAACCTGTCAAATAAAAAAGCAAAGCGCAGGGCCGGAAAACCGGTCTTGCGCTCTGCGTCTATACAAAGGAAACAGAAAAATGTTCGATTATCTGATTCAAAACGGTACTCTGATCGATGGAACTGGCGCACCGGCGGCCGTAGGCGATGTTGCGATTAAAGACGGAAAAATCGCCGCAGTTGGTGATCTCAAGGATGCTTCTGCCGGGACAGTCCTTGACGCAGCAGGGAAGTATGTTACGCCCGGCTTCATCGACATTCATCGCCATGCCGACGCGGCGCTCTTCCGTCCGCATTTCGGCGAGCTGGAGCTCAAGCAGGGCCTGACCACGATCGTCAACGGCAACTGCGGCCTGTCCGTCACGCCTTGCGCCGGTGCATACAAAAATGAGATCGAGGCATATCTGACCCCGGTTGCGGGCGCGCTGCCGGAGAACGCCGATTTTTCCAGCCTCGCTTCCTATCTGTGCGCTGCAAAAAAGACCCCCAGCCCCATCAACACCGCCATGCTGGCAGGCAGCGGCACCATCCGCGCCTGCGCGGCAGGCTTCGGTACGCCCGAGCTTGACGCGGCCCAGATGGCTGAGATCCACCGCCTGATCGAGCAGGAGCTTGCTGCAGGCGCGCTCGGCGTCTCGCTGGGCCTCGGCTACGCGCCGGACTGCTTCTATTCGACCGAAGCGCTCATCGAAGCGCTTCAGCCGCTTAAAAATTCCGGCATTCCCATCACAGTCCATATGCGGCAGGAAGGCAGCGGCGTGGTCGACGCGCTCTGCGAAATGATCACCGTCGCAAAGGCACTGCATACCCCCGTCGAGGTCAGCCACCTTAAATCCATCGGCAAGGCCAACTGGCGCCGCTGCACGCCGGAAATGCTACGCCTGATGCAGGAGGCCCGGCAGGAGGGCGTGGAGATCGCCTGCGACGTCTATCCCTATACCGCCGGTTCAACCCAGCTCGTCCACGTTCTGCCGCCAGAGAGCCAGAAGGGCGGTCTGGAAGCGCTGACCGAGAATCTGGCCGATCCCGCGTTCCGCGAAGCGCTGAAAGACCGTATGCTGACCGGCAGCGACTTTGAAAATATCTCGCTTCTCGTCGGCTTTGAGAATATTGTCGCGTCCAGCATCTCGCGGAAGGATTTGCGGCAGTATGAGGGGCAGAGCATCGCCGCCATCGCGGAGCAGCAGGGGAAGGACCCCTTTACCGCACTGTTTGATCTGCTGCAGGCTGCGCACTGCGACGTGACCATGATCGATTTCATTGCTGCCGAGGACGATATCTGCGATATCCTGCGCGACGCACACAGCTGCGTGATCTCCGACAGCACCTATCCCACCACCGGGATGCTCCATCCGCGCGTTTATGGCACGTATACAATGCTCCTGGAGCACTTCGTCCGCGAAAAGCGGGCGCTTTCCATCGAATCTGCCGTGCATAAATGCACGGGCCGTGCTGCAAAGGTCATGGGCCTGAAAACAAAGGGCATTCTCGCGCCCGGCATGGATGCAGACCTGAATATTTTTGATCTTTCCGCCGTCCATACCTGCGCAACCTATTCCGATCCTGCGCAGTTCTCCGCCGGTATGGATACTGTCTTCGTCGCTGGCCGCCCGGCCATCCTGAACGACGCCTTCACCGGCAGCATGGCAGGCACGGTTTTGACGAGATAACCACAAATACAGAGCGCCCGGCAGACATTCGGATTGTCTGCCGGGCGTTTTGCAGAAAGGATCTTGTTTGATATTTCGTGATAAATGATACACAAAGAGAAAATCCGCAATCCTTTTGGATTACGGATTTTTCATCTGGCAGGGGATGAGGGATTCGAACCCCCGCAAACGGAGTCAGAGTCCGGTGTGCTACCGTTACACAAATCCCCTAGCTGAGCTTCTTTCCGAAGCGCATGATTATTATAACGATTTATTCTGAAAAGTCAAGACTAATTTTTCTTTTTTTGCAGAAATTAAATTGAGATGGAAACTGCAATTCTGGATTTCGGCGGAAAAGCAGGGCCTTTTTGCCGATACACGCTTCTTTTTTCTCGAAAAACGGAGAATTTCTAATTCATGACAAGGAAAACAGACTTTCTTTTACATACGCCATGCGCGGTTTCTTTCCGGCTCGGCGGGTCAAGATAATGGCGCTGAGACTTTTGCGGAGAGGATGAGAACATGAGGCGGAACATTTTTTATAGAAAAATACCGGCCGCGCTGGCCGCGTTCGTTCTTGCGCTTGCGCTGTGCTGCCAGACTGCCGCAGCCGGACGCGCGCTGGTTCCGGGCGGATATACAGTCGGCATCAAGCTCTATGCGGAGGGACTGATGGTCACGGAGGTAGAGAGCGGCACACCTGCGCAACAGGCGGGGATCCGGAAGGGCGATGTGATCATTGCGGCGGACGGAAAGAAAACAGACAGCGCGCAGGCGCTGCTCGGAAGCATTCAGAAAAGCGAGCCGATTGTCGTGCGGGTGGAACGCGGCGGAAGGGAAGCGGAGTTTCTTGTCACGCCGGAAAAAACGCCGTCCGGCTACCGGCTCGGCGTTCTGGTACGCGACCATATCGCGGGGATCGGGACTGTCACCTATTATGACCCCGAAACCGGAAGCTACGGTGCGCTCGGCCACGGCGTCAGCAGTCTGGACGGGACGCAGCTTCTGATGATGCAGTCCGGCTATCTGGTGCGGTCGAGCGTTGCTGAGATTCGCGCCGGTACACGCGGAACGCCGGGGGAGCTGCACGGACTTTTCGATGTGACAGACACGGTGGGAACCGTGGACAAAAATACAGCCTGCGGGATATTCGGCACGATGACCCATCCGCGTCAGGGGCAGACAGTCGAAACGGCTCCTGCTGAGTCGGTCGTGACCGGCCCGGCGGAGATCCTTTCAAATGTCGACGGCGATCAGGTGCAGCGTTTTGCCATCCGCATTGACCGTGTGGATGCAGACGCGAAAAATGGCCGGAACCTGCTCATTACCGTGACGGACGAGGCGCTGCTTGCCAAAACAGGCGGTATCGTGCAGGGAATGTCCGGCAGCCCGATCCTGCAAAACGGACGGCTGGTCGGCGCAGTCACGCACGTGCTCGTCAATAGCCCGGCACAGGGCTATGGCATTCTCATCGACAGAATGCTGCAAGCCGCAGAGGGATAAAAGCTGACCCGGCTTTCCTGCGAGGAAAGCCGGGTCAATATTTAGGGTGTATCTGAAAACTCCCAACGCACCCGGACAGCGGACCTTTTCACGCTGCGCTGCACCATTTTTCCTTGAAATACGTCAGTATTCCTGCGAAAAAATGTCTTGCTCAGCGCAAAAATTTCTCGCTGCCGGTCACATTGGGAGTTTTCAGATACACCCTAGAAAAAGCTTAAACAGCCGAACCCTCCGGTGCGCGGTCGTCTCCAAAGAAGAATACCGCGACGGTGCCGGGGCCGGAATGCGACGCGACAATCGTGCCGATATCGCAGATGCGCACCTCGCCGTTCAGATGCGGAAACGCGGCTTCGACGGCGGCCTTCGTCGCCTCGGCATCCGCAAGGCAGTTGGAGTGGCAGATAAACGCCTTGCCTGTGTAATTCTCTCCGTTTTCGGCGTGGCGCTTCATCGTCTCGACGGTGCGCGCGACGGCGTTTTTCTTGCCGCGGACCTTGTCATAGGCAATGATGCGGCCCTTGTCGTCCAGACGCATGATGGGGCAGATGCCGAGCACCGTGCCGATCGCTGCGGCAGCGCCGGACATACGCCCGCTGCGGCGGTAGAATTTCAGCTCCGTGGAATAAAACTGGTGGTGGACCTTCTGACGCTTTTCGAGTACCCAGTCCGCGATCTCATCCATGGATCTTCCTTCGTCGCGCAGATCGGCTGCGCCGTCGACCAGCAGACCGTAGCCGGAGGACGAGCAGAGCGAATCGATCACGGTCAGCTTCCGCTCCGGGTATTTCTCCCGCAGCGTCTCCGCTGCAAGCATCGCATTCTGCACGGACGCCGTCATACCGGAGCCGAACGCGATATGCAGCACGTCGCCCTGCTGCAAAAGTGCGTCAAAAAACGTCTCGTACTGAAATTCGTTCAGCTGCGCTGTGCTCGGCAGCTTTCCGGCGTCCAGAAAGCCGTAAAACTGCGGCAGCGCCTCCGGACCACGCCCCATGTCGTCCTCATAGCTGACGCCGTCGACCTGATAGGAATAGAACAAAACGGGAATGTCACGCTGTTCGCAGTAGGAATAGGGGAGATCAATGGTAGACTCACAGGAAAGAATAAAGCCGGAACGCATATCAGGAACCTCCGTGAAAGCATGATGTATTACACGATATCATAGCAGATGCGGGGAAAAAGAGGAACGGGCAATCAGCACGGAATGCCTGTATCGGCGTCCTGCCGCGCCATTGCCTCAAATCCGCCGCGGTAAAACGTGCAGAGCCTGCTGAACTGCGCCTGAATGTCGTACTTCATATCGTTGGACAGCCACTCAACGATCTGCCCATAGCATTCGCACTGCCAGAAGCGGATCAGGATCTCCCGGTCCTCTTTGCTGAGCGGCAGATCGCCATAGGCTGCCGCTGCGTAGGCCTCGACCGTGTGGCGGCAGATCTGCATGAGATAAAACGCGACGGTATCGTGGCTGATCGAACGGTACATATGCATGACCGCGCGCCGGTTTTCCGTCATGAACTGCACGGCGGCATTCAAACACGCCTCCGGCGAATCCGGGTTGGCGTACTGCCGGATGATCTGGTCAGCCCGTTCGGTGATGATCTCCGTCGCAAGCGAGGGAATGTCGGTAAAATGATAATAAAACGTGTTGCGGTTGATGCCGCAGTCCTCCACGATTGCCTTGACCGTGACCTGATTGAGCGGCCGGTCATTAAGCAGCTTCAAAAATGAATTTTTAATGGCTTGCTTGGTGTAAGCGGACATAGCTTGACCTCCTGCGCCGCAGCATAAATACACCATAAGAATACCAGACAAGCGCAGCAAAGTCAATCTGTGCACAGACGGGTTTTTGCCTGAAACGGCACAGCGCACGGCCTGATTTCTACTCTTGCGGTCACGGGCTTCCGGTGATATAATACTATTATTTAGAAAGAAATAAAGAAATTGAGGAGTTGCTTATGAATCGGCGTTTTGTGCGCGGTCTGCTGCTGGCTGCGCTGCTGGTCCTGCTCTGCACACAGGTATTTGCCGCGCAGGAGACGCTGGCTGCGCTGCGGCTCGACCCGGAGCCGGGCTTTACGACCCGTATGGAGGACACAGACGGAAATACCCTTACGCGGAGCGGCGTTCTGAATCCGGACGGGCTTGCGAATTCCGTCCGCTCTGCAAAAATCGCCTCTTATTCGATCTATTATAACGGACGGCTGCTGATGACCGTCACGCCCGTCGGCTTCTCCGAGCCGGATGCCGCCGTGATGAGCGGCGGCGCGCCCACCTGCACCGGTTTTTACAAGACCACGTTTTCCATCGACGATACGCGGGAAATTTTCCTGACCGGCCTGACAGAATCGACGCTGGAGCAGGTGCAGACAGAGCTGACGGCCAGTGCGCTGGAGGACCGCTATTTCAGCCTCACCAATGTGGACTTCATTGACGCGGAAAAGGAATTCACGGATGTTGCGGAAGGGGAGATCGCCTCGGACGCCAACCTCTGCTGGGCTGCCGCTTCGTCCAATATGCTCCGGTTCAGCGGCTGGGGGAGCGAAGCGGGCTTCCGGACAGAGGACGATCTGTTTGAGTCGTTCATTTCAGCGTTTACAGACGCGGGCGGCTCGTATACATACGGGCTGGACTGGTTCTTCAACGGCTATTACGCCATGCAGGGCAATGACGGCTGGGCGCAGCTGCGCGCGCCGGGCGAATCCGGAAAGTATCTTTCCGAGTATCCCGCCGACAGTCTGTACCAGACCTATGAAATTTCCAACCACATCGACAATCTGCGGCCGGTGCTTGACGCGCTGGAGCGCGACTGCGCCGTCGGCATTTCCATCGGCAACTATCTCTCCTCGTTCCGCATCGGCGGCCACGCTATCACGCTCTGGGGCTATCTGCACGACACGTCCGCCAGCCCCTACAGCAAGGAAGCCTATCCCGCCATTTTCATTTCCGATTCTGATTCCGATAAATACGACGGCGCACTGCGCCGCCAGGCGCCGAACCGGCTGCGCGTCATGATGATGGACGGGATGTTCGACGGCTTCGGCGCCGACAGCTGGGAGCTGGACTATCCCTCGACGTTCCCGTGGCGGCTCGAAAGCGTTACCGTTCTGGAACCCTACCGCGCAGAGCTGGAGCAGGACGCCTCCGGTACCCACAACAAAAACACCTCGGCGGATTTTTCCGTTCAGGATCTGTACGTCCGCGCTTCCACGTTTGATGATCTGGAGCTTGGCATTGATACGATCCCTGCCAACCAGTCCTTCAAAATCGGCGGGATCGCGCTGAACAACAGCGCAGTGAACCTGAGCAGCGCAAGCCTTCAAATCGTCACAACGATCACACAGAACGGCAAGACCGTCTGGGAAAAAACCAGCCAGCGCTCCGTCAGCAGATTCCCGGACAATGCCTATGTCAAGCTTTCGGAAACCTGTAATTCCCTTGCTGCCGGCAGCTATGAAGCCACGATCCGCGTAACGGCCAGCGATATATCGGAAGCCTATCTTCTGAACAACACGCGTTCCATTTCCTTTACCGTCAGCGCTGCCGCGCCGGACGCCTCGAACGCGTCTGTGTCCGTATCCATTCCCGAGTTCGATGGAAGAACGGGCGGCTATGGCACGCTGCGCTTCAGCGGCGTCGATTCCCTGTATCCTGCCGGGACAGAGCTGACGTGGTCCGTCTACGAAAAATACGATTCGGTTCTGTATGACGACTGGGTGCTGGCGTATCAGGGTTATCAGCAGCCGGAATCCGTCCGGTACGAGGGCATGACAACGGCTGTTCGGACCCTGGTGGTGCTGCGGCCGGTCGACCCGTCGCTTGCGTGCGTGACGCTTGATGCGGGAAGCCAGAAGCTGCTGTACCATAGGGTGTATACATTGGCTGCCGATGACAATACCGGCATCTGCTCGGCGATTGCTTACGGACAGAACACGCTGGCAGCAGGGGAGCAATTCAGCTTTTATATTTCCAATTTCACAACCTGCACGCCTTCCATTACGGTGACGCCGGTTGTTTATGCGATCCGAAGCTCCGATAATCTGCGGATCGACCTCTGGCGCGGCGAGGCTATGCGCATGGCGTATGGAGAATCTACAGAGAATGCGCCCTGCCGTGTTGCAAGCTGGAGCGCGGAGCTTCTACCCGGCCAGTATGCGATCTATGGCGAAGCCGTATATGAATACGGCAGCAAAACCGTGAAGCTCAGTACGCTTCAGGTCAATGCGGACAAGCCGTTCGTTTCCACTGGAACGACGTTCCGCGGCAGCAATCGCTGCGCAGTCGTTCTGGAATGTGCTGCCGCAGAAGGAAGCGCAGAATTTGGCATCGAGTACCGCAAAGCGGGACAGGAACAGACGGAACGCGTTTCATTTTCTGCGAATTTTGACAGCGTCAAGTCCACACAGCTCTGCCTGTCGTTTAAGGCCGATGCGGGAGCAGACTATTCCTTCCGCACATTTATCGTATCTGAAGACGATACGACCTATGGCGCGTGGAACGACTGCCCGGCTCCTACGGCGGCTCGCATTTTGACGGATGCGCCGCAGAACGGAGGCGCAGATGCGTCTGTCTGGGAATTCACGGCCCCGTCCGACGGCGTTTACACCCTGACGGTTCAGGGAGCCGAAACGGGCGCGCTATACGATACGACCGACGTATTGCCCAAAGACGGAAGAGAGGGCACGATGCTCCAGCGCGGCTTCTATCTGGAAGCAGGAGAAACCGCTCTGTTCTGCGTTCAGGCTGAGGCTTCGTATACGGTCGAGGTCACGCGGGCACAGGAGATCGGGCTTTGCAGTCCGGTTCGCTTCAACGCTGCGTTCACCGGTTATGAGCGCTTTTTCAGCTTCACCGCGCCTGCTGCCGGAAGCTATGTATTCCATGCAGCCGGTGAAAGCGGCTGGCTGTACAAATTGGGCGAAAACGCCGTGTGGGAGCTGTATCGCCATTTCAGCGCCTCCCGGCCCGACAGCGGCGTTTCTCTCACGCTGGAAAAGGGGCAGCGCGTTTATTTCAGAATCGCCTATACGGCGATCGGCAGCTATTCGTTCGCTGTTTCTCGTCCCGCGCCGGAGGTTTCCGTCTCAGACGAGGGCGTGAACGTCAGTTATGACC
>ENA-UOJJ01005881-UOJJ01005881.1-human-gut-metagenome-genome-assembly--contig:-CS66-NODE-5881-length-9981-cov-5.188797_pt1 | contig 9981 bp, 4 predicted proteins | sample MGYA00242343_ERZ723890 | MGnify/ENA metagenome assembly ERZ723890 | reverse complement strand
ACGCCTCGACGGCGGCCGTGATCGCCTCGGCGCTCTACGAGATCTACACCTACACGAACGATCCCGAGCACAAGCAGCGTGCCGACGCCCTCGTCGAGTCGCTGTCGTCGCCCGCCTACCGGGCAGAGCCGGGCACCAACGGCGGCTTCATCCTGATGCACTCCGTAGGTTCGCTGCCCCACGGCAGCAGCATCGACGTGCCGCTCAACTATGCCGACTACTATTTCCTCGAGGCGCTGATCCGCAAGGGTCGCGTGGAGGCCGGCGAACCGTTGTTCTAAAAACTGGGAGGATCGGATCGCTATGCAGAAATGGATTTTGACGCTCGCGCTCGCCCTCATGGCGGGCGGAGCGGCATCAGCTCAACAGACCGATGATTTCGGCGGTCGGCTTCTCTCGTTCGAGGAGTCGGCTTCGCCGCTTTCGGCCGGAAAGGGTTCGAAGCTCTCGACGAGCGGCGAACATTTCAAACACGGACTCCGCTCCGCCCGCTGGGAGTGGAGCCGGGAGGGGGCGCAGATCGCGCTTCGTCGGCCGATCGACTACCTCGCGAAGAACCCCAATCCGAAGGAGACCTCCGTGTCGACCTTTGTCTTCTGGCTCTACGCACCGCAGCCGGTCGAGGGGTCGCTGCGCTTCGAGTTCCGCAAGCAGGGCCGCACCTGCGCCTGGTTCGACTACGGACTGGGCTTCACCGGCTGGCGCGGATCGTGGGTGGCCTTCGATCGCGACATGCAGGGCACGCCCGAGGAGGGGATGGACGAACTGGTGGTGATCGTTTCCGGCGCGAAGCGGGGCGAGCTCTATCTCGACCACTGGATTCCCGCTTCGTTCCAGGACGTGCGGCATCACACGGCCGACTTCCAGGCGCCCTACATCAACGCCCGGACGAACAGTCACTGGCTGGTGCTGCTGAAGTCGTGGCGCAGTGAGCTGGATATCGCCCCCGAGGCGGCCGTCACGGCGGAGCAGCAGCGGGAGATGGACACCGTGCTGGGCCGTCTGCAACGGCTGCTGCTGGAGGGACGGAAGACCCCGGCCATGAAGAACCTGCGCAAGCAGTTCGCCGATTACGGCATCACCCGGAATGCGGACGGAACGGTGAAGGGCAAGCCCGTCTTCTTCGTCCGCTATGCCGAGACCTATATCAATCTGGGCGGCAAAGACATGAAGAAGCGGCTCGCCGACAGCTTCCAGCTGCTGCGCCAGTGCAACGACCTGCTTTACCATATCGCCATCCGCTACCGCCGTTCGACCGATGCGGCCGAGCGCGCGGAGCTGGCCGACATGTACCTCACGCTGACCCGCCACCTGCTCGATCAGGGCTTTGCGGCCGGCAGCGGTATGGGTACGTTGCACCACCTGGGTTACAGCATGCGCAATTTTTATACGGTCCCCGTGCTCATGCGCGACGTGCTGGTCGAGGCCGGGCTGGCCGACGAGGTGCAGCAGGCGATGGAGTGGTTCTCCGGCGTGGGCGAGGTGAAGAGCCGCCCCGAGGTGGAGGGAATCGATATCGACGCCTTCAACACCTCGATGACCGGTCGTCTGGCCAGTCTGCTGATGCTGGCCGACAACCCCTACAAGGTGGCCTATCTAAAGGCCTTCTCCCGCTGGATCGACAACGGCTACAAGGTGACCGAGGGCACGAGCGCCTGCTTCAAGAGCGACGGCACGGTGTTCCACCACCGTCACCACTATCCGGCCTATGCCGTGGGCGGTTTCGTCGGTGCCGTGAATGCCGTGTGGCTGCTGAACGGCACCGGATTCGGGGTCTCGACGGAGAGCCGCGAGGTGCTGAAGCGGGCCCTGCTGGAGATGCGCTTCTACTGCAACCTGCAATCGTTCCCGCTGGCCATGTCGGGTCGTCATCCCGACGGCGAGGGGGCGCTGGTGCCCTGGCACTTCGGCCGTCTGGCCGAGGCGGGCACGCCCGACGGCAGCGAAGCGGTCGACCGCGAGTTGGCGGCGGCCTACATGCGTCTGGTGCCGGCCGACGATGCCCGTAGCCGCGCTTTCGCCGCGCAGGGCATCCGGCCCGAGAAGAGCCCCGAGGGGACGCACGTCTACGGCTACAACGCCTCGCTGTCGCACCGCCGCGACGGCTGGCTGGTGACCGTGGCGGGCCACAGCCGCTACGTGTGGTCGGCCGAGATCTATCAGGGCGCCAACCACTACGGCCGCTATCTGACCCACGGCAGCATGCAGCTGCTGGGCGACGGCGAGCCCGTTTCGGCCTTCGGTAGCGGTTTCCGCCGCGAGGGTTGGGACTGGTGCCACATCCCCGGCACCACGGCGCTCGAAATCCCGATGGAGCGGATGAAGGCCAACATCCTGAACGTGGATACCTGCTCGGGCTACGAGGAGATGCTTCTCTCGGACGAGAGCTTCGCCGGAGGCGTCAGCCACCGCGGCCGCTCCGGAGCCTATGGCATGAAGCTGCATGAGCATGACAAGTATAACGGATCGCTGCGGGCCCGCAAGTCGTGGTTCCTCTTCGACAACCGGGTGATCTGCCTGGGTTCGGACATCGAGAACGATGCCGAGGGCGGTCTGCACACCACGCTGTTCCAGTCCTACCTCCCGACGCCCGGCGCCCCGACCGGCGTGAACGGCGAGGAGGTGACGGCGCTGCCCTTCCGGACCGATCTGGAGGGGGCCGTGCAGCTGACGGACAACCTCGGCAATGCCTGGTTCGTTCCGCAGGGCCGGGTGACGGTGCGCCGCTCGCACCAGCAGTCGCCCCACGAGGAGACCGACGCTCCGACCGAGAACGACTTCGCTACGGCCTGGATCGACCACGGCGACGGCCGGGTGCGCGGCGGACATTACGAATACATGATGGCGGTGCACCCCTCCGATGCCGAACGGGCCGAGTATGCGGTTCGTGCCCCGTATCGGGTGGTGTCGGCCGACCGGAACTGCCACGCCGTCGTCGATCTCGGCAGCGGCACGCTGGGCGCCGCGGTCTTCGAGGCGGGTGCCGTGGAGAACGGCGGTGCGGTGCAGTCCGTATCGCTGCCCTGCCTCTACATGGAGAGCCGCGAGGGCGCCGAACTCACCCTGAGCGTGGCCGATCCCGACCTGCGCTTCTACGAGGGCGAGAGCGATGAGCGCTTCGACGCCGACGGCAAGCGGATCGAGCGCAGCATCTACTCCCGCGACTGGATCGACAATCCCTCCATCGCCTCGGCGCTGCGCGTGAAGCTCGCCGGAGCGTGGGAACTGGCCGAACCGTCGGACTATTGCCGCATCGCGGCATCGGATGCCGATTCGACGACGCTGGAGTTCACGTGCCGCGAGGGAAAGACCCGCGAGGTGAAACTGGTTGAAAAGAGATAACGAACCATGAAACTGAAAAATACGATACTGCCCCTGACGGGCGTGGCGCTGGCGGCCTGCACTTCGGCCGAACGGCCCGCACAGCCCAACGTGATCTACGTGTTCCCCGACCAGATGCGCAACTGCGCACTCGGGTTCTGGAGCGAAGAGCCCTTCGCGTCGCAGGTGAACTGGCAGGGCGATCCCGTGCTGACCCCCAACCTGAACCGCTTCGCCGCGGAGTCGGTGGTGCTGACCGATGCCGTGAGCACCTGTCCGGTGAGCAGCCCCCACCGCGGTATGCTGCTCTCGGGCATGTACCCCGAACGCAACGGCGTGGTGCTGAACTGCATGGCAGAGCGTCCCGAGAGCACCCTGAGCATCGATGCCGAGTGCATCGGCGACGTCTTCAGCGCGGCCGGCTACGACTGCGCCTACATCGGCAAGCTGCATGTCGACGCCCCCACGAAGAACAACCCCCAGTGTCCGGGCACCTACGTGAGCGACCGGCGGCCCGAGTGGGACGCCTACACAGCTCCCGAACGGCGCCACGGCTTCAACTACTGGTACTCCTACGGCACGTTCGACGTCCACAAGCATCCCCACTACTGGGATACGGCGGGCGAGCGGCACGACGTGGAGGAGTGGTCCGTGAAGCACGAGACGGACAAGGCGATCGCCTACCTGCAAAACCGGGCGGGCGAGCGCGACGGCGGCAAACCTTTCCTGATGATGATCTCCTACAATCCGCCCCATTCGCCCTACGAGTCGACGGAGGATTGCATGGAGGAGGACTACGCTCTCTATGCCGACCGGTCGCTCGGTGAGCTCTATGTGCGGCCCAATGCCGACACGACCCTGACGAAGGCGCCGGCCATGCGCTACTACCTGGCCAACGTGTCGGGCATCGACCGGGAGTTCGGCCGACTGCTGCAAACCCTCGACGAGTTGGGGCTCCGGGAGAACACCATCGTCGTCTTCGCCTCGGACCACGGCGAGACGATGTGTTCGCAGGGGCTGGTCGATCCGAAGAACTCGATCTACCGCGAGTCGTTCAACATCCCCTTCGTGGTGCGCTATCCGGGTCATCTGACCCCGCGCACCGACGACGTGCTGCTCTCGTCGGTCGACATCATGCCGACGCTGCTGGGTCTGGCCGGGCTGGCCGACCGGATTCCGCAGAGCGTGGAGGGGGCCGACCTCTCGCCCGCCCTGCGCGGCGAATCCGATGCCCTGCGTCCGCAGTCGGCGCTCTACATGCGGAATCTCAACGGAGAGCGCGACGCAGACAACCTCGTGCACGGCTTCTTCGCCGAGGCGCGCGGCCTGAAGACGGCCCGCTACACCTTCGAGCTGGATATCGACCGGACGGGGGCCCTGAAGCGGATGCTGCTCTTCGACGATCTGGCCGATCCCTACCAGATGCACCCGCTGTCGGAGGAGGAGAACCCCGAACTGACGGCGGAGCTGTGCCGCGAACTGGGCCGGCTCCTGCGCGAGGCCGACGACGTGTGGTATCGGGAGCGGGTGCTCGCCGATCGGATTCCCTATGACGAAACGAATATGGAAACAAATAATTAAGACGCGTTTATGAAGAAATTTTTGCTTGGAATCTTCTGTCTGGCGCTGACCGTGTCGGCCTGCCAGAAGACCGACGATCTTTGGGAGGAGGTCGGCTCGCTGAAAATGCGGGTGGCCCAGCTCGAGAGCGAGGTCGGCAAGATCAACAGCTCCATCTCCGCTCTGTATGCGTTGGTGCAGGAGTCGACGCTGGTGGTCGGTTGCCGACAGACCGATACGGGGTATGTGCTGGAGCTCAGCGACGGCACTTCAGTCTCCGTGCTGTTAGGCGACCGGGTCGAGGCGCTGGTCCCGATCCTGGGTGTCGATGCCGAGGGACTTTGGATCTACAGCCTTGACAATGGCGAGACGTTCCAGCCCCTGCTGGACGGAAAGGGTGAGCCCGTGTCGGCCCGCCCCGCTTCGGACGACGGCACCTCGCCCCGCCTGCGGGTCGATGCCGAGGGGTATTGGGAGGTCAGCTACGACGGCGGCGCCTCGTGGGAGAAGCTGCTGGCCGAGGGCGAACCCGTGAATGCCGTGGGCGGCAGCTCGACGATCAGCTACAGCTCCTTCTTCGATACGTTGACGTATGACGAGAAGAGCGGCAAGGTGGAGATTGGCCTGCGCAACGGCGACAAGCTGACGCTGACGGTTTTCGATACCTTCTCGCTGAAGGTCGAGGATGCCGACGGCGCCCGGTTCGCGCTGGGCGAGACGAAGTGCTTCGCCGTGGAGCAGCGCGGCGTGGCCGGAGCCTTCATTCAGGCGCCCGACGGATGGACGGTGGTGCTGAACGAGGAGACCCTGCTGGTGTCGGCCCCGGCGCGCAACCGCACGGAGCGCGAGGTGGAGGTCCGCATCGTCGTCACCTCCGAGGAGAACTACATCAAGATGGTGACGCTGAATTTCGTGCAGCTCACCGTCGGAATCGACGAGAACGGCTGCGAGGCCTGGAACAACTTCAAATTGCAGAACGAGGAGAACGTCCTGCTGGACTACTCCTATGCCGGCTACAAGCACGGCGAGCAGGCGCCTCCCCAGGTGGAGGGGCTGGGCTACAAGGTCTACAACGTGGTGGACTACGGCGCCGACCCGACGGGTGCCACCTCCTCGCGCGAGGCTCTCGTCAAGCTGCTCACCGAACTGAAGCTGACGGGCAAGAACAGCAACGGAAACAACCAGGCCAATGCCAACGCCCGGGCCATCATCTATTTCCCCGAAGGCACCTTCGTGCTGCATAACGACGACGACAACTCGAAGGATGCCACGTCGGACAACCAGACCGAACTGGATTCGAAAGGCAACAACAAGAGCGAGGAGATCGCCATCCGCGGCGGCAACTTCGTGCTGAAGGGTGCCGGCCGCGGCAAGACCGTGCTGCTGATGGATACGCCCAACCTGCCGGCCAACCCGAGCAACATGTGGACCTCGCCCGTGATGATAAACATCAAGCACAACTCCGGCCTGTCCGATCTGACGGACGTGACGGCCGATGCCGCCCGCGGCACCTTCTCGGTCGAGGTGGGATCGACTGCCGACATCTCCGCCGGCGACTGGGTATGTCTCTACCTCGCATGCAAGGATGCGGAGTGCGTGGCCGAGGAGCTCGCACCGCACCAGGTGGAGGGCAGCATGACCGATATTCAGACCGTGACGGTCGAGGACTTTCATCAGGTGGCCTCCGTCAGCGGTTCGACGGTGACCTTCGTCGAGCCCATCATGCACGTCGTGAAGGCGAAGTACGGTTGGAAGATCCGCAAGTATCCCCATTACGAGAACGTCGGTGTGGAGGATCTGACCTTCGCCGGCCATTCGAAGGAGAACTTCGGCCACCATGACTCGTGGCAGGACGACGGAGCCTACAAGCCGTTGCAGCTGATGCGCGTGACCGATTCGTGGATCCGCCGCGTCGATTTCCGGGACGTGAGCGAGGCTGCGTCGATCGTGTCGAGCGCCAACTGCTCGGCCTACGACATCGAGATCAGCGGCAACCGCGGCCACTCGGGCGTGCGCTCGCAATCCTCGTCGCGCGTCTTCATCGGCAAGGTGTGGGACCACAGCAGCGGCGTCGCCACGAGCCGTCCGACCGTCGGCATGGGCTATATCGAGAATGCCGGCCAGTACCACGCTTCGGGCGTGTCGAACACCTCGCTGGGTGCCGTGCTCTGGAACAATACCTGGGGCGACGACGCCTTCTTCGAGTCGCACTCCAAGCAGCCGCGGGCTACGCTCGTCGACCGTTGCCGGGGCGGATTCGTCCAGTGGCGCTTCGGCGGCGACGAGACCAACGTGCCGAACCACCTGAGCGATCTCACGATCTGGAATCTGGACGCCACGCAGGCTGCGCACGACTTCGGCGCTTCGCCCTTCAAGTGGTGGCTGTCGGCGGACAAGTGGTGGAAGACCATGCCGCCCATCATCGTCGGCCTGCACGGCGCTGCGGTCACCTTCGACGAGAGCCCCGAACAGATCCAGTACCTCGAAAGCAACGGCGAGGCCGTACAGCCCGAGTCGCTCTACGAGGCGCAGCTCCGCCGGCGTCTGGGTTATGTCCCCGCCTGGCTCAACGCTTTGAAATAATTAAAAACAGATAAATTCATGAAAAAATTTCTGACGATTCTCGCGCTGGCAGCGACGGTCTGCCTGGTGGGATGCAATGACGACACCGACGATCTCTGGAACGAGGTGAACGAACTGAAGAGCCGTGTGACGGCCCTCGAAACCCAGGTGGTAGCATTGAATGAAAACATCGAGGCCCTTTCGCAGCTGGTTCGCAACGGAGCGACCATCACCGACGTGAAGCAGGCGGACGGCACCTACACCATCACCCTGAGCAACGGCGAGGTGATTACGCTCCATCAGGGCAGCGCCGCAACGGCCGTGATTCCCGTGATCGGCATCGATGCCGAGAACTACTGGGTAGTGGATTACAAGGATGGCAAGGGCTTCGTCCGCATCGAGGTGGACGGCAAGCCCGTGAAAGCGACCGCCGCCGACGGCGTGACGCCGAAGTTCCGCATCGACGCCGACAGCTGCTGGGAAGTCAGCTACGACGGCGGCGAGAGCTGGGAGCCCGTGCTGGATACGAACGGCAACCGCGTGAGCGCCGTGGGTACGGGTACGGTGACCGACAAGTTCTTCGCCGACGTGAAGGTGGAGGGCGACAAACTCCACATCGAGCTGTTGACGGGCGAGTCGATCGACGTGCCGATCGTTCCCGATTTCTACTGCCGCATCGTGGCTCCGGCCGGGGTGCAGAACTTCTCGTCGAAGGAGACCAAGCGCTTCGAAGTGGAGATCAAGGGCGTGGAGAATGTCCTGATCTCGGCTCCCTCCGGCTGGTCGGCCCAGCTGACCGATATGGTTTCGGACAAGGCCACGCTGATCGTGACGGCTCCCGAGACCACCCGTGCGCTGGCCGACAACTCGAAGGATGTGACCATCCTGGCTATGGCCGGCTACTACGCCTGCATCGCCAAGATCCAGGTGGAGACCGAGGGCGGTGTGGTGACCGTGCCTCCCACCGTGGAGAGCGTCGAGGCTGTCGCCGAGGCGGCTACCTCCTCGTCGCTGACCTTCCGCGTGGCGGTGAGCGAGGATACCGATGCCTGGATGTATCTCGTGCAGGAGAGTTCGGCTCCGGCTCCCGAGGCCAGCACCGTGGCTACGATCGGTAAGAACGGTGTGGGCGATACGGCTGTCGAGACGGGCCTGAACGCTTCGACCGACTATACGATTTACGTCATCGCCATCAAGAATCCCAACACCTACAGCGAGGTGGTGTCGGCCGCAGGCCGCACGACCGATCCGGTGGATGAGGACGACTACTACACGTTCGGCGTCGAGATCGACGGCGTGCGCTACGACAAGGACAGCGAAGGGGCCCGGCTGCTCGAAGTGCCGGCCGATGCGACGGAGGATGTCCTCCTGCCCGTTCTCGAGGGCGGCGTGGTCTTCGTGGACGATCAGAGCGCGGAGTTCGCTGCCGGAACCTCCTCGAGCCAGGGTGTTACGAAGGATCTGGTCATCATCGGCCGCCGCGCCGACAAGAAGACCGAGCTCAACATTGCGAAGTATTGGGCGCTGCGCAACCCGAACGGCAAGCTGATCTTCAAGAACGTGAAGATCGACTTCTCGTCGGTGGGCAACTATGTCTTCAATGCGGCCCCGAATACGGCGGTGAACGGTATGGGATCGCTTATTTTCGAGGATTGCGATATCACCTTCGTGAAGGTGTTCGTGACCATGTACAACGCCAACGTCGAGACCGGTATCGAGAATATCGTGTTCCGAAACTGCAAACTCCATTATGCGGGCAAGGATACTTCGGTGAACTTCATCACCACGCAGACGATCGGGGCCGGTCTGAACAAGTTCCGCAAGTTCGTGTTCGAGAACAATATCCTCTATACGGAGTCGACCTCCACGGCCTTCTCGCTCTTCTTCCAGGATTCGAAAACGACCAACGGCTCGCTTGAGAATCTGAACATCCTCTGCCGCAACAATACGTTCGTCAATATCACGCCTACCGGCAGTGCGGCCGGCCTGTTCTGCGTGGAGAAGTTCGGATCGATCGAGTTTTCGAAGAATGTCTTGTGGAGCAGCATCGATACCAAGTATCCCTCGATTCTGCGCGTGCTCAATGACTACAACACAAACGGCCCGTGGCCTTCGCTCGTTCTGGATCGCGACGACAACGTGGCTTGGGGTACGGCTGGCTGGAAACTCTACCAGAAGGGTACCGGTGCTTTCTATCCCGATGGCGGTTTGAACCTGACCATTACGAAAGCGACCGACGATCCGCTGTCGGTTTGCGATTTCGCGAACGGCCGCTTCGTCGTAGCTCCCGCTCACGCCGGCTTCGGCTCCACGCTGGAGTAGCGATGCCGTTTTGAGAAAGAGGGGCCGGGATTCGATCCCGGCCCCTCTCTTTTTTGCCTCGGCCCCGGGCGAATGCTGTCACCCCGAGTGGGGCGTAGCGAAATCGAGGGGTCCCGACGGTTCATGGCGCAATCCCTTCTGCAACCGCAAGATATTGCATTCCGGACAAAGCCGGCGCAAAGCGCCGGGCAGTCCGCAGCCACCCCGGGCGAAGGA
>ENA-UOJJ01005874-UOJJ01005874.1-human-gut-metagenome-genome-assembly--contig:-CS66-NODE-5874-length-9993-cov-3.242403_pt1 | contig 9993 bp, 6 predicted proteins | sample MGYA00242343_ERZ723890 | MGnify/ENA metagenome assembly ERZ723890 | reverse complement strand
GATTCGGATTATCAGAGCGACGACGACAAAACAGAGAGTGATTCAACGAGTAGCGGCGACTGTCAGATTGCGCCTAACGGAGAAGTGACTGCGGACTATGTGATCCAGATACTCTTAGATGATATGCTCCGATTTGTACAAAGACACCCACATATGACGCAGAATGGTGCGGGATGGGAAAGGATGTGACGATTAGATCTTCAGATATGGAAGTCGAGACGGAGGTACTTCCGATGTAGGACTTGTGTGTCGATTTCATGTAGCTCCCTACGAAGTCCTCTTTTCCTACAAATCTCCCTATTTCGACGGAAGTATCGATGTGACACGAGACGGGAGAGTAGGCATGTTGGCATAGATTACCTGTAGGACCGATTGGAGAATGGAGCGATGGTCAACGACAGCGTGATCAATTTCTATCTGCGGTACATGCTGACGCAGTACATCGACTCCCGACTTCGCAGAGAGGGAATCGATCTGCAGAAGGCGCAGGACCTGGCGAGTCAACCCGAAAAACTGAGAGACGGCTACTTTCCGAAGAACGCGGAGGAAGAGACCATTCTCTCTGTTCTATGTCCCCTTTACAACCGGTTCGCCGTCGCCACCTCCTTCATCTACCCTCAGCTGCGCAAGCTCCACTTGGTAGAATCGTTATTCCGTGTTAACACTAGAAGTGCAAAGAAGAAGCGGAAAAGCGAGTGCGTAGTTGGATCCTTCGCTCCGACCTTTTGCATAAGGACTTCATCCTTTTCCCCGTATTCTATAAGTAGTCTCGTCGTTTTCTGTCGAGTGTAGAAGTCACTGGTCGCTATCGATTGTCTGTCAGCCGTGGTACCTGAAAAAGTATATCGAGGCGGAAATGACGGTGTTTGGCATCTCCTACACGCCGGAAGCGGAGGAAGAGTTCAAGATGATTCCGAAGAAGAAGCGAACTGCGGAGGAAGAAGCGGAGGAGAAGGAGAGGAGGGAGCTGGAAGATAGAGCGATCGAGGAACTGCGCAGACAAGCTCTAGACGTTCCGCCCATGTCGCTGATGTATCGAGAAAAGCGGAATCTGCTGTTGTTTCCTCCGTCGCAGCGACTTCGTGTCTACAGACAACTGATTCAGACAAAGCTGAGGCATGCGGAGGAAGTGTACATGCGGAGGTCCTTGATGGAGCCGGTGAGAGAGTACTTGGTCGGAGTATTTCGTTGCGCTCACGTCCAGCCTTATCTGTTGCTCGTCGACTCGTACCAGCACGGCTCGTTCACGGACACGCTGAGTCTGCGATCCTTCATGCAGCATCTCTTGAAGTGTCAGAGTCCGTCTATCGACTACAGTCTGAACTACAAGAACTTGCTCGCGTACATTCCAAGCGTAGGGAAGGATGGGGAATATCAGCGATAGGTGACCCAGCAGGAGAATCAGGTAGACTGTGGCATCTTCCTCCTCCTGTATGCGGAGATTTTCATTCAGAACAGCGATCGGTTCGTTTTCGACAGAAAGTACTCGACGCGAGGCACCTTGAAGAGCGTCTTCCCTCTCTTCCAGATCGATCCAAAACGGGCGTTCGATATGCGAAGGCAGATCGTTGCGGTGATCGACGAGATGACGTCGCAGCTTGCGCAAAAGGAAGACAAGGAGGAAACGGAAAGCGAATCGGAGATCGAGTGTTTGGAGGTCGTTCTGAAGCCGAAACGAAGGCGTCCCGCTCCCAAGAAGGACCCAGAAGCACAGAAAGCGAGAGAAAAGGCGAAAGCGAAGAAGAATGAAGAGATGGACACTGACTGGAGGAGCGATACAGAGTCTGCGGATACAGAGGAGTCGGTATCGTCCCAGCAAAAACCGAAGAAGCGAAAGACGGAGCAGGCGAAGGGATCTCCGAAATGGTCACAGAAGAATGCGGAACAATGGGTCATCTAGTTTGTTTTGTTGATTCAACAAGCACACCACATAAACAGACTTTCATACAAGTTCTCCTGGCTCCGGAACGCCTCTGCATCAAACGGCATCTTTCTCTTTATCCTGCGAAGCAGCGAGTGCACCTTGTCCCAACACTCCTCCATGGAAAGGAGCTCCGGAGGACAAAGCAAGTAGAAATCGTCGCCCGACAGCGCACACTCCGGCAGCAGCTCCATCTCCGGACCCGGCGTTCTCTCCTTCAAACGCTGAATCTGGCGCAGCAGCACGCACCACACGTCGAAGAACTGCTCCTTCATCTCACGCGTCGAGGACGCACTCATCTCCGCCTTCGCAAAGCGATCACACAGCCGCTCGTAGATCTGCATACACGGGATCAGCAGTCGATTGCACTCCGCCTGCGTCTGTTTCTCGTTTCCTCGCTCCAGCTCGTCCAGCAGACACCGCAGCACCAGAAGGAGGTTGCTCTCCAAAACCATCTCGTTGTCGTCCTCGATGCCCGCAATCGCCTGCACCACTCCAACCGCCGCGTACACGACCGTTCGGCTCTTCGCCTGGCTGAGGAGCGACGTCAGCCACGGCAGCACGTTCACGTTGCGATAGAGGAGGAGCGCAGTCGACGGGAGTGCCACCAGTCGCTGAATCGCCGCCACGCATAGCTTCTGTGTATACACGTCGCTCGCCTTGGAGAGGGCGAACGACTGGAGTTGCGATACGATGTGTCTGCGAGCAAGCACTTCGTAGTCGCGCTCGCTCTGCAGTCCACGCAGAAGGTATCGCAGACACCAGGCGCGCTCCTGACGGTAGTTCTCGCTGTCGCTCAGGAAGAGCTGGTTGAAGAGAGGGGTGTCGGTCAGCGAGAAGGTCGGGTGCGAGAGGAAGTAGCGATTGACTTGTCTGTAGAGGGCGTGTGTCGGGCGCATCATGATGCCCAGCGCCTCTGAAACGAAGTTGGCGGTGATGGCAGACAGACGCAGCGTCGGTCGGTCGATGCTGTTCTGCAACTTCATCAGCACCAGCTTGATTTGCGGCTGCTCGTAGAAGGACGCATCCAGAACCAGCTCGTACACGCGCTGCAGCAAGCAGGAGGCGCATTGGCGCACGACGCGGTCTCCGCTCGTGAGACACGTGATCAAGTAGCTCGCCACACCGTGCGACACGTAGGAACGCGTGTCCACGGTCGCCGCGTTCAGCCAGTAGTGGAGGGCTGGAAGGAAGAACGTGGGGTCCACCAGCAGTATCGCGTCGCGGTCGCTGACATGGAGCTCGGGAGGGTTGGCAAGCAGCGCCTCCACGCAGTCCAGTGACGGGTCGAACGCCTCCTCCGTTTCCTCGGCTTCCTCCACCTCCTCGACGCTGTTCTTCCGTTCGTGCAAGGTCTCCAGGAAGTCGGCTCCCACCTCCTCCTCCTCGCTTCCCTCCTCCTCCGGCTCCTCGGGCTCTTCCTCCTCCATCTTCTCCACCTTCGCCTCATTCGCCTGAGGGAACGACTCGATGGTCTTGCGGAGCCGCATACCACTGACCGCTTCCAGCAGCCACGTGCTCGGCACCTGGATCGAGGAGGACGTGCTCAGGGGTGCGAAGCGACCGAAGAGATAGCCGCAGGACTCCAGAGAGGCCGCTCCGGCCTTGTGCAGCGTGACGAAGAGACTGCGGAGAATCACGTCGGTGCGTGAGAACGAGCAGGAGTACAGCGAGAGCAGCTGGTAAAAGAGGGAGGACGAGCAAAGATGCGGCTCGTGTTCCAGAACGGTCTGCAGGAGCAGCAGGAACTGTTCGGCGAGCGACGTGTCCTCCTTTCCCTGCTTCATCCAGCGAGTACGAAGCGACGTGTCGTCCGAGGAGACCGCCTGTCCGCGCACCTTGGAGAGAAGGTCCTGGTATCCCGAGTGCGACTGCAGTAGCTCCAGAACGGTTCCCTCGGTCAACTCATCGGTAGGACTCGACCGGAGTGCGACGAGGAGCTGACGCAGAAGCGCAAGCGTGGCGGGATCAAGGAGACGGTTCTTCAGGAGCAGCTTCGTCAGTCTCACGATGGTGCTCGTCTGCTTCGCCGCCACGGCGGCGAGTACGTCCTTACGTTCCTTGCACGCCTCCAGAAGAACGTCCACGAGGTCCCAGTGAGGAGAAGTTTCCGGATCGTATGCCCCTTCCTTGCTCCACCGCTTTCCCAACGCCTGCAGGGAGCGAAGGAGAACGATGCGAACGGCGTCTTCCGATGTCTCGCCCTGCAAGTCGCACACTCTCAGAATGGCGGAGAGTTGACCGGCAACGGCGGTGCCACTCTCGTACTCGCTTCGGCACAGTTGCTTCAAGTCGAGTCGCTTCACGGCATCGATAAAGGCGGGATCCTCCTGCGCCAGGAGCTCCACGCACTCTCTCTCCTCCGACGTGCCGTCTACGCGAATGGTGCGCTGGAGCAGGTCGGTGTAGAAGGTGGACTCGCGCATGACCTGGAAGAGCGCCTCGCTCTTGTGGGAGAGAGGGTGCTGGAGAGAGACGAGCACGAGAGGAACCAACTCTGCGAAGTGCTTGAGGTAGACTCCGTCCATCTCCGGACTGAACAGTGCTCGGCAGAAGGCGATCTGCAGGTCTGGACGCAGACGAAGCACGCACTGGAGGAACTGGGCGTAGTCCGACTGAGGCAGATGCTTCACGCACACGGACACGTTCTCCTCCGTGAGCAGCTGCGTCGCGGATGCTGCCTCAACGGAGGACAAACTGACGCCCACCGCCAGCAGCTGCTGGAACGTGGCGACCAGCACACGCACGATGGCGCTCGACCGATCGAGCTGCGCGAGGAGAGGCGTCAGCAAGTCCGCTTCCAGTGGAATGGCGAGGGGCTGTGGGCAGTCCTGGAGCGCCTGAAGGACCGTCGCGTCATCGAGATGCTGCATCACGAACCGGGTGAGCGTGATTCTCTCCTCGGCGAACAGCCAGTGCTGCAGCAGAAGCAGCGCCGATACCGTGTAGCCGGTACTCAGATGGGACAGAAGCAGAACGGCGAGGCAACGACCACACTTCCTGGCCTCCGTCGCGTCCCGGATCGAGCAGACGCGTCGCACCAAGACCCTGCAGCAGTCCTCCACCTCGGCGTCCTCCCAAACGGAGACGACGGACCTCAGTGTCGCCACCACCGGCTCGATCTCGTGATCGGAGGCGTGGTCCACGAGCCACGCGAGCCACGCCGTGCGGTCCGCAGTCTGAGGACGCACATCCCACAGCAACCAGAGGGCGAGGGCGCTGTGCATTCCCAAGGCCAGCGCGCTCTTCTCCAAGGGCGTCACATCACCGAAGCGCTCGCTGCTGCGCATGTAACAGACCAGCGCGGCGAGCGCCACTCCTGAAGACGCGGACAACTGGAGCAGCGCACTCTCCCAGCCGCACACCGTCTGCCAGCTCGCTCGGACCGAGAGACCCTCGAAGTGGAAGGGGACCAGCAAAAGGAGAAGCAGGACCCGAGGCGACAGCGCGGAGAGCGTGTGCAACTGCGTCGCCGCAACCTGCGCCCACAGCAGGGTGTGGAAGAGCTGGTTGCACGCCATGTCGGGCGTGTCTCGCATCGTCTGCGAGAAGGTGTCCAGATCCAGCGTCGCCACGGGAGCCTGCGCAACCGCATCTCCCGGACGGTTCCAGAACTCCACAAAGACCTGGAGCGCGCGGAGGAGGTCCTCCGTTACGCTCTCGTTGATAAAGAACTCCTTCGCGTTCTTCTCGGAGGCGCGCTCCTCCAACATCGTCTTGACGAGCGTCTGCGTAGCACTCTGGCTCTCGGGGTTCGTCAGGACGAGGAGCTGCAGACACATGTAGCAGACCCACTCGAAGCCTGCCGCACGGGGACGCATCGCCGAATAGAGCAGCGCGTGCGCCAGGAGCGGCGCGGCGAAGCCGTAGGTGTGTGCGCGCGCGAGGAAGCGGATGCGCTGGTTGCGAACGTCCTGGAAGACGTCGTGGATGAAGACGCATGTCTCCGCCGAGAGGAAGGGAAGCAGGAGGTGCAGGAAGAGCTGGGGGTTCTGCAGTCCGACGAACGCCTGCGACACGTTCAGGAGACCCAGAAGGAGCGAGAGCAGGCGGCTCTTCACGCATTCGGCCGTGCAGGGGTTAACGAGCGTCTGGAGCAGCACCAAAAGTGGCTTCTGGTCACCGCGCACGGTCACGAGCGCCTGCGCGACGCCCGCGTTCTCCGCCTGGAGGAGAATCAGGAGGAGGTCTAGGAGAGCCGTGCTCAGCGAGTCATCAGCGAACAGCAGCGGCGTTCCTTCAAGCAGCGTGAAAAGCGAGAGGACGTCCACGTGAATTTGAGCGACTGAGGAGACGTAGAGAGGACGCATCACCCGGAGATACTCGCAGATCAGCTGCAGCAGGTGCTCCAGCAGTTCTCGCGGACTCGCTACCTCTTCCATCGACTCCTCCTTCGCCGCGACACCGACCATGTTGACGACGGGTTGCGCCGAGTCGTCGTCGGACTCCTCCTTTGCCTTTACGTCGAACGGGGCGCCCGAGAGCAGACAGCCCACGACCTTTTTGAAGAGGGCGTTGACGGTGTCGCTCGGAGGGAACACCCACTGCATCTGTCGGAGGAAGGCCTCCGCAGCCTTCTCCGACCCGTACACCTTGTCGACGATGCTGTGGAGCCGCTGCAGCATGGTCGTCAGCAGCAAGAGCATCTTCTCCACGACGGCCTGGGAGTTCATCGTGAGTCCCTTCACGCACATCTACGCTCGACACCACGTCTCTTCCCTACGACGCGCGTCAGCGACATCGGCCAGCACCACGGTCGATTGGCCTCCAGGAACATCTCCGGGTTGGAGACGGCGAGCGCCGCCGCCTCGTCGGGCAGCGCCAGCGGGAGATTGAGAACTTCCACGAGGAAGTCGATGGTGTTCAGCCAGAGCGTGGAGCTGCGCGGCTCCAGCATCCAGTTGATCAGCGCCTTCGTCTTGCCCATCTCCACGCCGCTGCCTCCGACCACGTAGGTGTCTGCGGCGGCGAGCGTCTGCGCGTCGGCGAAGAGGAGCGAGAAGGCCTCTGGGTGGCTACGGAGCACCGTGAGGTAGAGCTGTCGGTCGAACGCGGCTCGAAAAGGGTTGAGCGCCGCCAGGAGACGGTAGACGGTGCTTGGGAGATGGGAGGAGAAGGTGAAAACGGAGGGCGGTCCGTAGAGCGCGGCGGGACCGTCACCGAAGAGCGTGAGGAGGAGAGACTGCAGAGGCGCCTTGTCGGAGCTCTTCGCGATCTCCTCGAGGTAGCGACTCAGCGTGGTCCACGGGAAGAAGCTCTGCTTCATCTTGGTGGAGAGGGAGCGACTAGGGAGGATCGTCACCGTGAAGAGGTCGATCAACTAGGTGTCAGGAGAGAGGCGGAGAAGTACGTCGCGCATGAGGAAGGTGCCGTCCTGGTGGATGCCCTCTGCCAACGCGCTGACGATGTCTGGTCGCAGGAGGATCTGCTTTCCCGTCACGTCGGGGTCTTCGCGAATGATCGCGATGATCCACCGAGCCACACGGTTTCGCGTCTTTTTGGTTGTAATCATCTCGGGGAGTTTGCGGATCGTCGCCAGAGGAACGTATTGGTTGAGTAACTGGACAGCTGCGGGACCCACGAAGACGATGGCTCGCAGCAACACGCAGACGCTGTTGATCGCGGCGTCGTTCTCCGAGAGCAGCGCGCCGATGAGATCGGAATGGTCCTTCTTAAAGAGTGTGAGGCAGAGCTCCTTTTGCTTGTGTTCGTCGGCATAGCGGACTACCTCAGCGAACACCTCGTAAACGAGGAGGAGAATGGGAGACTCGTAGGTCTATCGTCAAAAACAGTGCGACTCGTCCTACGCCACGAGTGTCGTCCCAGAGCTGGAAGAGTTCCGTCGAGGCGGGCGAGGCATCCATGTATTGCTTGAGGAGAGAAGGATTCTCCATCGGGTTCTTTCCTTCGTGTCGCAACTCGGAGCAGTCATGCAGAATCGCGCGAAGACCTAGCGAGTCACGCGGAAAACGACCATGTCTACCATCAGCGACATCATCGTCCCTCCCGCTGTTAATCTTCTTAATCGCAGTCTTGAAATCCATGATACGTATGTCGACTCCGCGACTGTTTGGCAGACTCACGCGCGAAGAGCGAAGTCGCCAGAATTTGCGAATTCCCGTTCGTGGTGGGATCTGTACCGCGCATGCGAATCCATCTTCCTGCGAACGCGATTACCGTCTCCGAGAACATACATGTATACCGAGAGAAACTACTCTTTGATTCATCATCCATCTGATTCCGTCGAAAGCGATGCATCCTCTACACGGAAATAAGGACAATCGCTTCCGACTCCTCGTTCATCAACCCGGAGGGATGCGACTCCTTCCTCTGCTGTTCGTTGGTATCGTTGCCGTTTTTCTCTATGGAATATCGCGTATCCATCTGTCTCTCTGGATTTGGATCTACTTCCTCTTTGGTCTGGGAGTGCTTCTCGTTTTTGTGCTTCCTCATGTCCTTGCATGGATCATCAACCTCTTCCTCTCTAAGGGGAAACGGTTCTCCATGTCCGTTGAGAAGCTCTCCCCTTTGAGTATGCAAGCAAAGAATATTCAAGTAACAGTCTATCTGAAAAAGATGCATCTGCCTATTTCCGTCAAGAAGGTCACTGTCCGAACCAACATCAAGAACTATTTCCTGAACGCCATTGGCTCCTCCCCTTTCGTCTTGGACATCGACACGGTTTCCGTCGGAATGATTCCTTCCGAGGGTTCCGTTGATGAGGCGAAACCGTCTTCTCCGTCGGCTCCTCCCACGCCTCTCACCCCATCTACTCCGTTGCAGCCGACAGAACACTCTTTACCGTCATCGATCGAAGACATCGGGTTCATTCGCTACATCATTGTTCTCTTCCGCCTGCTGGATGTCCGGCTCAATAGCCTTCTCATGTCCATCGGAGACGCCGAGTTCCCGAAGCGGATTGAGATCTACGTCCTCAACCTGTACCTGAACGGCAGTGTCCAATTCTCTCCGATCACGTCGGTGAACACCCACTTCACCATCGGCTCCATCTCGCTCAACAACCGAGAGAACGCGTTCGACAGCCAACCCAACGTGCTTCTGCGCTCCTTCAAGCTGCAGTGTGCCAGCGAGCTAGGCAGTCGTCTGCTGATTCGCCAGTTCACGTGGACCGTCGGAGAGTACCTGCACGTCCGACTGGACAAGAGTCTCTACCGACAGGCGATGGCAGTAATGAAAGCTCTCCATCGCGGTGACCCCCCCAGCACGCCTGCAAAGGCCGCGGAGCCGGAGAAAAGTGAGGAGAAGCGGAAGGCGGAGGTGGTGGGGAAGCTGGGAAAGCTCATTCGCTTGATGCCGCAGGGAATCCAGATCGTTCTTCCGAAACTGGAACTGGAGCTGGTGAATGCGGACAAGAGCAGCAACGTCCCCTCCTCCATCACGATCGTTCTGGGCGTCTCGCTGCGAGGCGTAGCCACATTTTACGACCCCTTCGCACTGACGCCGCGCGGAGTGTCGCTGACGGCGGAGCTGCTGACGCTCCAGTCGAGTTTCCTCACCTGCGAGGGACTGCAGGCGTCGGTAAGCGTCATGCTGCGCGACACCTCACGCTTCGAGAGTGTTTCGCTCTCCTACAACCATAAGAAGACCGCACTGATGCTCCATCCGTCCATCTTCCACACCGCCGAGTACGTTCGTTCTCTCCTGCTGTGCTTCCCGAAGAAGACGACTCCCAAGCCGAAGAAGCCCTCGCTGGTCCCCGTTCTCACCAGTCTCGTCAAGGAGAGCACGGTGAAGGTGGACATGCGTGTCGAGGAACTGCAGCTGGCGCTGATGACCTCCACGCTCGCCTTGCCGATCGTGGAGACGTCGCTCCAGGCGGTCACGTTGACTTGTTTTCCTGCCAGCAATCGGACGCCCACGGAGAACTCGTTCTCTCTCTTCTACGAGCTGCAGATGAAGATCGGAGCCATCGAAGCGCGCACGGTTCCTTATTCGCGTGACGGACTGATGAACGTTCTGGAAGCAAACACGCCGCGACTTCCTCCCTGCTCCGAGAAGATGGTGGCGCTCGGAGGAATCGAGGTGGACTGCACCGTCAACAAGTGGGAGCG
>ENA-UOJJ01005870-UOJJ01005870.1-human-gut-metagenome-genome-assembly--contig:-CS66-NODE-5870-length-9999-cov-24.562852_pt1 | contig 9999 bp, 10 predicted proteins | sample MGYA00242343_ERZ723890 | MGnify/ENA metagenome assembly ERZ723890 | reverse complement strand
CGCTAAAGCTCAACTGAACCCCTGGTCTAACCAGGGGTTTTCTTTTTTCAAAAATCTGCCGCTCTTTACCTGCGGCAGATTTTTTCTGCATTTACCTCTTAATTTCCACACGATACTTTTTCAGCTTGCCTCCATAGACAGGAAAGAAACTGAATTCGCCGTAATCTTTCACAGGCTCCGCATTTTTCAGCAGTTCCATATCGGCATCGGAAATCACAAAATCAATATCCCCATTTGCTTTCATATGCCCCGGATCCGCCGTTTTCGGCAGCACCACCGTCCCCAGCTGCCAGTCATAACGGATGCAGAGCTGAGGAATCGTGACCCCGTATTTCTCTGCCATTTCCGCAAGGCATCCATCTTTCAGCGCTTCGCCGTGCGCCACGGGAGAGTAGGCTTCCACTACGATATCCCGCTTCCGGCAGTAATCAATCAAAGCCAGCGGACTGTTTCCCACATGGCAGAGAATCTGGTTCACCATGGGTTTCACACGGCAGCCGGCAAAGATGTTTTCAAGATCTCCCTCAAGGAAATTGGAAACACCGATTGCCCGCAGTTTCCCGCCTTCCAAAGCATCTTCAAGAGCACGCCATACTTCCCTGTTTTCTTTATAGTAGCGGTCCTCCGACTGATTCACCTCCACCCAGGGCTGGGGCGAATGAATAATCATCATATCCAGATAATCAAGTCCCATCGTTTCCAGTGTCTTTTCGATGGATTCCATGGCGGACGCATAGCTTTTATTTTCAGCCGCTACTTTGGATGTGACAAAGATATCCTTCCTGTCAATGCCGCAGGTGTGGATTCCCTCTCCGACGCCACGTTCATTGCCATACGCCTGTGCCGTATCGATATGGCGGTATCCGATATTCACAGCCGCCCGCACAGCCTCCGCCGCCTTGTCGTCATCAATAAACCATGTGCCCAGTGCCAATTTCGGAATGGCTACGCCGTTATGCAACGTATAACTTTCCTCAAAAATCATAATTGCCTCCTCTATAAACGGTTGCCTGTACAGAATAATAAGTATCAGAATAAATCACTTTGCGATGAAACAGCCGATTTGATTAATATAGCATACCCTCATATTTTTATACCCTTTGTCGGTTCAGAAATATCATCAAAAGACCCCTGCAGGTCTTCCCCTTTTTCTGCCGCTTCCATGTCCGCATAGGAATCGGATTCGGTTCACTGTGTCATATTTCCTTTCGCCATGACAATTCTTTTTTCCATGCTTACGCTTCAGAATCATTATATCCAAGCGCCAATCAGGCTACAAGTACGTTGCACATATTTTCCCTCCCAAAAGCGGTTTCCCAGGGAAACTTCATCGGCACACTTCATCGTCTCCTCTTTGCATATTTCCTTATATAAGATAAAATATAAAATCATAACGCTAAGAAAGGACGGACTTGTGAAAAGGATTTTATTTCTGGTTCCCCGCATGAACATCGGCGGTGCGGAAACCTATGTATATACCGCGGCAAAAGAACTCCGTACCCGGGGCTATGAAGTTTTTCTCGCTTCCGGCGGCGGACGTCTGGCGGATGAACTGAAAACGGCAGGCATCAGGACATTTTTTGTCCCGATCCGGCAGAGCAGGTTCTTATCCGTCTGGCGCGTTTCATCCATCGTGAAGAAATACCATATAGACATCATTCATGCCAACTCGGGAGCTGCGGGCATCATCGCGGCAAGAGTAAAAAGGAATACGTCTGTCCCCGTGGTATACACGGCACACGGCATTTTGGGAAACATGGAAAAAGAATATGTTATTGACCAATTGGATCAAATCATCTGCGTCAGTGAATACGTCAGGCAGGATTCCATAGCACGCGGATTCCATGAGGATCATCTCCTTGTCCGTTACAGCGGCATCGACACGGAACGTTTCACCGCAAATGAAGAGGAGCGGATCCGGCTGCGAAAAGAATTCGGTTTCGATAAAGACACCCTCGTTCTTGCCATCGTATCCCGCATAAAAAATCTGGAACATAAAGGCCACGGACATCTTCTCTCCATACTGGACAAGTGTGGCCGTAAAGAAAACTGGAAGCTCCTTGTCATCGGAAAAGGGAACGGGCTCCCCCTGCTGAAAACGAAGATACGCACCATGCACTTATCCGATAAAGTTCTCTGCCTCGGACACCGGACAGATGTGGAACACCTGCTGAACGCCGCGGACCTGACCGTCCTTCCTTCCCGCTTTGAGACATTCGGTCTTGTTCTGGCGGAAGGCATGGCGATGGGAAAACCGGCCATCGCTTTTTCCGTAGGCGGCACGCCGGAAATCGTGAAAGACGGGGAAACGGGATTTCTCGTGGAAAAAGACAATGAAAAAGAGCTGTATGAATGTATCAAACAGCTCGACAGCGACCGATCTCTTCTTAAACAATTTTCAGAAAACGGTATCCGATGGGTACGCTCCCGTTTCACCAACCGCCGGATGGTCGATGATTTGGAAGTCATCTATCACAAGTTGTCTCCTTAATTATTTCCTGAAGGTCTTTTTAAAACGCCGTTCCAACTGGCGGAGCCAGATAAAAATCAGATGGATACGGCTCACCTTTAATTTAAATTCCCACATCGGCTGCCTGGCAGGAATCGGAATGCGGGGCAGGGCAAGCAGATCCTGTGTCCACAACGGGACATCATAGAAAATCGCCAGCCCCAGTTTATACCCGCACTTCTCCGCCTCCTGCATGACCTTTCTGTCAAAATCTCCGTAAGGATAGCAAAGACACTCCACCGGTTTCCCATTAAGTTTTTCAAAAAAACGTTTGCTCTCTGACAGCTCATCATGAAGACGATCCGTATCGCAGCGGCTCAGAAACGGGTGATCCATGGTATGGGAACCGACATAATGCCCCTCATTCTGCCACAGGGCCAATTCACTTTCATTCATTGTCCGCGTCGGCGCTTTTCCGAAATTTTCCCATTTGTTCTCCCTGCCGATCCAATTGGCAATGGGAAATACATTTGCCACATGGCGGTATTTTTTCAAAATCGGTAAGGCCGCGGAAAAATTATCTTCATAACCGTCATCAAAAGTAAGGACCACCGGTTTCTTCGGCAGCCGCTTTCCATGGAGAAAATGCGCCTGCAGCTCATCCACCGTGATACTGTGAAATCCGTTTTCTTCCAAGTATCTCATCTGTTCTTCAAACTTCTCCTCCGGCAGCGCGTTCCGATCCCCCGGGACAGAAGCAATGCGGTGGTACATTAAAATAGGTACCCGATCACGGAAATGGTAATATGTGTACAATAAAGCAGAAAAGATTATAATAGAAACGTATAACATAAATAAACTCCTTAATTTATTCTAATCATTGTATCACATATATTTTTCCTGATCAGAGGATTTCATGAAAACATTTTTAGTTTATAATACCTCTTATTTCGGAGACACTATCCTGACAGACGCACTGTGCAGGAATCTGAAACGGCTGTATCCGGAAAGCCGTCTGGTTTTCGTATCGAATAAACCGTTTACCGACATTTCCCGATACATGGACGGTGTCGATGAAGTCTGGACCTATGACAAATGGGGCATCCATAAGGGACTTGCCGGATGGTATAAATTTTATAAAGAACATAAAAACCAACATGTTTTTGATGCCGCTTTTGTCATTTACGGCAATGAGCGGGGCATTTTATTATCCAAATTTTTAGGCGCAAAAAAAATATACGCAGACAATCGGCATGCGATCGTCCGCCTGCTCCTCTCCAATGGAAAAATTAATTACGGAAAATGGATCCATGTGCAGGACCGGCATGCCTATCTGGCGGAACTGTATGCGGGAAAGCCCATGGAAAGCATGAAAATCAGGTACCATGTCCCTGATGAAGCTTTTGCATACATCAATGAACAGCTTTTAAAGGGAATCACCAAACCGATCATTGCACTGAATCCGGTCACCAAGCGAAAAGAAAAAGATTTGAAACCGGACACACTCCTTACACTGGCAAAAAAAATAAAAGACGCAGGGATGATTCCCGCCATGATCGGTGCGGGAAAAGATTGTGAATCGTATTATGAAAATCTTCCGCCTGCTGGCAGACAGGTGCTGCTGAATCTGGTAAACAAAACCACCATTCCCCAACTGGGCGCCCTGCTGAAAAGCTGTGCCGTCCTCATCAGCGCCGACACCGGTACTGCCCACTTTGCTCTCGCCTTAGACGTTCCCGTGGTAGATGTTTTTTACCTGAATGATGAATCCAATCTCGCCGCCTGGGGGCCGAAGACATTCTACCGCCACCGCCTGATTGCCCGCGGCGGAGATTTCAGCGCTGAAAATATTTGGAAAAATGCACAGGATCTGATAGAAGAAAACTCTTCCCTGTAACTTTGTATATTTCCGGTTTGTATCAGGAAAGGATATTGATATGTTCTCACGGTATTTCACGGATAGCCATTCTATAAAAACGCTCCCGTCTTATCTTTTGTCTTCTTTTATTTTCATAAGCGTCATCTTTTTACTTTTCCATATTTCCGGATTTGAACGTGTTTTCGAATGGAATAAGAGTCTGCGTGATGCGGCCACAGGTTTTGCCGTCTTCAGCCTCATTACATATGCACTGAGAGAAAAATTGTATTCCCCCTTGTGGTGTTTATCCCTGTTTCCTTATCTAACGCAGCTTGTAATTTACGCCTATGTACTCATTCATGCCAATATGTCCTGGACGATTGATTACGACTTGATCCACCCCTATTTCCTGCTTTTCGTTTACGAATCAGCCCTCACGGCATGCTTCTTTGCCTTCTCACAAAACCGTCCAGGGAAATGGCGCTTTTCCATTTCTGTCCTTTATGGAATTATCGTCGCGGCAAGCCTTCTGTTTGCTGCTATATATCTGGGATACTACCTCCTATACAATGACACGATACGCGCGGAAAATATGCTGCCCATCCTGCAGACCAATAAAAAAGAAGCGTTTGAATTTATTTCAGACCGCATCGGACTGCCCGTCCTGTTTTCTTCCCTTATCTTTTTTGCGCTGCTCTTACCGGCCTCTTTCTTCTGCTGCCATAAAACTATTTCCGTCGGCCGGGATCGTTACAGTAAAATGCGTATCCTATGGATAGGCATGATTTGCATTCTGTCCATCATCAGCATCCATAAATATATCCCGTCTCTTTTTCCTATTTCACAAACTTATGGCGCTTTCCACTATATACATGAAATGCGGCGGATCAGCCAAAAGCATGAACAAAATATAAGCCGGTTCCGTATATATACCCCCATCAGCGAAGCCATGCCGCAAAAATTACCGGGTACCGTCATTGTCGTCATCGGAGAAAGCGCCACCCGTGACCGGATGAAAGCCTTTACCCCGTCTTATCCGTCTGAAACAACCCCATGGCTCTCAGAAATGAAAGAAACACCTTATTTTTACCTCATGGATAAAACATATTCCTGCTTTCCCGTCACTGTTCCCGCGCTTTCCATGTTCCTTTACGGGCGAAACCAATATGACCACCGGAACATAGATGACGTAGCCAATATCATAGATGTGGCACACCTTTCCGGCTATAAAACATGGTGGATGAGCAACCAGGGCAAAATGAGCGGTGAAGACAGTCCCATCGATTTCGTCGCGCAAAACTGCGATACGGAACAACGGACGCCGTTTCCGCTGGGCGACGATTATCAGCTGCTTGATTTTGTAAAGCAGCTTCCCAAAAATGAAAATAACTTTGTCATTATCCATCTTATGGGCAGCCATATCAGGTACAGCGACCGCACCCCGCCGGATTTTAAAGGAATCGACAACCCGCAGCACGACAAGCGGACCAACCAGTATGACACCACACTGCTTTACACAGACCGCCTTCTCCGAGATATCTATACGTATGCCAAAGATCATTTGAATCTGCAAGTCATGATGTACTGCTCCGACCACGGAGAAAACATGGAACGAAGCCATGTCGCCAGCAAAAACATGACTTATGATATGGTTCGGATTCCTTTTTTCATTTATCTTTCCCCCGCGTATACACGGCTCTACCCGGATACGGCACAAGCCTTGCGCGAAAACGAACACAAAGTATTCACCAATGACCTGATGTATGACACCATCAGCGGAGTCCTGCACCTGCCAAACACAGACTATGAACCGAAATTTGATTTAAGCAGTGACACATATGATCTGAAACCGGCAGACGCAAGAACGAAGTATGGAGAATGGACCATCCTTGATGATCCGGATTACAAGTAAGTAATCCAGGCATGACAAAAACCGCTACAGTTTCTCCAAAAGGAGCTGTAACGGTTTTTTACAACAAATTCACACTCTTTTCTCCTCCGAATGCAGCGTATCCCATCTTTCAAAAAGCAGTGTAATGCCAAATGCAAGATAATATAATCTGCCAAACGATGTGGAAGAAAATGTTTCATCCAAAAGCCCGTTAAGAACAAAAGCAAGAAAAACTGCCAGCATGCACCAGCTGAATGGATTCAAAGCATATATACGTATCCTTTTCCAGAAATACATCCCCATAAGAATCAGATATGCATTATAACCCAGAAAAGCAAGAATCCCTCCGGTTGATAAAAAAATCAGCCACGTATTATGGGCATGCACATTTTTTTTAAACTCCCTGCTTCCCTCCAGTTGATATTTATGGTCATAAGCATTCTTCCATCCATTCAGTCCCACTCCGGCCAATTTATGGTCCTCCCACATATGGTAACTGCTCTTCCATATAAACGGTCGGTCTGCCCCTTGCATCCGATATGGATCATGTATTCCAAACCGGAGGGAACACAGCAAAGCAAGTACGACCAGCAGACCTGCCCCCATCCCTAAGAGCCGCCGCCTGGTTTTCCCCATTGCAATTTGATTTCTAAACAGGAAAATCAGCACAGTAATAAAAATCGCTATGGATAAAGCTCCCATGGCACCTCTTGTTTGCGTCAGGACCAATGTAACTGCCTCCAGCACTAAAAGTACCGACATTACAGCCAGATGAAAAATATTATCACGATAATAGCAGATAAAAGCAATAGTGAGTGGAATAAAGACATCCATCATAATACCCACGTGGGGCGGTGATGTATAAAAGCTGTCCAGGCGCTCCATGTGTTTGGCAGCATACTCATATATCCCATATCCGCATATTGCATACCCAATCGTAACAAATGTATAGCATACAGTTTTTCTGATATCATGCTCCCAGCCGATGTATAAAATCATAAATAAAGGCAGCGGAATCATAACATAAGACAGAAAACTATATGATCCGCCATACATATTTCCAGTATTGTCCAAATGAAACAGCGTGGAAATAAACAGGCAGGCATAAAATACAACGAACGCCCATAGAATATTTTTATGAAGTGTAACCTTGGGAATCGCATGATTTTTCAGTGCATAAGCAATTACAAACAGAGTAAATGCGATCATACTGATAGACATTCCCGTATTAATATAATGGTAAGCCGTAGCCCCCCATACGACAACAGCCGCTGCCAACCGACTGCCCCAATTTATATTTAAAAATTTCATGAATCCCGCTCCTAATAGTTTTTATCGGGCAGCCATAAATTTCCACTGCCGCATTTTATATTGTAATGAAACTGCCATTTTACGGACATATCCGCAAAGCTGCAACAAAATCGTACATTCACTTACAATCAGATACCGCTGAAAAGAAAAAAGAAACGGCAACGATACATCTCTATGCATAAAGATATATGATTCCAACTCCCTGTAATCCAAATCCGGCAATTCCCGCGTATTGAAATCCGCCACAAAAGTCTTTACAGCGCACTTCAGTGCCTGAATGCAGCAAACCTTCTTATCCGACAATGCATGTAAATCCGCAATCCGTTCATGTTCACGCCACGCCAGAAACCTTCCATATTTCAATTGTATAAAATCCTTTATATTTTTCCCCCTCATAAGACTGTTTTCATTTTCATAACTGTAACGATATAAAGATACCGGAGTCAGATAAGCACTTCCCGCCTTAAAAAAAACGGTAGCACTCACATACATATCTTCCACCAGCCGCCCTGCCGGAAATATCAGATCATTCCATAGATAACGCTTATATAATTTCCCATGGGCAAAATTCGGCAATTCATCAAGAAGGATCCCTCTCCGGATTTTCGATAAATTATCCGTCTCTTTCCATCCGGAAGACCTGCAATCCTCGCTTCCATCAGCATAGATAATACTGAAACCCGCCATGATGATATCATAAGTCCCTGATTTTGAAAAAAATATCATCTTCTCTAAAGCATCTTCCACGATAAAATCATCAGAATCAAGAAAATATATCCACTCACCTTTACAGATTTTTATACCTGCATTTCGGGCAGCGCTAAGTCCCTGATTTTCCTGATGGATGACATGAATCCTGCCATCTTTTTCCGCATAGGAGTCACATATCTGCCCGCATGCATCAGGCGAGCCGTCATCAACCAGGATCATTTCCCAGTTGGAATATGTCTGGTTCAGCACGCTGTCAATACATCTATGTATAAATTTTTCAGTTTTATATACCGGCACGATGACCGACACCAACGGAGCATATCCCATAGGTTTTATCCCCTTATTCCGCCTTTTAAGCGTTTCAGCACATTGCCGCCGATTTCCATATTCAGGTACGCATAGCAGTATGCATTTAAAATGAAGACAATTCCAAGCATCACCATGCCTGATTTGGTAAACATCGCTTTACCCGGATCCGGATCAAATCCGAAGACCGATGACAAGGGTATCCATATCCAGCGAAGGAATGTGGTGAAGCGGTCAATCGCTCCGGTAAGGGCATCGGCAATGCCGAGAACATAAATGGAAAATATGATTTTATAAGACATTTCAAGTATATATGCAAGAATCGTAAGGCAAAGCGTTTTCCCGTAGGACAGTTTATGAAGAAATCCATAGCCCATGGCCATGCCGAGGGCACCCGCATAAAAGGCTGTCGTCAGTCCGATTTCAGGCCCTCCGATCATGGTAACGAGAATAACCACGCCCGCCGATGTGCCGAAGCCCCACTTCATCCCGTGGAAATCGCAAATGACGGCAATCGGGATGGGGGACGCGGTCATAGTGACGAACACGAGAAACGGCGCTAAAAGTTTCAGCAGCACCAGGAGTGACGCAATGGCCGCCGCTGCCGCCGCTTCTGTCAGATATTTTGTTTTTCTCACTGATTCGTTCAATCTGTATCCTTTCCAAAAGAAGCCGCCAATGCTTCTTTCTCCTGTTTCGTTTTCCGTTTCAAATAGAATTCACAGGACCGGGCATCATGACCGTTGTTCCATTCCCTGTACCACACAAGACGGACAGGCAGCCGGCCTTTCGTATACTTCGCGCCCTTCCCCGCGTTATGGACAGCCACCCGTTTTTCCGGATCATCCACGGTAAATCCCGTATAGAGTGTGCCGTCTTGGCAGCGCACCATGTAAGTAAAATATTTCTTTTCCATCTCTTTCTCTTAGCCGCAGGCAGCAAAAGGGCACCGAACTGTTTACATTTAGGTGTATGGTCTCCGCATAGTCACGCATGCCGCCGTCCCCGTTTCCAGACTGCTGTTTTATTACCCCTCTATTGTATACAAACAATAAAAGAAATGCCAGCTGCATTGATAGCAGCTGGCATTTCTTTTTTATTTCCACGTTTTTTCATGTCATTCGGATAACAGATTATTCACTGCCGTGGTGAGAAAAACGGTAAGAAGATAAAAGCTATCAGCTATCAGCTGTGAGCTGTTAGCCGTTAGCTGTGAGCCGTCAGCTAAAAGTGCTGAATGACGGCGGATGGCAAGACGTCATTCTGAGCGTCAGCGAAGGATCCGCACCCATGGTGAGAAAAACCATAAGGCGTCATCCTGAACGAATGTGAAGGATCTGCTGCCGTGGTGAGAAAATTGGTAAACTGTCACCAGCGTAACAGATTCTTCACCTTGTATCCTATTGCTGTTTCCCTTTAAAGAGAAACCCACCGGCATAGCCGGTGGTTCTTCTTATGCGGCCCAAGGGCCTA
>ENA-UOJJ01005862-UOJJ01005862.1-human-gut-metagenome-genome-assembly--contig:-CS66-NODE-5862-length-10010-cov-3.836866_pt1 | contig 10010 bp, 6 predicted proteins | sample MGYA00242343_ERZ723890 | MGnify/ENA metagenome assembly ERZ723890 | reverse complement strand
GCCCCGACGGCGCTGCAGGCCTGCCCGCGCCACTTCGCGTCCAACGGCACCCCCCCCACCCCCGTGGGCTGCGCCAATTCGTATACCCGCGACGAGGGGGTCACGGCCTGCGACATGCAGGGCCGCACCTACCAGCTGGACAAGACGCTGGAGACCTTGCAGGCGATTCTGCCCGAGGCCGACTTCTTCCGGGCGAACCGTCAGTTCATCGTCTCGCGCCGGGCCGTTGCCGAGATTTCGGTCTGGTTCGGCAGCCGTCTCACCCTGTCGCTGGCGGTGGCCGTTCCCGAACGGATCGTCATCTCGACGGCCCGCGTCCCCGAAGTCGAGCGCGGCCTGACGGCGGTTCACCCCGCGGAATAGTCGGTTCACCCCCGAAATGGGGCGTTTGCCCCGAAAAAAGATTGCCCGATCGAAAGTCGGGCTTTATCTTTGCATTGTCGGATTAAAATTTTTCAAAATTATGAAAGGATTAAAAATGGTATGCCTCCTGGCCTGCATGGTGATGGCCGGAGCAACGGTATCGGCCCAGAACTGCGGAGCGCAGGGGCGCAAGGATGGTAAATGTCTCACGGCTGCCGAGATGGCGGAGAAGCGCACGGCGCGCATGACCGAGGCGCTGTCGCTGACGGCCGAACAGCAGGAGCAGGTGAAGCAGCTCAATGCCGAGCACGCGAAGCGCATGGAGTCCCGCAAGGCCGAGATGGAGGCTGAGCAGGAGCAGCTGCGCAAGATTCTGACCCCCGAACAGTATGCCAAGTGGGAGCAGATGTCGAAAAGCGGTGCGCACCGCGGTCACGGCATGAAGGGCGGACCGGCGAAGAAGTGCTGCGCGGACAAGAAATGCGGGGCCGGCAGCGGCAAGTAAAATTCAGCGAGGAACTGCGGCGATAGGCCCCCGAAAGGGAGGGGTTGTTCTGAAGAGTTAAAGTGTTTGTGCGGTCGCAGTCGGGGACCGGTCGGGACGATCGGTCCCCTCGCTATGTAATCTCGTTTGCAATCGAAATATTTGTATCTTTTTTACTATCTTTGTGCCAAATTTATGAAAATGAAGAGTGTGATTTTGACCCTGTTGGCCGTGATGTGCACCTGGAGCGTCATGGCGCAGCGGGGAACCGTGAAAGCTACGGTGTGGGATGAGGAGGCCCAGACGGGAGTTCCGGGGGCGGTGGTCGAGGTGTGCCCCCAGTCGAAGCCCGACCAGAAGAAGTATTACACTTCCGGATTCGGCGGCGTGCTCTCTTTGTCGGGGCTCGCTTACGGCGATTATACCCTATCGGTCTCCTTTCTGGGATACGAGAATACGACGGTCGACTTCAAGCTCGACGCCGCGGTGAAGAATCTGGGCCGGATCGGCATGCACTCTTCCGCCACGCAGATCGAGACCGTGGTCAAGGAGGTGCAGTCCATGCGCGCTTCGCAGAAGGGCGACACGCTGAGCTATAACGCCGGAGCCTTCAAGGTGGCGGCGGACGCCGACGTGGAGGGCCTGCTGAAGAAGATGCCCGGCATCACCGTCTCGAACGGAACGGTCGAGGCGCAGGGCGAAGAGGTGAAGAAGGTCTTCGTGGACGGCAAGGAGTTCTTCGGCGAGGATGTCACGACGGCCATCCAGTCGCTGCCGGCCGAGGCAGTGGACCGTATCGAGGTGTATAACAAGCTGAGCGACAACGCCGAGTTCTCGGGCATGGACGACGGTGAGGGATACAAGGCGATCAACATCGTCACCCACAGCAACATGCGTCAGGGTCAGTTCGGCAAGATGTATGCCGGCTACGGCTACGACTTCGAGTCGGGAACCGAGACGCGCAGCAAGTATCTGGCCGGCGGAAACGTCAATATCTTCAGCGGCGACAGCCGTCTGTCGGTGATCGGTCTGTTCAACAACGTCAATCAGCAGAACTTCTCGTTCGAGGATATTCTGGGCGTGACGGGCAACACGGGCGGCGGCCGCGGCGTAGGTCAGTATATGATGCGTCCGCAGTCGGGCGTGGCTACCGTGAACGCCATCGGTCTGAACTACTCGGACACCTGGGGCAAGCGGGATCAGGTGACTTTCCAGGGCAGCTATTTCTTCAATAACACCCGGACGAAGAACCTCTCGACGCGCGAACGCTGGTCGGAGTTTCAGGATCAGGAGGATCTGATTCAGCGCGATACGCTGTGGGAGAACGGCCGTTCGGTCACCACGAACTCCAACCACCGTCTGAATGCGCGCATCGAGTGGAAGATCTCCGAGAATCAGTCGCTGATGTCGCGCACCGGATTCAGCTATCAGTCCAACTCCCCCTGGAGCCTGACCTACGGACAGCAATGGGGCGACAGCGGTTATTCGACGCTGGCCCCCCAGCGCGCTGCCGACCGGCCGGGTTACACTCTCCGGGCGGTCCTGCAGTCCCGTGCCAAGCTGGGCAAGCCGGGGCGGACGATCACCGTCGACGGCGACGTGCAATATTCGGACAACGAACGCAACTCCGACAGCTGGTCGAACCAGGCTGCAGCAGATCCGATCGCCTATCTGCCTCTCGATCTGCTCTACCAGCGGATCAACACCCCGACGATGAACTACTATCTGCGCGGCAACTTCACCTATACGGAGCCCGTGTCGAAGTATGCGCAGGTGAGCCTGCAATACCATTTCACCTACGAATACAGCGAGTCGGACCGCCGCTCCTACACGCTGGACGACGAGACGGGCGAGCTGGCGCTGAATACGAACCTCTCGAACAGCAACAACAGCGGCTACATGACCCATCGCATCGGCCCCGGTTTCCGCTGGGCGAAGGATCGCAACACCTTCGTGGCGAACCTGAACTACCAGTGGGGAACGCTCGACGGCAAGATGATCTACCCCACAGCCGAACGCATCCGGCACAACTACGATATACCCACCTACTTCGTGATGGCGAACATTCAGTTCAACCGCGAGAACTCGATTCGGATGTTCCTCCACTCGTCGACCAATCCGCCCAGCATCACGAATCTGCAGAGCGTCTACGATCTCTCGAATCCGCTCTACCTCTCGAAAGGCGATCCCGATCTGAGCCCCTCCTACAACCACACGTTGCGGTTCCACTACGTGCATTCGAACCTGACCAAGGGCCGGACTTTCATGTGGATGTTTACGCTGCTCACGACCCAGGACTACATCGCCACGAACGTGGCGTACAATCCCGATCCGATCGAGATCGACGGGGTTCTCTATCGTCCCCTTCAGCTGTCGACGCCGGTCAATATGGACGGCTACTGGAATCTCCGGACCCATTTGAGCTACGGCTTCCCGCTGAACTTCATGAAGTGTAATCTGAACCTGATGGCGGGCGTCAACTACTCGCTCATCCCCAGCCAGATCAACTCGCAGCGCAACGATGCCAGCAACATCGGCTACGACGCCAACGTGGTGCTGGGCAGCAATATCTCGGAGAACATCGACTTCACGGTTTCGTGGATGGGTACCTACAACGAGGCCAAGAACTCGCTGCTGCTGGCCGCCGGCAAGAACCGCTATTTCAACCACTCGGCCAACCTGTCGCTGAAGTGGACCTTCTGGAAGGGCATGACGTTGACCGGAAGCGCCTCCTACGTGCAGTACAAGGGCTTTACGACCGACTATAACGACGAATACCTGCTCTGCAACGTCTATCTGGGCAAGAAGGTCTTCAAGAACCGCCGCGGCGAGATCCAGATCGGTGTCAACGACCTGCTCAACCAGAACCGCTCGTTCGTCCGCACGACCGGTTCGGGCTGGACGCAGAACGCCACCAACAGCGTGATCGGACGCTACTACATGGTGCAGTTCGTCTACAACCTGCGCCACTTCGGCAAGCGGGGATCGAAGAATATGTCGGATTACGACACGACGCCCAAGTTCGAGGGCGGCCGCCGGCCGATGGGACCTCCTCCCGGAGGATTCCACGGCGGTTCGGGCCCGCGCTTCTGATACGAGAGGAGGCTCTGCTGAAAAGCAGAGCCCCTCTTTCTTTTTTTCGAGATCGGCTACTTGTTTTCGGTCTCCTCGCGGTTGCCGACCGCATGGAGGACGGAGCGGATGCCCAGACCGGCCAGCAATCCGTAGACGCTGGTCAGTATCCACAGCCGGCGAATCTCCGGCATCACCTCGTCGAGCGAAGCGCCCATGCTCTGAATGCGGATGAAGGCCCGGATGCCGCTGCTGCTGGGGAAGAACTGGCCGAAGTCGTAGAGCCAGCTCGGAATGGCCTGTTCGGGCAGCGATACGCCGCTCATCATGAGGATGGGGATCGAGCTCCAGAGCAGGAACATGAGCGACTGCTCCCGGTAGCGGAACAGCGTGGAGACGGCGATGGAGAGCATCGTGCAGGCCAGCAGATAGGGAATCAGCAGCGCGATGACGGTTCCGGTCTCTCCGTTCATTGGGTAGTGGAACAGCCGGTAGTGGAGCGTGAACAGATAGAGGCACAGAAAGGCGTAGACCACGAGGTAGACGACCGACTTGCCCATGACGATCGGAAGGGTCGACATGCGGCTCTCGCCCGGCGGGATCAACTTGCGGTAGAGCCCGAATTCGCGCCACGTGCCGCCGATCATGCCGACGCCGATCAGCATGGTCTGTTGCAGGATCACGATCAGGATGGCCGGCATGACGAAGGCTCCGTAACCCAGGAAGGGGTTGAACAGGTTGTGCGACTGGTAGATGACGGGCTGGGTGATCGCCTTCGCCTGCGGCGTCTCGGCTCCGCGGGCGATCAGCCGCTGGAACTCGACCATGGCGCCCGTCGTGTTGATGCTGGCCACGGTCTCCTGAAACACCTGGCGGTACATCAGGAAGTAGCTGGCGTCGACATAGAGCGAGACCACGGCCTGCGAACCGCCGAGCAGCTTCTCCTCGTAATCCTCCGGAATATAGACCACGCCGTAGATGTCGCGGTTGAAGAAGAGTTTCTTGGCGGCCTCCATGTCCTCGGGCTCGTAGGCTACGACGGTGTTGGGGCCGGCGTCGAAAGCCTCGGTCAACTGGCGGCTGGCGTGGGTCTTGCTCAGGTCCACCACTCCGATGGGGACGTTGCGCAGCACCTCGGGTCCGTAGGCCAGCGAGTAGATCGTGGCGTAGATCACCGAGGCCAGGACCAGCACCAGCAGCACGCCCTCGTCCGAGACGATGTTGCGGATCTCCGTGGCCACGACCGACCGGATCTGGCACCAGTAGGAAGAACAGGTATGTTTGACAGTTTTCAGCATTATAGTTTCCCCCAGAATTTAGGCTCCGTGACGATCTGCCGCAGACGGGGCAGCGACAGCAGCGGAAGCGTGAAGAAGAGCGCCATGGCGCCCAAATCGTGCAGCGAATAGACGACCGGAGCGCCGCGCAGGGCCTGGTCGACGATCAGATCGGTGTAGTAGGTGAACGGGAACAGCTTGCTGGCCGCCCGCATGAGAGGCGTCATCGCCATGATCGGGAACGTGAGACCCGAGAAGGTGAAGGCAAGTACGGAGTAGCCGCCTCCCAGCGAGAGGGCCAGACGCATGTTGCTGACCAGCGCCACGATGAAGACGGCGATCGACTGGTAGCTCAGGATGAAGAGCAGACTGCCGATCAGCAGAGCCGCGTAGCTGCCGTTCAGCGGAGCCCCCACCACCTTGAAGATGATCAGGAACATGAACTGCGACATCAGGAACATGACACCCGTGATGGGTAGCAGCTTGCCCGTCAGGGCGGCGAAGATCGATCCGCCGGCCGTGTCGTACCAGTCGCGGGCCGTGGAGTGCTTGAGCTCCGTGCCCAGCGCGAATACGGTGGCCATGACCGTGAAGATCAGCAGCATCATGGGGATGAAGCTGGGGGCGAGGTAGTACCCGTAGTTGACGTAGGGGTTGAACAGCACGTGCTTCATGAAGCGGACGGGCATCAGCTGCGCCTTCGCCTGCAGCTCCGTGAGCCCCAGCTTGGTCAGCACCTGGATCTGGATGCCGGCCGAGAAGGTGGCGACGGCCGTTTGCAGGTCCTTCGACAGCAGACCGTTCACCGTGACGTTGGTTCCCGTGATGTAGCTCTCGATATGGGTCTGCCGGTTCGAAAGGATGTCCTTCTCGAACTGCGGCGGGATCAGCACGATGGCCATGATCTTTCCCTCGCGCATCAGCCGCTCGCCCTCCTCCATGGAGGCGATCTCGTAGCTTACCAGCGCCGTGGGCGTGTCGCCGATCATGCGGGTCACGGTGCGCGAGAGCGTAGTGTGATCCTGATCCAGCACGGCGATGGGGACGTTGCGCGTGACGCCGTGTTCGAGCAGCACGGCGAAGAAGGCGAACGACACCAGCGGGAGAACCACCATCAGGATCGAATACATCGGCTGTCGGATCATGTGTCCGACCTCCCGGATGAAGGTCGCCCGCGTATGCTTCAGAAATAGGCGCATGGGGCTACTCCTCTATTTCGTTCCACTCCACCAGTACGCTCATGCCCGGACGCATGTAGGCGGCGTCGCTCTTGGCGCGGGCCTTGACGGCGAAGGTGCGGATGTCGAATCCGCCCTGGGTGCGGGTGGCCGACCAAGTGGCGAAATCGGCCTGCGGAGCGATGTAGTAGACCTCGAACTCGACCTGGCGGTCCAGCGCCGGCACGTAGCCCGGGAAACGGGTGCCGATATGGATCTTGGGCATCAGGGTCTCCTTGATGTTGAAGGTGACCCACAGATCGCTCATGTCCAGAATGGCGACTACGGGATAGCCGGTGCCGACCAGCTCGCCCTGCTCGGCGATCACGGTGGAGATCTCGCCCGTCACCGGCGAGTAGACCATCGCGTCGCGCAGGTAGGACTCCACCTCCGACACGGCGCCCTGCGCCTGCTGAACCTGGGCCGATGCGGCCTGCTTCTCCTCCTTGCTGGCTCCGTCCTTCACCAGCTCGTACTGGGAGCGGGCGGCCTCCTCGGTGGCCTTCATGGCGTCGTAGTTGGCCTTCGCCTCGTCGAACTTCTGGGCGGGGACCACGCCCTGCTCGTAGAGCCGCTGCACGCGCTCGAAGGTCTTCTCGGCCAGCGCCTTTCCGGCCTGGGCCTTCTGCCACATGTTGCGGGCGGCGTCGACCTGCTGCCAGCGGGCGCCGGTCAGGGCCTTGCGGTCCATAGCCGTCGCGGCCTCCCGGATGGCCTCTACCTGCTGGAGCTTGGCGTCCAGTTCGGGGGTCGAGAGCACGTAGAGCAGTTGTCCTTTCTCCACCTGCTCGCCCTCCTTCACCTTCATCTCTTCGATGCGGCCGGCGATTTTGGACGAGGCCTTGTAGGTGGTGCACTCCACGGTGCCCTGCAGCAGCACGGGCGTGTGGCGGGTGAGATACCAGCTCAGGGCGATGATGCCCAGAACGACGACGGTAACGGTCAGAATGATGGCGAAAATGGTACTTTTCTTCATGGTATTGTCTTTCTGTTAGATGCTTATTCCTGGAATACGATGGGACGTGCGTCGTCGCGGCGGGCGTAGGCGGCGAAATCGCAGCTCAGGCCTGCGGCTTCGAGCAGCTGGGCCAGCAGCACGTCGTACTGATAGGCGGCCTGCAGACGCTCTGCGCGGACCTTCGCCAGATTCAGTTCGGCGTCGATCAGGTCGGACGACGACCCCATCCCCTCGCGGAAGGCGGCGTTTTGGGTTTTCAGATACTCCTCGGCGAAGGCCAGCGAAGCGTCGATCGACGAGAGCTGGTTGCCGTAGTGGAGCATCTGGTTGTAGAGCTTCTCGACCAGTATGCCGATGTCGGCTCCTGCCTTCTGCTCCAGCGTGGCCACGCGGCGCTCGGTCTGCTTGGCGGCGGAGTACTTGTACTCGCGGTTCAGACCGTTGAAGATCTTCAGGCTCACGCCGACGCCCACGGCCCAGCGGGGCAGCAGGTCGGTGACCTGATAGTTGTAGAAGGTGCCGCCGCCCATAGCGACCACCTGCGGCAGGAACTCGGCCCGGTGAACCCGGACGTTCTCATGCGCCAGCTCCCGCTTCAGGGCCACCTGATTCAGCAGCGGGTTGTATTTCTCGGCGGCCTCGCGGTAGTAGCTCAGCGGTTCCGCGTTCCGCAGCACGAACATGGCGGTGGCCGGTTCGCCCTGCGCCTCCGTGCCCAGTGTGTTGGCCAGCGCCGCCTCGATGGTCTGCAGCTGCAATTGGGCATTGCTCAGCTCGCGTTCGGCCTCCTCCATCTTGAACTCGACGTAGAGCATGTCGGCGCGGGCGATCATGCCGTTCTTCTCCAGTGCGATGGCGTCGTTCAGGTGCACCCGCACCCCGTCGACCACCTGCTGCCGGACCGCTACGACCTGTTTGGCCAGCGCCACGCCGAAATAGCGTTCTACCAGCTCGGATATCAGGGCGTTGCGGGTCTGGTCGCCCTGCGCCATTGCCGTGCGCTGGTTGATCTTCGCCGCCCGGTTGGCCGCATTGATCTTGCCGCCCATCCAGATCGGAAGCGTCACTTCGCCGCCGACGAAACCGACGCTGCGGTCCTGAAGCGTGAGGGCCCAGTCCGAACCCATCAGCGGGGCGGTCAGCTGGCCGATGTAGGGAAGCAGTTCGGGCGGAAGCATGCCGCCTATCTGGTTGAGCAGTCCGGCGGCGTAGGGTTTCTTGTCGTTGAAGTCGAAGCCGATGTCCTTGCCCCTGTAGGCGTAGGCTCCGGCCACGGTGATCTGGGGCATGCGCAGGCCGATGGCGGCGCGGCGCTCCTGCTCTGCGGCCCGCTCCTCGTGGGCGGCGGCCTGCATCGACGGGTTGTGCTCCAGCGTGATCGACAGCGCCTCGTCGAGGGTCAGTAGCTGCTTCTCCTGCGCAGCCGAGACCACGGCCATGCCGATCAGAACGGTCGTTAAAAAGATATGTTTCATGTCGTTCGTTTATTTACCCGATACAAAGATAGGATCTATTCTCGAAATTGTACACGAAACAGGTCTTTTGGAACAATATTAGGTCAAAACGGTCCATTTTCGACCCCGACCTCCGCCGGCGGAGAGGCCTACTCCGCTTTGCGCAGGGTGATGAGCGTGATCTCCGGAGAGGCCCCCAGCCGGGCCGGGATTCCGACCGCGCCGATGCCGTCGTTGATGTAGAGCGACCGCCCCTCCCGGGTGTAGAGCCCGCTCCACTGTTCGTAGAGGAGCCGGGCGGGCGACAGACCGCGCTCCCGTCCGAAGCGCAGTTTCATCTGCATGCTGTGGACGTGGCCCGCGAGGGTCAGGTCGCCGTATCCGGCGTCGGCGACGTAGCGCCAGAGCTGCGGGATGTGGCAGAGCGTGAGGTTGTAGGGTTCGCGGGGCACCGATTCGTAGACGCGGGCGAGATCGATGTCCGGCAGCTCGGTGGCGTGGCGGAAGTTGCGCAGCGCGGCGTCGAACGAGATGCCGCTGAACGAGATGGAGTCGCCGCCCCGCTTCAGGTAGATCGTTTCGTCGTTCAGCACCCGCCACCCCATCTCCTCCTGACGGCGGATCAGACGGCGGAGATTGGTCTCGCGGTCCAGCGTCAGGGAGTCCTTGATGTAGACGCCGGTGTCGTGGTTGCCGATGACGGAGTAGACCCCCAGCGGAGCGTGCAGCTTTCCGAGGAGGGCGCTGGCGGCCGGGTCGAGCTCCGTGTAGCGGATGTTGACCAGATCGCCTCCGAAGAGGATCAGGTCGGGCCGGAGCGCCTGGATGGTATCGACCAGCCGGGCGATCTCCCGTTCGGGATGGGCGAATGCCCCGATGTGCAGATCGGAGAAGAACGCGATGCGCAGGCCGTCGAAGCCGGCGGGCAGCCGGTCGGACTCGATCGTGACCTCCTCCACGCGCAGGCGGAAGCGGCAGACGAACGTCCCCCAGAGGAAGAGGCCGATCATGACGGCGGCGATCCCCCACCCCAGCCGGTGCCAGATCCGGCGGCGGCCCAGATAGCCGGCGTAGACGACCATTCGGGGCAGGACCGTGCAGAGGAAGAGCAGGTTGATCCGGCCCCAGGTCAGGATGACGGCGGTCGTGTTGTCCGGCAGCAGGTTGAAAATCGCGAAGGAGAGC
>ENA-UOJJ01005857-UOJJ01005857.1-human-gut-metagenome-genome-assembly--contig:-CS66-NODE-5857-length-10016-cov-11.511394_pt1 | contig 10016 bp, 9 predicted proteins | sample MGYA00242343_ERZ723890 | MGnify/ENA metagenome assembly ERZ723890 | reverse complement strand
TTAGTATGTGCATTTCAAGTAATATTATCTATACATTCCTCCGGCGTTTTATCATTTCTCAGTCCCTTAAACATTGGCTGACGCATTCCGCCGCTTTCTGTTTTCATCATATATTTTACTGTACAGACCAGTTCTGGTTTTACCCATACTGCGTTTTCATTGCCTTTTGGAATATCAGAAAAAGGACAATCGGTTTTACTCAAATCCCTTATTCTTCTAAACGGCTCTCCGCCTACTCCCAAAGTCACATGACCTTTATAAATAATCTGATTGTTTTTGTACTGTCCTAAAATAATGCTGTTCATACTGTTTTCTTTCGGAACAAACCCCAAAACTACAAAATCATCATCCTGCAAATACTTGATTTTTATCCAGTCCTTTGTTCTGCGGTCAAAATAATATCTGCTGTCTTTTCGTTTTGCAACGATGCCCTCCAGTTCACGCTGTTTGGCAAGATCGTAAAATGCAGTACCGCTTTTTTCGATAAATCTTGATACCGCAAATCTGCTGTTTTCTGATTTAACTGCTTTCTGTAAAAGTTCCTTGCGTTCTGTAAGAGGCAAATCCGTTACCTGTCTGTCCTCATAATACAGAATATCAAAGGCAGTAAAACAGGCAGGATATTTCTTCACCGCCATATCTATCTTTATGGGATTGCTCATCATACTGCGTTTCTGTATTTCAAAGAAGTCCGGTTTGCCGTCTTTGATGACTGCAAGCTCTCCGTCAAGAATACATCGGACACCTGCATTCTTATGAATGTCCGTAAGCTCCGGAACTTTAGGCAACATTAAAATATTACGCTTGTTTTTCAAAACAGTTTTGTCGCTGTCAAGATATGCAATACAGCGTTCTCCGTCAAGCTTTAATTCGTAAATATAATCCTCGCTATCAAACGGCTCTCCCTCTGTTCCAATCAGCATTGGCTTGATACTTTTGGTTTCCCATATATCAGTCATTCTTTACCCCTGCCTGTACTAGGCTTTGCTTTAGAGCTTCCATAATATCAATAGCATTTACCTGAACTTCAGGAGCAGAAGCGGTAATATCCTTTCCTGCTATTTTCTGCTCAATTATCTCTCGAAGCTTTACTTGATATTCGTCTTTGTATAAGCTTGGTTCAAAATCCTTTACCATTGTGTTTATTAAAGTTTTTGCCATAGTAAGTTCGGCTTCATTCACTTCGGGATGTACAGGCTCTTTCGGTGCTTGCTTTACCTCGTCTGCAAAAAACATGGTTTCTATCAGAATTCCATCATCGGTAGGAATAAGAGTTAAAAGCTTTTCCTTTGTACCCATAACTGTTTTGGCAATAGCAACCTTATTTTCGTCTTTCATGGCTTTTCTCAAAAGCTCGAACGCTTTATCGCCTCCGGCTTCGGGAATAGCATGATATGTTTTATCATAATAAATCGGTCGTATTGAATTTAAGTCTGTAAAGTGCAGAATATGAATTGTCTTGTCCTTTTCGGACTTGGCTTTTTCAAAGTCCTCGTCTGTCATAATTACAAACTTGTCTTTATCATATTCAAATCCCTTAACGATATCCTTTGCCGATACTTCTTTTCCGCAGGAAGCACAGACTTTCTTGTATTTAATTCTGCTTCCGTCCTCTCTGCAAAGCTGATTAAAGTGTATATCGTTATCCTGTGTTGCCGTATATAACCCAACGGGAATATGGACTAAACCGAATGAAATAGCTCCTCTATGTGATACTGCCATTGTAACACTCTCCTTTTTTCTTAGTATATCCATTCCTTTAAAAGAAATACTAATACAGTAAGTGATATAATGGTTCGCAAGGTTTATGTTGAAGTAACCGCAAGGTTTGACACAGAGGGTGACATCACTCCGCTGTCTGTAACTTGGGAAGACGGTACAGTTTATGAAATTGATAAAGTAATTGACAAAAGGCGGGCTGCAAGTTTAAAAGCAGGCGGTATCGGTATGCGTTACACTTGCAGGATTCTAGGTCGGGAATCCTATTTATTTTATGAAGAGCCAAAGTGGTTTGTGGAGGCAAAGAGATAATGTGCGGAAGATATAGTCTGTTTTTTGATGACGAATATGATCATGAAATATCTGAAATGATGAAGCTAATCAAAAGCAAATACGGTCAAATGGCTGTAAAATCAGGCGAAATCTTTCCGACAAACACAGCTCCGGTTTTAATTGAGCAAAACTCAACTGTTACTCCTGTTCCGTACAAATGGGGTTTTCCTAATTTCAGAAACAAAGGCGTTATTATTAATGCCAGAGCTGAAACAGCAGAAGAAAAGAAAACTTTTAAAGACAGTTTATTAAATCGCAGATGCGTTATCCCAAGCACAGGCTTTTATGAATGGGACAAATCAAAACAAAAATATCTGTTTAATCTTCCTGAAAGCAGAATGCTTTATATGGCAGGTTTCTATAACTTTTTTAAAGACGAACCGAGATTTATTATTTTAACCACATCTGCAAATTCATCTGTAAGCAGTATTCATCACAGAATGCCTGTCGTACTTGAAAAACAGCAGATAGAAGATTGGATAACAGATACAGACAAAGCTGTTTCAATTCTTCACAATACCCCTCCTTCCCTTATTCACACCTTCAGTTAATTAAAAGATAAATATATTATTCTTCTCTCTGTAATATATATATTCTATTTTATACTTAACTTTCCCGTGTCACAGTGACGCAGGGCCTATTGCGCTTACACTAATACATCTCTTGATTTTGAAGATGTTCCTCTTTGAGACCGAGAGCTTGTTTTTTCTGCTGTATCATTTGTCTTAGCTTTCTGTCGGCAGACATTTTATTTGACTTGAATTTCCGGTTATAGTCGTCTGCAATACACCTGCTTAGATTTACAAACAAACCGAATATAGTATTGGCTATTACAGCATTTTCAAAGCTATGAATATTATCAAGCATATTTTGTGCATACTCATTCCCCTGTTCCGCCGATAGCTCAAGCCATTCCAGCGCTTTTTCTTTATCCTTTTGAATATCGTCTGTGCCGTATAAATACAATCTGCCTAATAAAAAAGACGCCCACTCATTTTCCATAGCAGCTGATTCCAAAAGACTTACAGCCTTTTCTGAATCGTGGTACGGGTTATTATCCAACATAATCTTTGCCAGAGAATATTCGGCATACGGCTTTATTTCTTCATACTTCAAGGCTTTTTCAAAACACCAAACTGCTTTTTCAAGACTGTATTTTTCTTTTTCAAGGTACAGCTTTCCAAGTGAGTATAGTGCATATTCATTTTTATTCTCAGCAGCTTTTAAAAGATACTTTTCAGCCATATTCAAATCCTTGTACACTATCTCGCCTTTAAAATATATTTTCCCAAGCTTGTAACAGGAAAGCGTATCTCCGCTGTCCGCACATTCTGTAAGCATTTCAAGTCCCTTTTCGATGTCCAGTTCCAAGTATTCTCCTGATAAATATTCAAGCGCCAATGTCCTCTTTGCATTTGTATTATTCATTTTAGCAGAACGCTTGAAGTAATCTATAGCTTTATCCATGTCAATGTCTGTACCGAGTCCCTTTTTAAACATAGAGCCAAGTTTGTAATATAGGTTATCATCAGCTTGATCCTTACTTTCAAGTTCAAGAAATCCTGTTAAAGCCTGTTTGTAATATTCATGTGCCTGATTTTCATCCTTGGATACATATTCACCCTTATTGTACATTTGTGCAATGGAGTAAGAAGCATAAGGCTGTCCTTGTTCAGCTGATTTCATATACCATTGAAACGCCTGTGACAAGTCCTTATCTGTTCCGTTTCCGTAGTAATACAGATTGCCCAAAGTGTACTGACCGAACTTGTTGCCCTCCTCTGCCGATTTTAAAAACCAACCAAATGCTTGAGCGTAATTCTGTTCAGTTCCGAGACCATAACAATGCATCTTACCGATTCTATACCAAATATATGACCGCATATCCACCGGTTTTTGATATACATTTTCATAAGGAACCATAAAATCAGCATTGGGTTCTATCTCTGTAAATCCATTTAAAGCCTCTCTGTAATATTCAAATGATTTTTCTTCATTCTTTGAACCAAGCTTTTCTGTGGAGTACAGCTTTCCTAAGTCATGCACCGCAAGCACATTCCCCGAATCAGCTTCTTTTATCAGAAGCTGTTCGGCTTTCTCATAATCCTTTTTCTCGGATTTTTTATCGTAAATAATTTTACAGGCTTCTTTGTATGAAGTACTCCATTTGATATAGTAATGGCTGTCTGATTCAAAATCAGAAGTATTATACTCAACTCCGTCATCATTCCATTTGAAATCTTCTTCCGTTATATATTCTTCAATCGGAGGAGGAATATCTTCATCGGTTGTAATCTCTGTAGGTTCGGGGTCTATGTAATCAACAAATCCGGTCAATGCATCCGTATTCAGAACCTGACCTATTATACTGTTCCTTACCGAATGAAAAACCTTATTTTCATACAGCGGTGGAAATTCTTTTTCTTTCAGTGTATAGGTTTTGTACTTCTGTCTTTCAAGCTCACACCATTTCTCATACAGAGACTGAATGCTTTTTTCCTTTGAAAGCTCTTTAAAGATTTTGTCAACAGTTTCTTTAACCTCCGGCGGAAGATATCCGTATACCTTTTTGCCTTTGCCGTTTTTAAGCCGTGTCTTTAAAGTTTTAATGAGCTTCTCAAGTTCAGCATTTTCAAAACTTCCCTCAGAAATTTTTTTAAGTAAATTTTCCACATACTTTTTCGATTCTGCTTTTAATTCATCACGACTGATTGTCTGCGCCTGATATATAGACTGCAGATCGTCATGAAATATGTCGTTTGCGAATACCGAACGTATTTTATCAATTCCATAATTAGTCAGAAAACCTTGTTTAGGATTTGTTGAATATACAAGCAGATGAATATGCGGATGGTGAGTTGTGTCATGGAAAGCCGCATACCATTTCAGATTACATAACGGGATACGCTGTGCTTCTGATATATCCGAGATATGTCTTTTTACTAAGTCACGCCACCTATCTGAATTATCATATCCCAAACGAATTGCATCTTCTCTACGCAGCGAAACAACATGTGACCATACATTTCCCGGATGATTTGCAATCTCATTTGCCGCCTGATTTAAAATTATAGGTTCGTCCTTATCGTTGAATAAACCGTGGGAACCTCTTTTTTCAACTCCCGGACGCATTGCCATGTAACCTACAAAGTTCTGACGGTTACCTATCACATCTGCATTGCGTTCTATTATTGCAGATATCAATTCACTTGCATTTTCAACTGTGGAATCATTTTTATAATCCTCATATTCCAGATACTTTTTTGCTTCGGGAAAATCTTTAAGCAAATCAGATAGAAGCTCCTGCTGTTTTTCTGTTGCAGGAGCTTCTCTTTCAATTATATTCTGTTCACGGATTTCCACTGTTTCACGAGTTGCAATATATCTTGTATAATTTTTTCGTTTGGTTTCAGTTCCGCTTTTTAAATATCGGCTTGTTACTATTATCTGTGACATTACTCATCGCTCCTCTGATACCTCACAGCTTTTTCAAAATTAATTATACCGTTGATACGCTTGACTTCGTCAACACACATGATGCGAAGCTTTTGGAGGGTATCGTCATCTATTTCATTTATCGCCGCTACCATATGAGTTAATGCTCCGACTTCAACCGCTAACTTGAATAATGACCTTGATAATTTTTGTTCGCTACCTTTGACTATACCTTCTGTTATTGAAGCAAGCTGCGGTGCAATGTACTCTGTTGCAGTATTCTCTTTGTTCAAAATATAACCGCAGTAAAATCTAATTGCTTTTTCAATGAATTCAGAGCGTGACTTACAGTTATCATGCTCAAAAAGCGTGTCAACCATCTCCAATGTTTCGGGAAATATCTTAAGACCGAATCTTTGCTTTTTAACATCCGAGTCGACTGCCGAAACCTCTGTAATTTCTGCTTTTTCTTCTGTATTTTTAATATTATCCGACCGCAATTTTAAAAACCTCCTATCTATGCGACTGCTTATTAAAGCTTATAAATCTTCGCAAATTCGGCGAGCTTTGCTCGACGATGTGAATGTTTGGTCGCCCCAAAGCGACCAAACTTTAACCAGCAAACAAAAAAAGGTTCGATTTCCATCAAACCTATCCTCTATTCGCTTTCTCAAACTCTGCGACAAATGCCCGAAATTTGCCCCTACAAACCTATGGGGTAACTTACCCCACCTACCTTGTAAAAGCCTTACAAAAGGCATTGTCGTGCGACACAGGGCGAGTTAGTCGGTATCCCGACAGGACAATTATTGTCAGTTATTACTCAGACTGATTATTCAATTCATCATGCACATTGTTCTTCGATTTCCTTGCAGGCTTTTTTGCAGTTGTCATTTCAATAAACTCTCTGACATTTGACGGTACATTTTTCTGATACAATGTTTCTATGCATTTATCAAGTTCCTCTGTAAGCTTCAGATTTTTCTGTCCTAAATACATTTCAAGCGCTGAGAGCTTTTCACTCTCAATGCTTACTGTTACTGATTTTTTCATATGCCCATCTCCATTCCCATACTAAAATCCTGTGATTCATCTTCCGATATTTCTTCCTCACATTCCTCTGCAATCTCCTGTTCCTGCTGTAATGTGATTGCCGAATACAAATCCAAATTTTTTCCGTATATTACTCCATAGGAAGTTAACATTGCTCCCTTGCATTTTAAAATTTTACTTCCGAAATCATGTAAATCTATATCTTCAAGTACAGATAAATTAAAATCAGTCGGCAGATTTCTTGATAAATATTCCTTTCCAAACACACTTTCATGGCTGACATTCACATCAAAACCATATCCGTCAAGACAGTTTATACACTCAACAGCATCGGATATTTCTCTAAAGTCTTGACTCTCCATTACGGCTTTCAGCTTTATAAAATCATAATCGGACAGCTCTGATAGTTTTTCCGCAAGCAAATTCAGTTCATTTATCCTGTCCATATCACCAAACTGCTCATCGGTGATCATCGGCAAAGCTGACTGAAAATCATAATAAACCATATCTTCAATCCTGTCTGTCCCAAAGGATTTTGAAAATTCATCAAGCTGTTCTCTGTCACAAGGAAGTGAGATCCATTGTGCAAGCTTATCTGTAGGTTCTTCATCAATAGGCGCAGGCGCAATCCGCAGACGGAAAAAACATTTATCACCCTCGCCTATCTCAATATTGATGTCCGGTTTTTCATATACAGACGGCACACAATAATAGCCGTCAATGAACATTCCTTTCTCTCTGTCCTGACACAAACTGCCGATTTTCTCACGGTCAATAAAGTCTATGTATTCATCGGGAAGCTCCTTCAGTTCTTCAACCATATCATTTTCTATCATTGCTTCACCTAATTCTTCTAATGAAGAACACCGATATACAGGAACACTGTCCAATCCATAAGTCATCAATAACAAATCTTCAAAACTGCTTTCAGGATAAGCTGCTAATAGACTTTTGAATACCGCACAGTTAAGCTCATCAAGCTTTTCATATCTTTCCGCAAACAGATTGATCTTATATATATCCGCAGAAAATTCTTGTTCGCAAAGGTTTTGGGGCAATGTCGTATTATCATATTTTGAAATTTTAAACAGAACTTTTGAATCATTTTTCGTAATTTTCATCTGATCTAATGTATCCTGCAATTCAAAAACCGTCATAGGAAAATCCTTTATATAAGCAGTATATTTGCCGTCTTTTAAATATATTTTCATTACTTCTTCTCCTTTTCCTCAACATAACTGATGTACGGAATCTGTAACCAATGAGTCCACTCACGCCCTACAAGCTTGGTACGGGTAACGCCTCTCAGCGTGTTCATGGCTTCGATCACCTCTCCGTTTCCAATATAGATTCCGATGTGACCGTCACTCCAAACAGCAAGTCCGGGAACTTCCGGTATGGTGTCTATCGTACCTTTTACCTTGGCATTTTCAAACATTCCGTTTGCTCCCACATCTGCCATGCCGTTACTTCCTAATGTTATCTTACCTGATTTACTGTCATACCAGCCGTATCCTTTGATTAATCCAACGCAGTCCGCCGTCCTCTTTCCAAGCCAGTTTGAACGGATAAAATCCATATAGCTTGTTACTTCTCCCCCAAACACAGATGTTCTGTCCTGCAGAATTGATTCGGTAAGAACATTTCCGTATGTACCATAGACATATCCCCAGCCGTTTTCGTGAGCCTGAATTGCCCATTGGACAAGTCCCAGATTATTTTTCTTGGCTTTGTCATATTCATCAAACTGAATTTCATTATTAAAATTCTTTTCCTCCCCGTACTCTATCCACGGTATTTCAAACCACGCTTTCCATAATGAATTTTTTACAGACTCTTTTACCACTCCGTCCGTAACAGATTTCGCATAGACCACATTACCTCCGCCGATATATATTCCAATGATATCTCCGTTTATAACAGCAGTTCCTAACCTTTCGGGAATCTTGTCCATACTTCCTTTGACTGATGCCGAGTTATACAGTTCCTGAACAGTCATATCGGAAATCGAATAATTATCCTTTGATATCGTTTTACTTTTGCTGTCATACCACAGATATGATCTCAGTAAGTTATAGTTATCTGTCGTTCTGCGGCTCTGCCATTTATCATATTCTTCTGTGATATCCTTTGGGTATTTTTCTTTCAGAGCCTTGTATTTTTCTTCTGTCAGAACATTTCCGTCTGTATAAGGAACATACCCCCATTGAGTTGTATATGCATTTTCTGCCCACCTCGCTAAGTCAATGTTGTTTTTCACATCGAGATTTAAAAACAAACTGCTGTCAATACTGACATTTGCAATCACAGAATATGACCTCATAAATTCTTCATAGCTGATTTTTAATCCGTATTTTCTATTCAAATTTTCAATCAGCTTTTTATTATCCTTCTCCTTAAAACAGGCACAGTAATCTGTAAAGAACTTCTCACCCTGCTTTACAGAATCAAAATAGGTGAGGTAAATCATTTGTGCTTTTACGGTCTGTGTTTTAAGACCGAGCTTTGACAGCTCATCTGCAATTGCTTTACCGTCCGATTCCATTTGTGAAAGCTGAGATTTCTGCTCAGCACTCAGATTCTGAACATATGCAGAATAATCTATATTCTGCGTTTGAGCTGATGAAAGCTGATTTCCTATTGCCAATAAAACCATCACAGGAAGCAAGGCTATGACTATTATCATCGCTGCTAGAAATCCAACTACCTTCCATGTCCGCTTATCCTTTGCCAATATCACCGCTGCCTTTTTGGCTATTGCTCCTGCTGTTATACTCATTGCTTTTTCCTCCCTTAAATATAAAAACTGACCGTTTTTTCAACAGTCAGTTCTTGAAATTTCTTTTTTATCTCCGCAAATATTTTTGTCTTAAATAGTCAGCATGTTCGTAGTTTCACAAATATTATCTTCCTCCTGCCTTACCGAACAGCTTAGCCTTATAATCGGAAGCTATTACCTGTAGCAGATATCTCTCGTTTCCGCAGCGGTACAGACACGAACCCCTTGCAGGATATTTAACTAAATCATACTCTGACATTTCTAGTTGTAGTGTTTCAATAAACGCCCTGTACCTCGATATTTCCGGGATTAAAATAGAACTGATGCGTTGGAATCGAAAACAGCGGCTTTGTAAATTCCTTAATTTCAGGCAGCAGAAAGTCCTCGATATTCTGTGAGGCTATCACTATCGAGGACTCCTTTTTACGCACTCGCTTCATGGCATTTCTTATGTATTCTATTGCAGTCAGATTGCTCAAAAAGAGGTAAAGCTCGTCTATTGCCGCAGCAGTATTTCCTTTGCTCAGCAGCTGATTACTCATATAGCTGAGAATGTTAAACAGCAAGGTATCCTTAAGCTTTTTGTTTGTGTCCATTAAGCCTTTCACACCGAAACATAAAAACTCACTGTCCTTTATATTCGTATGACCGTTAAAATATTTGCTTTCCGCTCCTTTGCACATGGAGTGCAGTCCCA
>ENA-UOJJ01005849-UOJJ01005849.1-human-gut-metagenome-genome-assembly--contig:-CS66-NODE-5849-length-10026-cov-93.710059_pt1 | contig 10026 bp, 7 predicted proteins | sample MGYA00242343_ERZ723890 | MGnify/ENA metagenome assembly ERZ723890 | reverse complement strand
TAGCACTCTACTCCGAGACAACGTGTGCCCACCGGGAAAATCCGCTGACCCAAAAATACTTGGAAAACTATTGGAGCGGATATGATGGAGAAAGTGAACTCGTCGGTTTAACACCCTTTGGCTTTAAGGGAAGTGAAGCTCTCCGTATATCTGATTTTGATAAATCCCAACTCGATTGGGCTTTAGACTTCGCTCGTTCATGCGGAGACCCCATCAGTACAATTAACAAACGACACACATCTTATGGATTGAAGCATTTAGCAGAGCGCAGGGCCAAGAAACTTTCAAATAACGAAACCAACTATATTACCAACGGAGCTTTAATTCTCGCGATGGTCGATGCTGGCTTTAGGTTCGTTAGAGATGGCCAGAGTCCTAACGTTTTCTTCAATGTATCTGAGCGAGAGTTAAAGAAATTATTCAAATTGTGGAGTTGCGACTAAGATGCCGCGCTTTCGTATATCAAGCCTAATGTTTCGACTAAAAGGCTTCAATCGCTAACTCATTTCAGCAATGGATAATCTTAAATTTGAGCAGAGTAGACTTCGTCATGATTTAATAGAGGAAGTCAAAAGATACCTTGGTTATGCCGAGGACGTTCACGCTGACTATATTTCAGTCAACGAGAAAACTTTTGAAGTAGTTTTTTGCTCTCGAAATGACGAAAACCGCAAGCCCGATTTAGAATATTACGATGTTCTTGGCCTCATAGAACGCGATGGTCTTTGGTTCAAACCAGATACAGCTGCGATAGAAGCCATTGTTCAGGAACATCTTCCGAGTCCTAACATCAAAGCAAAATTTGACGAGTGGCGCGAAAGTATTAAATCTTTCCTTGTCGCCGAGCAACCAAGTTCATTGAAATCTTTCCGATTCTCAATCGGAACATCTTCTATCAGTTTAGATTGCTTCGACGAAGACAAGAACCCGATAGAAGAAGAATCCGAATCTACATACGAAGAGGAACTGGATGATGAATGGGAATCCGTCGATGTTGAGCCTATGCGAAAAGCCGTAACCAAAACCGCGACGGGATACACTATATCTGCCTACAAGCTCACAAAGCTTATTCTCAATTATATAAAACCAGAATATTAGTCAAATCCTTCCTCAGGCAAGAAGTATTCACTGATCTTAATAACGTTACTAAAAAATAGATTTCAATGGAGACTAAATACTTGCTCGAAAGTATTTCGAATGCAATTATTAACGACACATCATTGACCATTATTCTGTTAAAATGTCAGTTATTGGCACATAAAATAAAATCTCCAATACTTTTAGATTGGGTAAAACACGAGATAAATGGTTATAAAGATGATGACACAATCCCTCAATATAGATACCTAACCGTCTCCGATGTATATGCTACATTTATGAATGTATTAGGACAATGCACAACTCGTTCAATCCCATTTGGCCTTGTTTTAGATGAGCCATTTGCGTCTGGCTTATATCACTCTTTTCTTCACAATTCTGTCGCTGAATTAGAATCTTTTGAAACTAAATGTAAGAAAGAATCTAACTTTAACTTAAAATTAAAGCTTCATGGCTCCTATTATGCTGTTTTAGAGAATTGTTTTGGAGGAGACCCTCATAAAATTCAAGACGCATGGCAGATTTTTGCGGGGCAAGATATTTCTGGGGTATTAGCATCAATCAAGAGCAAACTACTTGAATATGTATGCGAACTCGGAGATACACTTGATTGCGATTTTATTACAACTGAGATTATGCAAGCAAAAACTACTCAAATTTTCAATAGTACTATTCAATCTTTGAATATAGGTTCTGGCACGATTAACAATACTGGTAATTCCATTGCTATGGGTGCTAATGCCTCTATCAGTCTGAGTGAAACCCAAAAATCACAGCTTAACGAACTATGGGAGCAAATAAACGCTATAAAGTCTAATTATAGCGAAGACTCTCAAGAACTTACTGAATATCTCGTAGAACTTAAATCGGAAATTGATAGCAAAATCGCTTGTCCTTCAGCTATTCGTAAATCACTTCGGGCTATTAAAACTCTTATAGGAAAGGTCGGAGAAATTGCTGTTGAAAAAGGCATAGACCAATGTATATCTATGTTATCTCAATGTATTTAAGGATTTTGGTAGTTGCGACACCGCCGCTTCGCTTTCGTAAATCGAGCCTGAGGTCTCGACCGTAAGGCTTCAATTGCATAACGTATTTTGATATGTTCAAATCTAAGAAAATAAACATTGCTTCCGCGATATTAACCCTCGCAGCTTTAATAATAGGCCTTGTGGCGTTAGTTTGGAATATCATATTGGAGACCCACCATTGGAACCATCAGTTATTTAGGGAAAACCATTATACCGATGGCATTATTGGAGGTCTGAGCATAACTCTTATTTCGCTCGTCGTATGTTGGATTTGTTCATATTTCTTTAAGAGAAATTTGAAAAACAAGGTTTGTAAAATACTTTCGTATATTACTTTTGCCTTATATAATATTGCAGCTATTGTTCTCATTATTATTGCAGTAAGCACATCATTAGATTTCGCCAGAGATTTAAGGATTATTCATTAGACCGCCAATTAGCTTCCGAGGATAACGCACAGGTTCATGAAGCGGTCGATAGCATTATCGCCCGTTCACATAATTATGACTTGTATGGTATGCGAGAGGTAAATGAATATATGATGAAAGCGGCTCGTAAAGGCTATGCTCCGGCGCAAAATTATGTAGGGGTGTTTTTCCATGAAAAAGCAAAAGAAGAAAACGACCGATACTTCGGCCATGGCAAATGGAATTTGACTGAAACGTCCTTCTGTCAAGAGAATTTAACTCGTGCAACATACTGGTGGTTAAAAGCAGCCAATCAAAATCATGGTCGCGCACAAGAAAATTTAGGTAGGTTGAAAATGCAGTCGATCTTATCAAATCAACCGTATAGTTTTGGTGAAGCAAGATTTTGGCTTACTGAGGCCACTAAGAATGGCATTGTATCTGCATATTACTATTTAGGATTATTAACTCGCGACAGTTCTCTCATCGACGCGGCTAATTATTGGAAAATTGGTGCTGAAAAAGGGAACGAAGATTGTAGTAGGATGTTAGAAAATCCTGATTTTATTGATGTATCAGTAGCACACCCCAACGAATAGTAATGGAAATCCGGCAAGCCGTCGGGCTATCGAAAACGGAGCCTAAGGTCTCCGCCGTTCGGCTTCTATCCCTATTTCGTTAATGCGAGCTTCGACACCACTTTGTGGATCCGAGGCTCGCTTTTTATATGCGGCGTTGTTCCGGCAATGGCTTTCATTTCCAGATATAGGCCGTTACCGTTCTTCGTGGTCCTTTGAGGGGAATTTTACCAACTGTAACTCTGAACCATTCGTTGCATCGACTCGTACTGAGGCGATTTACCTTTTCCTGCTTCCTCGGCACGGGCTTCACGGTGTCTATGCTCCGCTTTGCCATCGAGTGATTACTTCACGGTGTAGAAGTGTATTTTGAGCGGAGCGGTCGGCGTTCACCGCCAAATATGCCCTGCGGGTTACGAGTGACATAATTTTGAGCAAGCCCGTTTTGCAAGGAACTTTACTGATGCTGAAAGCACGGAGGCACGATATGATATTTCACTACCGCAAAGGTAGGGCTGACCGCGCATCTGCGCCTGGGGGCTTGACCCTCCGGGCTTGCAATCAACATTTCATAAATTCTTCACCCTCCAGGACCCAAGAATTTACCGCCAAGACTTGAAATAACATTTGCAATCACGCTTTCACAGCTCTCCCTGATTCTGCGGTGTAAAAATCAAACGCGCTCCGGCGCACAGTAAAAACCCTCTTAAACTTCAAAATCATGACCCACGTAATGAACTATACCGCAGCCGCTTCTCTCAACTCCAACAACAACCTCATGGAGTATATGATCGAGGTTATCACCTTCGACGGCGAGAGCGAAATCGTCTATGTCGAAGCCAACAGCGCCGAGGAAGCTCAGGCTAAGGCAGCAGCCGAAGTCCCCGATGCAGACTACACGATGGTTCAAGGTTCTTGGGTAGCATAACCCGAACTCTCCGAAGCAATAGGTGGGGTGTATCAAAATTTCAAGATTTTGGTACACCCCATTTGTCTATTATGTGGGTGAAAATTAAAGCGTTCATGGAAAAAATGTGATAATTACGCTCTCCATTCAAAAAAACTTTCCAAATGGAAAAATTAAATCAAAGTTTATGTGTAACTTTGCCGAAAAGGTGGTATTGATTATTCGTTTTCGATACTCATAACCGTAAAAAATCATATGATTATATTAACAAAATTGCAATTATCACTTAGACCGGCTTCATGGTTGTTGGCATTGTTGATTATTACCTCGGTATTGCCTGCTAAAGCCCAAGAAGAGCCGTTTCTGTTTGAATTAACGGAAGACGGAAGCGGTTACATAATGAAACCCCGTCCCTATGAAACTTATGAAGGCGTGCTCGACGTGCCGGCAGTGCGCGAAAGTGATAGTATCCCTATTGTAAGCGTTGAAGGGTTTGATTACCAAGAGCGACTCCTCGGTATTCAATTCTACGAGGGAAGCCAAGTGAAAAAAATCGGTTCTTTTAAAGGGTGTACAGGAATAGAATTTGTATCGGGCATGCCCAATACTGTTGAAACCATAGGTGATTATGCATTCTATGGCTGTACGAGGCTTCACGATATATCCCTGAGTGAAGGCCTGAAATATATTGGCATTTCCTGCTTTGAAGGCTGCACATCCCTCGAGTCCTTTAAGTTGCCGCGAAGTTTGAAAGTACTGCGAGAGCATGCATTCAGACTCTGCACCGCTCTCCAGACTGTAGAGTTTGCGGAAGATATTGATTTCTATACAGATGAAGGAGGCTTTTATAGTTACGGCTTTTACAATAATGTTTTTGACGGTTGCGAAAGTCTACACACGGTAATATTGCCAAAAAGCGCTTCCAAAGGTTTTGTTATACCCCCGTCTACTTTTAGTTGGTGTTCAAACCTCAAGTCAATTGAGTTTCCTGCCAACACCCGCGGAATCGGGCAAATGGCATTCTATCGCTCCGGTATTGAAAATCTTGACCTCACAGCAGTTACATCAGATAAGATATACGTGGAGGGCTATTACTCATTTGCTGGATGCGAAAATCTAAAAAGCATTAAAGCCAATGGTAATTTTCAATTTGACAGGACAAGCCTCTATACATTCCAAGATTGCAAGGCTCTCAAAAGCGTTACTATTAACGGCTCCGGCGATGACTATATCGAAATTACTCCCGATGCTTTTAGATGGTGCGATAACTTGGAGACTGTCGAGGTCTATCGCCTTAAGGGAACTGGCGAGATAAATGAAATGGACAGTGTCTTCGTAGGATGTAAAAGTCTCAAAAAGTTTACCTCCTTTTGTAGCCCTGAGTTGAATAAAATTGGCTACAGCTGCTTTGACGGTTGCGAGAGCCTTACAGAAGTGCCTATCCCGGAGCAAGCCTTTGTAGTTAGCGAAACTGCTTTCAGAGGCTGCGCCGCCTTGCGGAGCCTTGACTTGGCGAATGTCACCTCAATAGGCACCAAGGCATTCACCGGATGCAGTGCATTGGCATCAATCAGTCTCAAACCTTCGTCAGACATTCTGCCGACTGTGGAAAACGAAGATGCTTTTGATGAGTGGCATTTCGCTAACACATTGATTGAAGTGCCCGACGATAAATATAGCTCTTTTACCACTGACGCATTTTGGAGCAAGTTCAGCAGTTACAAGCACCCGTCTTTGTTAGCCTATACCGAAGTGACCGGCGGCTACTCCGTCGGCAAATCGCCATACGCTCTCAATGAGGATTTCATCGGTATGCTTGAAATTCCCGGACAATACAATTCAAGCGATGTAGTGTCTATCGCAGAAAGCACATTCCAGGACCTCACGGGCCTCACAGGCGTTACTCTCCCCGAAAAATTGACATCCATTGGCAATAATGCATTTGCAGGCTGCACAAATATTAATACAATAATCAACAAGCGTCCCTTACCACTCAATGGCGTGAATTGTCCTGACAACGCATTCGACAATGAAACTTATTCGAAAGGCTATCTTTATGTGCCGTTTGGAAGCCTTGATGCATATAAATCATATACTCCATGGTCATATTTCACAGATAGAATCAAGCAAGGATTCGGTGAACGCATTTTGGTCGCTCCTACACCTTCTCGCGAGTCTTGCGAGTTTAACTATCCTTTTGCGTTGGCACTCACTAATCTTAACGATGTCGGCACTATTTATTATTACATTGTTGGAGAAGACGACGATGCCTCTGCTGTTCATACCGTCAACACTTACTCCACGCCAATAACAATTAATTCTACTTGCAAAGTGGTGGCTTATGTCAGCGATGATACTTCTTGTAGCGAACCTGTTTCTTTTGAATATACCTACGAGGCTCCCGAACCGGAACCAAGTCGCGTATACGATATCTCAACTATCCCGCAAGGAACAGTAAATGTGGATTTCACAAACCTCAGCGAATATGAAACTTTGTACAATGTAGTAATAGATAACGTCTACTACAGCATCACTGACAACAAAAGCGGATATAATCAGTATGGTGGGTTAGTACTCAATAGAACGTCGTCGTTTGAGGATGTTGCCCAATTCAATAGAGCTGTGGAGGGAAGTCAGGGCGTATATAGCAATTTCAATGGTATCGCAGTAAAAGTTAAAGGTACAGGTAGCATTTCCTTTAACTCATTCTTTAGGTACGGCAATGCTCGTCTTACTCTCCTCCTTGGAGACGGAACGCCTGTATTTGGCGATGAACTTGATGGCTTGAAATATGAGTTTTCAACCCCTACTGACAAATATCTCTATATCTTCGCTTCACCATATGAATCTGAATCTAAAACTCCTGCTTCAATGCCATCAATTGAACCGGCAGAAAACAGTGTCGTAATCCCATGCTTAACCATTGAGATTACAGATACATATGCCGGCACCAAGAATGGTCTTGACAAAGTGTTGACCGCAAATGCCGGTGAGAGCTATCGAATCAACACAAATCTATTTGGACATTATTTCGACGGCACTTATCTCTATGCCTCTACCATGGGCAACAGTGGCTCATCTAAGAACACTTTCAATGAAGATAAAAGATCTGAACCGGGAAGCGATAATGATGCTAACTTCAACCAGGAAGATTGGGTGGCTATCTCCGGCTTGACTTCCGACTTTGTAGGAAAAGAAATTGAAAGTGGCAACATTGCAACTGTAGTTTCCAACGACGAATATCCGATAATCTCATTCCCGGAAGGCACCGTTTCCACTAAAGATAGCAGTATGAGTTACAACGCATTCAGCGTGGCTAATTTCAATATCTATGCAGACAATGATGAAGTGAGAAACATTTGGCTCGTGGCTCCGCAGCCGGCTGAATATTGTTCAATTACAGGTTATATGAGTACGGAGGATATAAACACCGAGGGAAACTATTTCGTTCTCCGGTCTGCACAGCAGGCTGTAGCACCTCTTACTATGAAGGCATATTACGACCCTGCTAATCTCCAATTGGGTGAAAGCGGATGGCGTTCTTTCACGGGTATTGTGTCGAAAGATGGCAATGCTTTGAAATTCACAGCATTGGCAAACAATGGTATTATTACAGGCATTGAGGATGTAGATGCCGGCAACGCACGCATATTTGCTTCAAACGGCAACATCAATGTGATTGCCGATGCACAAACCTCAATCATAATTTACTCCGCAAATGGGCTGCACGTTGCTTCATTAGAAGCCTCTAACGCATCAGTCGCCGTAACCCCAGGTTTCTACATTGTCAAAGTTGGCAACCAAGTAACAAAACTCGCAGTGAAATAGTCCCTGAATCTCATTATCAAAAAGGGAGGGTGTATCAAAATTCCGATGCACCCTCTTTTCATAACCTGCTGTAAAACATAAAACAAAGCCCTGACTTTCACAAGCCGGGGCTTTGCCATATCACAAAAATTTTGTATCTTTGTGGTATATAACAAATTAAATGTCTACAAAGTTAGACTTTCGGGATTACAATCCCAAACAAATGTTACTTTTTCCGCAGCGTCTCGATAAAGATATTGCGGAAAACGATCCTGTCCGGGTTGTAGATGCAGTCATCGACAGTCTCAGGCTTGACAATTTCAAAAAACTATACAAGGAACGTGGCCGTAGTCCGTATCATCCCAAGATGATGCTGAAAGCGGTGATTTACGGTTATATGAACAATCTCTATTCTTGTCGAAAAATAGAGACGGCTTTGAAGCGAGACATTCACTTTATCTGGCTTGCCGGATATGAGCAGCCCGACTTCAACACCATCAACCGATTCCGCAACCGGGTCAAGGAAGAAATCAACCAGGTGTTTACCCAATTGGTCATAGTTCTTGCCGAGAAAGGCTTCATCACCCTTGATGTCGAATACATCGACGGCACCAAGATTGAGTCAAAAGCGAACAAATACACTTTTGTTTGGAAAAAGACTACGGAAAAGAACAGGGAAAAACTTATCAGCAAGATAAATGCGCTTCTGGAGCAGATAGACGAGACTATAGCGCAGGAAAACGCGGAGCAGGAAAACGGACAGAGCTTTACGCCGGCAAACCTGAAGAACATAGCCGAAGAACTAAACCGCAACCTCGAGAACGAAGCCGAGCCCGAGACCAAAGAACAGAAAGAGAAGCGTAAGGAACGTAAAAAACAGATAAAACAACTGAGGAAACACGCCGACAAACTCGGCGAGTACGATAACAAACTTGAAATTCTGGGCGACCGCAACTCATATTCCAAGACCGATCACGACGCCACGTTCATGCGGATGAAAGAGGACGCCATGAACAACGGACAGACAAAGCCCGGATACAATCTGCAGATCGGGACCGAGAACCAGTTCATCCTCGACTTCGGATTGTTCCAGACTCCCGGTGACCCTCTGACAATGATATCGTTCTTCAATTCCTTTTTAGACCGTTACGACAAACTTCCGCAGACATGCATCGCCGATTCCGGGTATGGTTCCGAAGAAAACTACCGTTTCATGGAAGAGGCCGGAGTCGAAGCCTTTGTCAAATACAACTGATTCCACCGCGAGCAACGCATGCACTACGAGCCCAATCCGTTCAGTCCGCAGGCACTTTATTATAATGCCGAAGATGATTATTATGTGTGTCCGATGGGGCAGCACATGGAGCGTATCGGCACGGTGCGTACAAAAACCGAAAGCGGATACATTACCGAAAGCGCCCGTTACAAAGCGCAGCGATGCGAGGGCTGTCCTTTGAGAGGAAGCTGCTTCAAGGCAAAAGGAGACCGGATAATAGAAGTCAACCACCGGCTCAACGAATATCGCCGGAAAGCCCGCGAACGGCTGACGTCGGAAGAAGGAGTGAAACACCGAGGGCGCAGATGTATCGAGCCTGAAGCCGTTTTCGGACAGATGAAATACGACATGGCATACAAACGGTTCCGGCACGTTGGAATGAGCAAGGTCAAAATGGACTTTGCCTTCTTTGCCATTGCCTTCAATCTCAAGAAAATGTGTTCAAAAATAGCACAACAGGCCAAAAACGGGGGAAAATCGCCCCAATCCGGCCTGATTTTGCATTTTTGTCGTATTTCGCGTCTCGAGAATCGGATATTTCGGGATTATCGCCAAAAAACAGCCGACTCTGTTTTATCAAATTCTCAGGCAGCATAAAAAGGGAGGGCGTACCAAAAAACTTAATTTTGATACACCCTCCTACATAAAATGCACAAATACTTACTGTTTTATATATAATAGCATTAAGGCACATCCCTTCGCTCGGATCCGATAATTTGCTCGGTAAAACCTAACTAAGCACCCATTGAGCTATCGCAGTGGATGTAGAGATATCGCGCCTCACGGCGCTTGACAGCAGACAGCCGAAGTTGTTAAACAGCCTGGAGATTTGCCGAATTAACATTTTTTAGCTTTAGGGGGGGTGAAAGTAACTATTCAGCCAAAGAACCGGTATGCCGGAATGGCTCGCCTTTATCAGACG
>ENA-UOJJ01005847-UOJJ01005847.1-human-gut-metagenome-genome-assembly--contig:-CS66-NODE-5847-length-10030-cov-4.110777_pt1 | contig 10030 bp, 8 predicted proteins | sample MGYA00242343_ERZ723890 | MGnify/ENA metagenome assembly ERZ723890 | reverse complement strand
ATAGTTTTGGGAGAAATACCAATGGGAAACGGAAAATTTGAAGGATATCTGCTCGTTGCGGATTTTGACGACACATTCTGCCCGGAGCACGGCGCTCCCGTGCCGGAGGAAAACCGGCGCGCGGCGCAGCATTTCATGGACGAGGGCGGCCTTTTCACGATCGCCACGGGGCGGGACGTTCGCTCGTATTATTCCATCCGGGACAAATTCACCGTCAACGCGCCGCTCGTACTCAGCAACGGCGCCGTGATCTTCGACGGTGAATCCGGCGAGAGCTGGTACGAGAGCTTTCTGCCGTTTTCCTGCCGGAGCGACCTTCTTGCCGCGCGCGACGCCTTTCCCGGCACGGGCATGGAGGTCCACCGCGGCGCGGATGTGCGCGTCTGCGGCAGCAATGCGACGCTCGAGAAGCACCTTTCCCGCATGGGCGTGCCGGTTTCGGAGGCCGATCCGGGACATATTCTGTATCCGTGGACGAAGGTGGTGCTCGTAGCGCCGGACGAGATCCGCGCCGAGAGCGAAACGGCGCACGCGCTCTGCGCGTGGATCGCAGCGCAGTTTCCCGGACGGTATGAGGCCGTGCCCTCCGGCGCTCTGGTGGACGTGGTCGCCGCCGGGAGCGACAAGGGCAGCGGCGTGCGGCGGCTTGCGGAGTTTCTGGATATTCTTCCGGAAAACATCGTCTGCATCGGCGACGGCTGGAACGATATTCCGATGCTGCGCGCGGCAGGCCGCGCCTTCGCGCCGGAAACGGCGCTGCCGGAAGTTTTGGCACTTCCCGGCGTGACGAAGCTCGGCGCGCCCGGACGTTGCATCCGCGACGTGATAGACAGGCTTGAAGCGGATCAAAAATAAATTTTTATACAAATTTTCACCGAATTATTTGTTGACATTTCCAAGAGAAGAATTTATACTGAAACCAAATTCCGCAGATCGGAGCGAGATCGGCATCATGAACGTGTCCATTCGTATGTTTCGATACTTTTTTACCCGTACTATTTCATAGTATGGTAATTTGTGATGCGGAAAATGACCTTGGAAGCGAAGGCTTTTTAGGCGGCACAGATTACACTGTGCCGCTTTTTTGTTTTTGGAGGAATAACCGATGATCGTCATTTTGAAAAACGGCGCTGCCGAAGAGAAGAAAAACCAGCTTATTGACTGGCTGAAGGAGCAGGGACTGCAGATCCACACCTCCGTCGGCGAGTATCAGACCGTTCTCGGTCTCGTGGGTGACACGAGCCGGGTCGATATGGACCTTATCGCCAGTCTCGGCATCGTAGATTCCGTCAAGCGCGTCACGGAGCCGTTCAAGTGCTGCAACCGCAAGTTCCACCCGGACGACACCGTCGTGCAGGTCGGGGACGTGCGCATCGGCGGCGGGAACTTCGTGATGATCGCGGGCCCGTGCAGCGTCGAGAGCGAGGAGCAGATCGTCGGCATCGCAAAGGCGGTCAAGGCCTCCGGCGCGCAGATCCTCCGCGGCGGCGCTTTCAAGCCGCGCACCTCGCCCTACGATTTTCAGGGCCTTGCCGCCACGGGGCTCGAACTTTTGAAGATCGCCCGGCAGGAGACGGGCCTTCCGATCGTCACGGAGATCATGGGCACCTCCGCGCTCGATCTTTTCGCGGATGTGGATGTCATCCAGGTCGGCGCGCGCAATATGCAGAACTTTGACCTGCTCAAGGAGCTCGGAAAGCTCCGCAAGCCGATTCTGCTCAAGCGCGGTCTCGCCGCCACGCTCAAGGAGCTTTTGATGAGCGCCGAGTACATCATGGCGGGCGGCAATGAGCAGATCATCCTCTGCGAGCGCGGCATCCGCACGTTTGACGATTATACGAGAAACACGCTCGATCTTGCCGCCGTGCCGATGCTCCATGAGCTGACGCACCTGCCGGTCATCGTCGATCCGAGCCATTCTACCGGTCTTGCCCGCATGGTGCGCCCCATGGCGCTCGCTGCGGCGGCCTGCGGCACGGACGGCCTCATCATCGAAGTCCACAATGACCCGATGCACGCGCTGTGCGACGGCGCGCAGTCCATCAAGCCCGAGGAGTACGACGCGCTCTGCAGGGACGTGCGGACTATCCGCGAGGTGGCAATGCGATGACAGCGGGGATCGTCGGCCTCGGGCTGATCGGCGGCTCGCTCGCCAAGGCGTACCGCGCGCACGGCGCGCGCGTTCTTGCCTTTGATACGGACGGCGCGGTGCTCTCCTTCGCGCAGCTCGACGGCACGGTGGACGCCGTGCTGACAAAAGAAAATGTTTCCGAATGCGATATCGTTCTCATCGCGGTGCGCCCCGGCGCGGCGATATCGTATCTGCGCGAAGCGGCGCCTCATATCGGCGCGCGCCCCGTCGTCATCGACTGCTGCGGCGTTAAGCGGGAGGTGTGCGAGACCGCGTTCGCTCTCGCGCGGGAGCACGGCTTCACGTTCCTCGGCGGTCATCCGATGGCGGGCAGCCACCGCGCGGGATATAAGAATGCCCGCGCCAATCTTTTCCATGCAGCGCCCATGGTGCTCGTACCGCCGGAGGGAGACGATATCGCCCTTCTCGCGCGGGCCAAGGAGCTTTTGGCCCCGGCGGAGTTCGGGAAATTCTCCGTGACGAGCGCCGCGGAGCACGACCGCATGATCGCTTTTACGTCGCAGCTCGCGCATATCGTCTCGAATGCCTATATCAAAAGCCCCACCGCGCGCAGCCACAGAGGTTTCTCCGCGGGGAGCTATAAGGATTTGACGCGCGTTGCGTGGCTCGACCCTTCCATGTGGGCGGAGCTCTTTCTGGATAACCGGGACAATGTGCTCTTTGAGCTGGAAAGTCTCGCAAAGTCCCTCGCGCAGTACCGCGCGGCGGTGGAGAATAACGATCTCGCGGCGCTCACGGCATTTCTCGACGAGGGCCGCCGGCGCAAGGAGGAGGTAGACGGACGATGAAAACGATCCATGTAACGGCGTCGCGCGAATACGATGTTGTGATCGGCGCGGGGCTTCTCGATGAATGCGGGCAGCGCATTGCCGCGGCCGTTCCGGGCGCAGAAAAGGCGGTCGTCTATACCGATACGACCGTGTTCCCGCTATATGCAAAGCGCGTGACCGATTCGCTCAAGGCCGCGGGCTTTACGGTACTGCAGGACTACTTTCTTGCCGGAGAATACTCCAAAACGTTCCGCAACTGGGAGCGTATCCTCCGTTTCTTTACCGAAAACCGCGTGAGCCGGAGCGACGTTGTCGTTGCGCTCGGCGGCGGCGTTGTCGGCGACATGGTCGGGTTTGCCGCGGCGTGCTACCAGCGCGGCGTCCGGCTCGTGCAGATCCCGACGACGCTTCTCGCCGCGGTGGATTCTTCCGTCGGCGGGAAAACGGCGGTCGATCTTCCGGCGGGGAAAAACCTCATCGGGGCGTTCTGGCAGCCGTCGCTCGTTATATGCGATACGGACACGCTCCAAACGCTTCCGGACGCCGTCCGGCGCGACGGCTGCGCCGAGATCATCAAATACGGCGTACTGGATGGCGCGGCGCTTTTCTCCCGGCTGGAAAACAGCCTGCCGGACGAAATACCGGAGGATATTCTCGCGCGCTGCGTGGAGATAAAGCGTGATATCGTCGCCGCGGATGAATTTGATACCGGCGCGCGGCACCTTTTGAATCTCGGCCATACCGCCGCGCACGCGGCGGAGCTTTTGAGCGATTATTCGCTCTCCCACGGCAGCGCCGTGGCGATGGGGCTGTGCTCCATGGCGCGCGCGTGCGCCGCGCGCGGCCTCTGCAGCGAAGAGGACGCCGCGCGCATCGAAGCGCTTATCAAAAAATGCGGCCTTCCGACGGAGCTGCCGTATACGGCGGAAGCGCTCGCCAACGCTGCGCTTTCGGATAAAAAACGCGCCGGCTCAACGCTTCCCGTCATCACCGTTGAGGGGCTGGGACGCTGCACCGTGCGAAAGATCGCCGCGTCCGATTATGCCGAATGGCTCCGGCAGGGGGGCGCAAAATGAACTTTGTCATTTCTCCGGGAGCACGCACCGGCGCGGTGCGCATCCCGGCTTCCAAATCGCAGGCGCACCGCCTGCTCATCTGCGCCGCGCTCGGCAAAGCGCCGGTAACGGTCCGCTGCGACGGGCTGAACGCCGACATTCTTGCCACGGCCGCGTGCCTTCGCGCTCTCGGCGCGAACATTGCGGATCAGGATGGCGCGCTGCATGTTGAGCCGGTCAAAGCAGCGCCGGACGGCCTCTGTGTTCTGCCCTGCGGCGAGAGCGGATCGACGCTCCGGTTTTTGCTCCCGGTCGTTGGCGCGCTCGGCGCGGACGCGGTGTTCCTGCGGGAAGGCCGGCTGCCTGAGCGCCCGCTCGAACCGCTTTTGAGCGAGCTTGTCCGCGGCGGCATGATGTTCCGATCCGAGGGCGGGAAGCTCTTCTGCTCCGGAAAACTCGCGCCGGGAGAATATACGCTCCCCGGAAACATTTCCTCGCAGTACATTTCCGCGCTGCTTTTCGCGCTGCCGCGCCTTGCCGGGGACAGCGCGCTCACGATCACCGGCGCGCGGGAGAGCGAGGGCTATATCGTCATGACGGAGAACGCCCTCGCCCAAAGCGGCGTCCGGCTATTTAAAACGGATTCCGGGTATGATATCCCCGGCGGGCAGACGTACGCCCTGCCCGCCGCGGTCAAGGTCGAGGGGGATTATTCCTCGGCGGCGTTCTTCCTCTGCATGGGCGCTCTCTCGCGCTGCGGCATCACCGTTTCCGGCCTGCGCGCCGATTCTGCGCAGGGCGACCGCGCCGTGATAGATATTCTCCGCGCGATGGGAGCATGCGTGGAGGAAGCGGCCGCGGGCATCACGGTGCGGCGCGGCACGCTTCACGGCGCGGTCATCGACGCTGCGCCCGTCCCCGATCTTATCCCTGCGCTCTGCGCGCTCGCTGCGGCGGCGGAAGGGGAGACGCGTGTTGTGAATGCCGCGCGGCTCCGGCTCAAGGAATCCGACAGGCTCGCAACGACCGCGGCAATGCTCGCTTCTCTCGGCGCGCACGTCGAGGAGCTGCCGGAGGGACTCATCGTTCACGGCGGCGGACTTCGCGGCGGCGCGGTGAGCGCGCAGCACGACCATCGCATCGCCATGGCGGCGGCGGTGGCGGCGTGCGCCTGCACGGAACCGGTCACGATCGAGGGCTGGGAGTGCACAAACAAATCCTATCCGCGCTTTGGCGAGGACTTTAACGCTTTGAAAAGGGAGGAAACGCCGTGAGCAGTCTGGGAAAAAACTTTCGCATCACGATCTTCGGCGCTTCGCACGGCGAGGCCATCGGCGTCGTTATGGAAGGGCTGCCCGTGGGCTTTGCCATCGATATGGATGCGCTCAATGCCTTCCTCACACGGCGCGCGCCGGGACGCGGGGCGTTTGCCACCGCGCGGCGCGAGAGCGATGCGCCGCTCTTTCTCAGCGGCGTGAAAAACGGCGTCACCTGCGGCGGCGCGGTCACGGCGGTCATCCGCAACGGCGACGCCCATCCCGGCGACTATGACGCTCTGCGCAATACGCCGCGCCCCGGCCACGCGGACTTTGCCGCCCGCATGAAAGACGGCGATGCCGTCGATCTCTCCGGCGGCGGACGCTTTTCCGGACGGCTCACCGCGCCGCTCTGCGTTGCGGGCGGCATCGCCATACAGCTTCTGGAAGAGGAAAACATCCGCATCGTTTCGCATATCGCCTCCATTGCCGGTATCGCGGACGAGGGCATCTTCCCGGCAGCCACACTGGGAAAACCGTTCCCGACGCTCAGCGATGCGCGCGGCGAGGAGATGCTTGCTGCCATTGCAAAGGCACGCGCCGACGGCGACAGCGTCGGCGGCGTGGTGGAGTGCGCGGTGCTCGGTCTGCCCGCAGGTCTCGGCGACGCGCTTTTTGACGGCGTGGAGAGCCGTCTCTCCGCGGCGCTCTTTGGTATTCCCGCTGTGAAGGGCGTGGAGTTCGGCGCGGGGTTCGCCGCCGCCGCGCTGCGCGGCAGCGAGAATAACGACGCCTTTGTGCTGCGCGGCGGGAGGGCTATGACGGAGACGAACCGCTGTGGCGGTATCCTCGGCGGCATTACGACGGGCGCGCCGCTCGTGTTCCGCACGGCGTTCAAGCCGACGCCGTCCATCGCGCGGCGGCAGCGCACCGTTGATCTCGCCGCCATGCGCGAAACGACGATCGAGATCGCCGGCCGGCATGACCCCTGCATCGTGCCGCGCGCCGTTCCCTGCGTGGAAGCGGCGGCAGCGGTCGTGCTATATGATATTCTTTGTTCGGAAAGAGGGAGAAAGCCATGAACATGGACGAACTGCGAGGCAGGATCGACGCGGTGGATGACGAGCTGCTGCGATGCTTTGCCGAGCGCATGGACATCGCCGGGGACATTGCCCGGTATAAAGCCGAACACGGCCTTCCGGTGCTCGATGAGCGGCGGGAGCGGGAAAAGCTCTACGCCGTGAGCGAAAAAGCGCCGGAGGAGCTGCAAAGCTACGCCGTGTCGCTCTACGCGCTGCTCTTTGAGCTCAGCCGCAGCCGCCAGAACCGCCTGCTGCATAAGCAGAGCCCGCTCGCCGAGAGCATTCAGACAGCGATCGAGCAGACGCCGCCGCTTTTCCCGGAGAAGGCCGCCGTCGCCTGTCAGGGCGTCGAAGGCTCCAACTCCCAGATTGCGTGCGAGCGGCTGTTCCGTCTGCCGAACGAGCTTTACTTTTCAAGCTTCGACGCGGTGTTCAACGCCATCGAAAAGGGCCTCTGCCGCTACGGTGTGCTGCCCATCGAAAATAGCACCGCGGGTTCGGTGAACGCCGTGTACGATCTTATGATGCGCCACCATTTCCACATCGTCCGCTCGGTGCGCGTGAAGATCGACCACAACCTGCTCGCGAGGCCCGGCGCAAAGCTCTCCGGCATCCGCGAGATCTATTCGCACGAGCAGGCGCTCAGCCAGTGCGCGCAGTTCCTCTCGTCGCTTCCGGGCGTGAAGGTCATCCCGTGCGAGAATACGGCGCTCGCGGCAAAGCTCGTTGCGGAGTCCGGGCGAGACGACGCTGCGGCGCTCTCCACGCGCGCGTGCGAACGGCTGTACGGTCTGGAATGTCTCGTCCCCTCCGTGCAGGATACGGCGAACAACTACACGCGCTTCATCTGCATTGCGCGCGATCTGGAGATCTATCCCGGCGCGGATCGGACGAGCCTTATGATGACGCTGCGCCACGAGCCCGGCTCACTTTATAAAGTGCTCTCGCGCTTCTATGCGCTCGGCATCAACCTGAACAAGCTCGAAAGCCGTCCGCTCCCGGAGCGCAGCTTTGAGTTCATGTTCTATTTCGATCTGGAAAACCCGGTGTACGATCCCGCCTTCCTTCAGCTTGTGAGCGAGCTGGGGGACATCAGCGAGGAATACACCTATCTTGGAAGCTATAGTGAGGTAATTTGACATGATGCATTGCGGACTTCTTGGACAAAAGCTCAGCCACAGCTCTTCCCCGGCCATCCATTCCATGCTCGGCGACTATGAGTATAAGCTCTATGAGACCGAACCGGAGAATGTGGAGACCTTCCTTCGGAAGGGCGATTTTGACGCGCTGAACGTCACGATCCCCTACAAAAAGTGCGCCGCGGCGATTTGCGACGAGCTCTCCGAAACGGCGCGCGCCATCGGCAGCGTCAATACGATTGTCCGCCGCGCCGACGGAACGCTCTACGGCGACAATACGGACGTCTACGGCTTTGAAGAGCTGCTGCGCCGCGCGGTATTTTCGCCGCGCGCGAAAAAGGTGCTCGTGCTCGGCAGCGGCGGCGCTTCCGCCGCGGTGGTGTACGCGCTCGAAAAGCAGCAGGCGCGCGAGATCGTCGTTGTCTCCCGCGATGGGAAGGACAATTACTCCAACCTCTCCCGCCACACGGACGCCGAGCTCATCGTGAACACCACGCCGGTCGGCATGTACCCGCACAACGGCGAGGCGGTCATCGATCTGCTGCGCTTCCCGCACTGCCGCGCCGTCGTCGATCTCATCTATAATCCCGCGCGCACGGAGCTTTTGCTGCAGGCGGAAAAACTCGGCATCCCCTGCGCGAACGGCATGGTGATGCTCGCGGCGCAGGCTATCCGCGCGAGTGAGATCTTCACCGGCAAAAAGGCGGCGTCCGGCGCGCTCGAGCACGCCATCGACCTCGTGAAGAGCAAGACGATGAACATCGTCCTCATCGGCATGCCCGGCTGCGGCAAGTCCGCCGTGGCGGAGGCGCTCGGCAAGGCGCTCGGCCGCGAGGTGCTCGATACGGACGCCTATATCGAGGAGCACACCGGCTACACGCCCGAGCAGATCATCACAATGCAGGGCGAATCCGTGTTCCGCACGCACGAGAGCGAGGCCGTGCGCGAGCTCGGCAGCGCCTTCGGCGCGATCGTCGCCACCGGCGGCGGCGCGGTGCTCCACGAGGAGAACTACGCGCCGCTGCACCAGAACGGCGTCATTTTCTGGCTGCGCCGCGATCTTGACAAGCTCGAGCGCGACGGCCGCCCGCTCTCCCGCGCGGGAAATCTCAACGCCATGTACGAAATGCGCGAGAAGCGCTATCTCCGCTTTGCGGACTATATCATCGACAACAACCGCGCGCTCGAGGACACCGTGGAGGACATCCGCAAGGTGATCCTATGAAGATCCTCGTCATCAACGGCCCCAATCTGAACCTTCTCGGCGTGCGGGAACCGGAGCTTTACGGAAAGCGTGATTTTGCCGCGCTCGAGGCATATATCCGCGCGTCCTGCCGGGAGCTCGGCGCAGAGTGCGAGCTTTTCCAGTCCAACCACGAGGGCGCGATCGTCGATGCCATCCAGTCCGCTCTCGGACGGATGGACGGCATCGTCATCAATCCCGCGGCGTATACGCACACGAGCGTCGCCATTCTCGACGCGCTCAAGGCCGTCGCGCTTCCGGCGGTAGAGGTGCATCTCACCGATATTCAAGAGCGCGAGAGCTTCCGGCATGTGTCCTACGCGGGCATGGCGTGCGAAAAGACGTTCGCCGGGCTGGGCTTTGAGGGCTACCGGAGAGCGGTCGAATATCTTGTGAACCGGGGGAAAACCACATGATCCCATCCAATGTATACGCGCTCGGCGCGTCCGGCAACCCCATCCGGGAGATCGCCGATTACGCCATGCGCCGTGCCGAAGAGGTCGGCGCGGAAAATGTTTACGATTTCAGCATCGGCTCGCCGAGCATCGCGCCGCCCGCGGCGGTGCAGGAGACGGCGCAGCGCCTTATGCGGGAAATGTCTCCCACGCAGCTGCACGCCTACAGCCCCGATCAGGGCCTGCTGGAGGTGCGTAAGGCCGTGGCGGAGTATCTGAACGGCACGTTTTCCATGACCTACGCGCCGGAGGATATCTACATGACGAGCGGCGCGTCCGCGGGCCTTGCCATCGGCTGCCGTGCGCTGCTCTCGCCGGGGGACGAGTGCATCACGCTCACGCCGTATTTTTCCGAATACCGCACCTATACCGAGGCCGCCGGCGGCGTCATGCGCGAGGTGCCCTCCGAGCCGGAGACGTTCCAGCTCGATTATGAGGCCTTCGCCGCGGCGGTGAACGGAAAAACGTGGCTCGTGATCCTGAACTCTCCCAATAACCCCTCCGGCGTCGTTCTGGGGGAGGAGAGCATAAAGAAGATCGCCGCTCTGCTCACCGAGCGCTCGGCGGAGTACGGTCACCCGATCTACATCCTCGCGGACGAGCCGTACCGCGATCTTGTCTACGACGGCGACGCCGTGCCGTACATCCCCGGTTTCTATCCCGACACGATCTACTGCTACTCGTTCAGCAAATCGCTCTCGCTGCCCGGCGAGCGCGTCGGCTATCTCGCCGTGCCGCCGGAGAGCAAAGACCGCGCCGCGCTGCGCGCCGCCATTTCCGGCGCGGGCCGGATGCTGGGGTATGTCTGCGCGCCGGTGCTCTTTCAGCGCGTGTGCGCCGCGTGCCTCGGCCAGACGGGAGAGCTGCGCGAGTATAAG
>ENA-UOJJ01005846-UOJJ01005846.1-human-gut-metagenome-genome-assembly--contig:-CS66-NODE-5846-length-10032-cov-5.948882_pt1 | contig 10032 bp, 7 predicted proteins | sample MGYA00242343_ERZ723890 | MGnify/ENA metagenome assembly ERZ723890 | reverse complement strand
GGAAGCCAAAGCTGGTCTGTGAGAATCATGCCATGCCGGTCTTTTATCGTGATGTTACCGCTTATGCTTTGGAAAATCGGGCGGATGTCAATAACGGGAATTGAGAAATCGTTTGTGGCGAGGGGATATAAGCAGATGAAAAGGGCTCGATTCAGTAAAAACAGCGTGTTTGCCCATACATGGAGAACATTGGGAAGCATTTTTGTGGTACTGTTTGTATTATTTACCGGTTGTATCTGGGGGATTCTCTCCCATGTGCAGAATCGGCGGATTGATGAGACGAATCAACAGATTTTGGAACAGAGTGGTGAAATGCTGGATTATACGCTTCGTGTACTTGATTCAGCGCTGAATCAGATTCAGTGGAATGAAGAGGTAATTTCGTATCTGATTCGCGCCAGTGAAAGTGATTCTGGAGCGGAGATTCGAATCATCCGTTCTCTGGAATCTATGAACGCAGAAAACCCGCTTATTAAGGGGATTGGAATCTACCGGCCAAAACTGGAATGGCTTCTGGATGATCAGGGATTCTCTGGTCAGTTGGACAAATATCCGGATTCGGACCTTCTTCGGAATTTTCTTCCTGATATGCCGGAATCCGGAAGTGCAGCCGGGCAGGGAGAGGAAGAAAAAATCACGTTGATTATGCAGGAAAACAGGCTATATCTGGTTCATTATGTTGTGCTGGCGCATTATATCGGGAATGTCTTTCTGGAAATTGATATTCCGCAGCTTTATGAAACTCTGCAGCTGAACGAGAATCATACCGCTATTTTCCTGTCAGATGGAACAAAAATCAGGAACGAGGAGAATGACTCTTCAGCGACATCGTTTCCGGAATGGCAGACATTGAAAATGGGAGAGTTGAAATCAGCGGAAAAGAGCGGAAATTGGTATACATTAAGGAGCAATTTCAGCGGATTGTGTCTGATGCAGGAGCAACAGACGGATATGGGGGACAGTTTGTGGAAAATACTTCCGGTTTCTTTGTTTGCACTTGCCATTCTTATGGCGACCGGAGTGGCGGGAGCTTATCGAATCACACGAAAGATCTATGACCCAATCAACCGACTGACAGCTTCCGTGCTGCAGTACCGACAGGATCAGCTGCCGGAGAATGAGAACGAACTGACGTATCTGCAGCTTTCTTTTTTCCGAACCGTGGGTGAAAGTCAGAAATTGAAGCAGTCGATGGAGTATTTTGGTGCCTATCTTGTGCAGCAGGTATTCCGCCGGATTCTGCAGGGAATGTCTCTGAGAGAATCCGGTCTGTATGAGCTGCCGGAAGAAACGCAGAAAATATGGCTTTCCGCAGGTATGTATCAGGTGATGCTGTGTAAGATTCAGGTTTCAGATATGGGAAGGCAGGTGGCAGGAGATAATACGGAGATCTGTAGCCAGAGTATTCAGCAGATTATAAAAGAAAAAGGAAAAATTCCGCTCTTTACGGTTGTGCCGATGGAGGCAGAACTACTGGCAGTGGTTCTGGCAGAGCGGAAGGAGAAGCAACAGAATCTCGATATGTGCGTGTATGAGATTGTACAGGAGATTGAAAGCATGTTTGCCTCAAATGTTCTTTTTCAGGTAAAAACAGTGTATGGTCAAGGCGGTACTTCGTTGGAAATGCTGGCGGATTTGTGGAAACAGGAACGAGAGCAGATTCGCTACGCAGCATATCTGGAGAAATCGGAGGAGATCGGGAAAAGTCTGGAAGAAACAACGCAGACAAAAGGAAGCTCGTATATCGAACACGCGGTTCAGTATATGCAGGAAAACTTTACGGACAGCAGCATGAGTGTGCAGACGGTCGCGGAGTATCTTGGAATATCCGGGAACTATTTCAGCGAACTCTTTAATGTTCAGATGAGGGAATCTTTTACTGTATGGCTGAACCGGTTGCGTGTTGAGAAAGCGCAGGAACTCCTTCGTGCGACAGACATTTCAATTCGGGATATCGGTTTTAAGTGCGGCTTCAATACCGTGCAGCATTTTAACCGGATGTTTAAGAAATACAGCGGAGTGACTCCCGGTCAGTATCGGGATAAGAACAGATAAAATGAGCAATAGAGTGAGTACACGGAAAAGACAGGAAGAAAAGGCCAATAGAAAAGCAGAGGGCGAATGCGGGATGAAACGAGTCGTTAAAAGTGTGATGGCAAATCTGTTTTGCGGAATCCTTATTTTGGGAATCTGCGGATGCGGCGGAGGAGCACAGCAAAGTACGGATGTCCAAGCGTCGGAGGAGTCCGCGGTCGGGACATCAGCATCGGCGGAGAAAACCGTCCGGATTTCGGTGGCATCTGCGACAGAGATTAATATGCCGGATTATATTTCCTGTAAAGATGGAAGTACATTGGAGATATTAAAATATCCGGACAGTATGCTTGGAAGTGATCACGATATGATCCAGGGCTGTCAGGCAGGGACAATATCTGTATTTATCGGAAGTGCAACAGTTTCTATTGATACGGTACCGGAACTGGCGCTGCTCAGTGTTCCTTATCTGATGAATGATTATGATCAGTACCAGGAAGTTTTGCAAAGCACCTGGAAGGCGTGGTTTCAGCCATATTATCAAAAAAACGGTTTGCAGCTGTTGACCTGGCGCTCCGATTACGATGGCTGCCTGGTTTCGACAGTTCCTGTTCATACACGGAAAGATCTTCAGAATATTAATCTGCGAACAATGAAGAATCGGTATCGGGAAAACTACTGGGCCGGGCTTGGTGTGAATGTCTTTTCACTTACGTATGATGAAATTGCCTATTATCTTCAGACTGAGCAGATCAATGCATCGGAGGCAGGTCTTAATGCCATGATGCATTTTGGTGATATGAAATATTTCCGTTATATTGTTCCATTAGGACATATACCAGCTTCCAGTTCCGTTGTAATGAATCAGGAAGAATATGAAGCATTGACTCCGGCACAGCAGGAAGCATTGGTGCAGTATGCGGAAAAGTCTATTGTGTACGAAGACAGCATTGAAAAATGTATCGAAAAATATGGTCTTGAAGTCTCGAAACCGGATGAAGATTTACTGGAAATGCTTCAGGAAGGCAGACAAGGAGTGATTGATAATCTGAGAAGGTCTCTGGGAGCTGAACTGGTAGAGGATTTTCTGAGTACAACAACGCCATAAACTTTTATATAGCAGCGGCCGGGGAGAAAATCCCCGGCCGTTTCCTGTACTAACGTATAAGATAAGTTGTCTTACTCCCACAGATTCTTGTTATTGTAGCGGGCATCCAGTGCAGAGCTGAACCAGCGTCCGTTCAGTACACTGGAGATAATCATCTGCTTGTCCTCACTGCTGATGGAGTCATCCTGATCCATCTGATCCAGAATCTGATCATATGAGGTGTGCTCTGTAGACATTTCCGCCCATGCATGTTCATCGTCGGCATCTACGATCAGCTGACTTTCTCCATCTGGAGTTGTCCAGCTGTTCCACTGAGGAAGGTCATTTCCATTGGGATCTCCGGTCCACAGGAAGTTCTTATAGTAACTGTTCAGCATTGCGGATGCGTTCAGGAAGCTTGCGGAAGAGAACAGCTCCGGGTACTGAGCAGACGCATTTGCAGGAATACGGGTCATCAGAGGAGTGCTCATACAGTGGTAAGCACCATAGATAGTTGCGTATTCTTCGCCACAGATTGCGGGATCGTCACCCCAGTGAATCAGGCAGGTGTAGATCGGAGCGTTGTATTTGCCGAGCATTCGTGCAGCGGATTCCTCACCGTTAAAGTAACTGTACATCATGCTTCCGTAGGTTTCTGCAAATTTGTACTGAGCCAGCAGATCGGGGTCAGCCATGAGTTCTGCATTTGTAGGGGTCTTGAACGGCTCGGTGCCCTTACAGAATGTAGAGAATTCCCGATCACCATTAACCATTAAAATCGGAACCTGAATATATTTTGTTGTATCGAATCCATCCTCCGGGAGAACAACGCCGTCGGTAAACAGGTGAGGGAATGCGCTCATGCGGATCGCCGCGCCGCCGAATGCAGCAGCGAGTTCTTCATCGGAGAGGCTGTAAAGGAATTCTCTTACGTCATCACCGTCGGTCATCAGCCATTCGGCGGCAGCATCCTCATCGGACTGAACACCTTTTTCAACAGCAAGAGGTGCCAGATGACGGGCGTCCACCTTTGCGCTGGCTTCCGGATCGGCAACGGTCATGCCGCCGCTGAAGGAGATGGCTTTCTGGAATTTCCCTTCGAACAGAGGCGAGATCAGCATAGCCATAACGTCGCGTCCACCGGCAGAAGAACCGGAGATGGTGATGTTTTCGGGGTCACCGCCGAATACTTCGGCATTCTCTTTCACCCAGTCCAGAGCAGCTGCCATATCCAGCAGAGCGAAGTTGCCTGAGTTCTCTTCCGCTGTACCGGTTTTCAGTGCCGGGAGAGCATTGAAGCCGAGAAGTCCCAGACGGTGATTAATAGAAACTACGATGCTGTTGGTATCCTGTGCGAGTGTGGTAGCGGGCAGCGCGGCGCTCTTGCCGGTCTGATTGTTGCCTCCATGCAGGTAGAACAGGATGGGAAGGTTTGTTTCATCTGTGTCCGGACGAGTGATATCCAGTGTTACGGCGCCTTCCTCGCTGCCCAACAGTTCGGTGGTTTTCTGAACTTCGCCATTGCCTGCCTTGTCCTTGCTGGCCTGCACGCTTGCTGTCTGGCTGGCAATCTGGCTTTCCTTCGTTTCCAGTACGCCATCCCAGGGAGTCAGCTTCTGAGGAGCTTTCCAGCGAAGTTCTCCGACGGGAGCCTGTGCATAAGGAACGCCGTCCCAGTGAAGGGAACCGCCGTCTTCATAACCTTCAATCGTACCGTATACGGTCTGTGCGATCGTTCCTTGTACATATTTACTGTCGTTCTCTGCTACCTGCGTTTCTGATTCAGCAGCGGTGGTCGTTGCTTCTGCTGCAGCGACAGTCGTTGTCTCCGCCGCCGTAGTGGCAGCTGCTTCTGTTGTAGCGGCAGATTCACTGGAACCGCAGCCGGAAGCGGCGAGCACCAGAGAGCATGTCACAGCAACAAGAAGTTTTCTTTGTGCATAGAGTCTTTTCATATGTGTTCCTCCTTTTGCCCGAACGGGCTTAATGATGGTTAGTATAAATATTTGAAAAAGTTTTGCAAGAAACGATTTCACAGATGTGAATGAATCTACCGAAAATCCGGGAAAAGATTCTTTGAACTGAAGATTTGTTCATTTAGAGGGAACCTTTTAGAGGGAAATGTTTGCTTTTTCCTGGAATGAAGAGTATCATGAAACCAATTACAGAAGACAGTTCTGTTTTGGAGATGGAAGCAAAGATGTTATACGATAAAGATATCCGGGAACCTCTGTTTGATTTCCTGGAAGAAACCTATGGGAAGAACCGGATTCTGGAGGAAAAGAGAACCGGACGGTCACGCGCAGATGTTGTGATGGTCACGCCGAAAGCGCTGTATGGAATTGAGATCAAGAGCGATGCGGATACCTATGCCCGGCTCGCCGGACAGGTGAAGGATTATGATAAGTTTTATGACTACAATATTGCAGTCGTCGGGAGCCGTCATGGGGAACATGTCCATGAGCATGTGCCGGAGCACTGGGGCATCATCACGGCGGAGGAATCCGATGGATCGGTGGACTTCTATTTTCTGAGGCAGCCGCAGTGCAATCCCGGCCGGAAATGGCGGTGGAAGCTGTCGCTGCTCTGGCGTCCGGAGCTGGCACAGCTTCAGGAATGGAACGATATGCCGAAGTATAAGGATAAGAGCAAGCTTTTCGTGATCCGCAAGATCATGGAACGAATCCCGGAGAAGCTTTCCGAGGAGACATTGAGTCAGCAGGTCAGCGAGATCCTGTTCGAGCGGGATTATATGAAGGTAGCGGAGCTTCTGGCAGAATACCGGAAAGGTGAGCTGCAGAAGAAGATCGAACAGGAAGAAGATCCGGAGAAACGCCGGGAGCTGCTGGAACGGCAGGCAAAAATGCAGAAAAATTTTGTCGGGAAAGCGAAACCAAGACCGAGACGCAGGCGGCGCTCCCGTAAGAGACAGGTTTTATAAGCGAGAGATTGATGGACGGATGTGAGAAAATCGGAAACGCACAAACTCGCAGAAGTAATCATATCGGGAAGCATAAGATGGAGAAGTGAAAAAGACGAATGAAAGATGAGATCAGGAAAAGGGCTGTGCAATGAGAGATGACAAAAACGAAATTCACTGGGATAAGACGCTGCGTATCCGGACAAGCGGAAGGGATGACTCCCGCGCAGATCAGTTCCGCTATCCCTATGAGCCGACACCATATTCTGTGCTGGAGCGGCTGGTGAATACGGGGCTGATCCGCAAAGGAAATGTGTTGCTGGATTATGGATGCGGCAAGGGCCGGGTGGATTTCTTCCTGTCCCGTCAGACCAGGTGCCGCGCGATTGGAATTGAATACGATGAACGGATCTGGCAGAAAGCGGAAGAAAACAGAAATTCAGGTTCCTTTGTGGATAAAGTTTCGTTCGTGTGCATGGACGCAAGAGAATTTAATGTTCCTGTGGATGTCGATCGGATTTATTTCTTCAACCCGTTCTCCGTGGAAATCCTGCAACGGGTACTGGCACGGATTCGTGATTCTTATTATGAATCGATGCGTGAGATCCTGCTGTTCTTCTATTATCCGTCGGAGGAGTATGTATCCTGTCTGATGGAGGAAGACGAGCTGATGTTCTATGATGAGATTGACTGCTGGGATCTCTTTCCGGGAGAAGACCCCAGAGAGAGGATACTGATTTTTGAGTTTATATAAATGTGCAGAATGCCAGATAGTGTTTATACTTAGGATGTGTTGGAGGTAAGCACATGGAATTTGAAATACTTGCAGACTATATTAAAACAATAAATGATAAAGCGAGTTCTGCAGCGAAAAGTGCAGTAAATCAGTTAATGACATTACGTAATTGGGCAATTGGCTATTATATTGTTGAATATGAGCAGGATGGCAGTGACAGAGCAAGATATGGCTCCCATCTTTTGAAAGATCTGGAAAAACGAATCGATCAAAAAGGAATGAACGATACACTTTTTAAAGCGTGCAGAAAATTTTATAAAGTATATCCTCAAATCGGTTCGACAGTGTCGGGCGAATTCGAGTTACCAGATTTTGAAAAAAGTTCGACAGTGTCGAACCAATTTAGCACAGATCCAGATGTATTGGTTAGTAATTTATCATTCTCACACATACGAGAGATCATGGTTTTGGATGATGCCTTTGAGAGATTTTTTTATGAGACAGAATGTATTAAATGCAATTGGAATGTAAGGGAGCTTCGCAGGCAGATAAAGACCAATCTTTATGTAAGAGCAGGTATAAGTAAGAAACCAGAGCTTTTATTGAAAAAATCTGCAGCTAATGGGAATGAAACAATACTTTCGATTAAAGATCCTTTTACCTTTGAGTTTTTAGGGCTTGATGCAAAGGATGCCGTGTCGGAATCTGATTTGGAACAGGCGCTTATGGATCATCTACAGGAGTTTATTCTTGAACTAGGGGAAGGCTTCTGCTTTGAAGCGAGGCAAAAACGTATTATTATAGATGATAAATATTATTTCATCGATCTTGTTTTTTATAATCGACTGTTGCATTGTAATGTTATCATTGAACTTAAGAATGACGAGTTTAAACATGAAAATTTAGGACAGCTCAATGCTTATGTAGGCTATTATAAGAAAAATGAGATGACAGAAGGGGATAATCCGCCGGTAGGAATACTGCTTTGCACAGATAAGGGTTCACAGATGGTAGAGTATGCTCTATCGGGTATGGATAATCAACTATTTGTTTCAACCTATATGCTTCACTTACCGGATAAGAAGAAACTGGAAGAATTTATGCTAAAAGAGATAGAAGAAATTGGAATGTAAAGTTAGTCGCTAACTGCGTAGAAAGGTGGGATCGTATTTAACATGGCTTCCGACAAGACAAAAGAACTCTATAAGCTTCTTTTAGACAAAGGCTACCCGAAGCAGTTCTGTGCGGAGATCGCTTACCGGAATCTGAACACAGATTACACGGCGACCCGGATGCTGGGTTACCTGTACCGGATGGAGAATCCGAGGATCGAGGATCTGGTGGATGAGATGCTGGCGATCCTGAGTGACCGTGACCGCATCATCGAGAAGAAGGAAACAGAGCGGGCGCAGGCGGTAATCAATGATATCTATATGAATGGATTCCCTGATCAGGAAGAATAGGGATCGGGAAGAAAAAAATCTACAGAAGAAAAGGCGGCGGTTCAGCCGCTTTTTTCACGTTTGACAGAAAGAGACTCTTTACATTTTCTCTTAAATTCCCCTGCTGCGGTGGCAACACGGCAGGGAAAAGGATGTTATACTAAAAACAGCAGAGGATATTTGCAGAAAAATACTTTTACAGGAAAGTCCTTTTTGGCGGGGAACTGGTTTATGGAGTAAACAGTGCGGTGAGCAGTACCAGCAGTGTAAATACAATGCAGATGATCAACGCATCCAGCAGGAAAACTCCCAGTATCCGGATCAGAGGCCGACGGTTCTGGTACAGAGGAATCAGACGCTGCATTCCCCGGTAGTTGAAGGTTGCCGCAATCAGCGTGAGCAGCAGTCCCAGGCAGAACAGGCGGTTTAACCAGAGGAGAGCGCCGGAGGCGTCCTTAACTTCCAGTGTAAGCGCGATGGCAAAGACCAGAATATAACCCAAGAAGGCAAGAAACATCTTCCATGGGGTGCAGCTTCGAAATCCGGGCGGAAGCAGAGAGCGTTTGCCGGAAGATTTTTTCAGCGGCGCGGCGTCCTGTTGTTTTTCCGGTTCCTGCAAAGGTGAAGTCAGCGCCTGCTTCAGCTCTTCGGCGGAGGCGAATCGCTCGTCCGGGTTCAGCCGGGTACACCGGGCGGCGATGGCAAGAAAATGTCTGCCTGCCGCAGTATCGGCAAAGCTTTGACTCATTTCCCGCAGGAGAACGCCCATAGCGTACAGATCGGTCTGCGGGGAGGAAGCGCCGAAGCCGTACTGTTCCGGTGCGGCATAGCCCTGTGTACCGAGCCGCGTAGTATCGGCAGCTGCCGGTCCGTGAAAGCTTTTGGCTGCGTTAAAGTCAAGAAGTACGAGATGACCGCAGGATGTGAGCATGATATTCGATGGTTTGATATCGCGGTGAATTATCGGTGGCTTGCACTGATGCAGCCTTTCAGCGATATCGCAGAGCTCCGAAAAATATGAGAAAACTTCCTCCGGAGTGAGCGGAGCGTTTCTCATGCGCTCTTCCAGCGTAATGCCGGAGATATATTCCTCCAGCACGGTGAGCATGCCGTCCTCCTCCCAGAGAGCCAGGATTCCCGGTGTGCCGGGGATGGGGTGCTCGCGGAGAAAACGAAAAATCTCCGGGTTATAGATGGACAGAACCTTTTTTACGCAGATCTGATCGGTCTGCCGGTGCTGAACCAGAAAGACCTGATGCGCTTCATTTAATACAGCAATGGTTTTATAGTAGGAAAGTGTAAGTCGTTCGGTGTAATCCATGACGGTTCCTTTATGTATATAGCGACGATTGATGATTCCGGCTCCAGGCTCGATACTGTGCAGCCTGGAATCGTTATAATAGCATAACGATTCAGAGCCCAAGCTTGATTCCGCTTACGCTGCATCTCGCTGTGGCTTCTCGCCATATGGATTTTTCCAAATGCTCTCATTCATGCAAGCATGATTCGTGCATTTGTTCAAAATCCGCATGGCTCTGAATAGTTATATTATAGCAAACAGATGAAAAATATGGGGAGAAATATAGAGAAAGATATGGAGAAAAAAAGTACGGAAGATCTTGAGAATACATTAAAAAGTACGCATATTCGCGATTTTGACCGCTTTCGAGAGACAAACCGGGAGAGTCTTGCGGAAGGTGAGGAGCTGTTTTCCGGGTATATAAAGGAAAATATCCGGAAGAAAGGTCTCACGCAGCTTATGGTCTTCCTCATGGCGGATATCCCGGAACGCTACGGTTATAAGCTGCTGTCC
>ENA-UOJJ01005827-UOJJ01005827.1-human-gut-metagenome-genome-assembly--contig:-CS66-NODE-5827-length-10065-cov-6.052248_pt1 | contig 10065 bp, 17 predicted proteins | sample MGYA00242343_ERZ723890 | MGnify/ENA metagenome assembly ERZ723890 | reverse complement strand
TCAATCACGGTCGCTTCCATCAGTACTTGCCTCCATGCTGGTAAAAGGCCACGTCGCGCGGCTTGTCGGGGTCGTTGTCCACATGAATCCACGTCGGGGCCAGCTCGACGCGCCGGAATCCGGCCTCAAGCAGGGCTTGCAGCATGACGAAACGGGAATGGGAATCCACGCAGCGGATATCCACGGCATAGCCGCGAGTGTGCGCTGAGGTGGGCACGCCGCCGACCGCCTTGTTGTGCTTCGGGCAGCGGTAGGCGGAAGAAAGAGGGAACGGGATGCCCGCCAGATCACGGGCCTCATCGAGCATCTGGAGCAGGTCGGCGTCCATCTTCTCCATGCCCGCGCCGCACCCGCACTTGCAGCGGAACTCGACCGGGGAGAAGTGGCGCAAGGGAAGAACAGCCATAAAAAATCCTCCTGCGCTCACTGTGTCACGGTGAGGCAGGAGGAAATACCCTGAACGAATTCAGATGGAAGGCGCTACTCAGTGAATCCACTCCATAACTTCCGACTTGGATGGAATGCGCCCCGTACACATAATTGTGCCGTCGATTATCACCGCAGGAGTGGACATAACGCCGAGAGCCATCATTTCCTTAAAGTCAGTAACCTTTTCGACTTTGGCAGAACTGCCGGACTCTTGGACGACAACGTTGATAACCTTTTCAACTTCTTTACATTTGGCACAGCCGGGGCCGAGAACCTTGATCAACATAGCGGACCTCATCAGGTTAGAAATTTTGCATGTGAAGAAGGTTAAATAACCAACCTACAAGCGTAAATATAATCAATAACATGCCAAGAAATACCGCCAGCAGCTTCCAGCTCATGACCTGCTTGAGCATGAGCACTTCCGGCAGGCTCGCGGCCACAGTGCTCATGCAGAAGGCCAGAGTCGTTCCCAGGGGCAACCCCTTGAGCAGTAGGCTTTCCATAACCGGAATAATACCCGTGACATTGGTATACAGCGGAATGCCCACGGCAACAGCCAGAGGAACAGACCACCACTGACCAGCTCCCAAGTTTTCCGTAAACCACTCCTGCGGTACAAAACCGTGCAATAATGCTCCGAGGCCTACACCGACGATCACCCATAGCCAGACGCGGCGGAAAATGCTGCTTGTCTCGGAGTAGGCAAAAGTATGGCGTTCCATAAGCCCTATTTTGGGTACTTGCCCCGGTTGTATGTCCATAGCCTGAGGAGGAGCATTCTTCATAGCCTCCAAAAGGAAAGGTTGCAGCCAGCGTTCCGCACGGATTGCGTCCATGAACACCCCGCCAATAATGCCCGCAACCATACCTACTACCACATAAATGATTGTGAACTTCCATCCCAAAAGCCCCCACAGCAGCACCACGGCAATTTCATTGATCAGCGGTGAGGTGATCAGAAAGGACATGGTAATGCCCAGAGGTATGCGGGCTGTGGTGAACCCCAAAAAGAGAGGGATACTGGAACAAGAACAGAACGGCGTAATTGCCCCAAAGCCAGCTCCTAAAAAATATCCAACGCCCCGTCCTTTCCCCATCAGGTAATTTCGTACTCGCTCAACATGCATCCCAGCCCGCAACCAAGCGATGACGTAAACCATAAGGACAAGCAAAAGGAGAATCTTTGCCGTGTCATAAAAAAAGAATTCGACGGAATCCCCCAACGGACTACCCTTTTCAAGGGGAAAGAGGTCGTAGGCAATCCATTGGGAAAGCGGCACAATACCTGAGTACACGACCCACCAGACAGCAAGAGCCACAATACCGATCACAATATAGCGGATTTTATTTATTTCTCTTGTTTCATGGTGTTGCTGCAACGAGGTAGCTTTTTGGCCTTCACACTGACAGGAAAAGGAAGATTTTTTCCTTGCCTCTCCTCCAGTACAACAGTTTGACATATCCAACTCCATTAATTTCTTTTTTGGCTAAATTGACAAATATTAGGCAAAAATTTTTATTTGTTTTATTAAGCTGTTAACGGGTATTTAACATATCGATTTGGGATCGTACACGTTTTTCGACAAGTTCCCCTGTACACCCCAGAAAAGTTTCGAGGCAACAGAGAGAAAGCTTGTAGTAAATGTTCGTGCCTCTCTTGTCGGAAGAAATGATCCCGGCTTCCCTCAACACGGCAAGGTGCCTCGAAATCGTTGACATATCATCGCCAACGAGAGACTGCAGTTCACAAACACACTTTTCCCCATCCCGAAGTGCATCCACCATCAAAAGGCGCGTAGGATGCCCAAGGGCTTTAAATATTTTGGCTTGTTCAGCTATATACTGCTTGTTATGAACCATCTTTTGCGCTCCATATTTGTCTTTTTTGCAAAATAGACATGCTAGAGTACTGTGTCAAGCTATCTTATCGTTCCCACCTCTTTCTCAATCTAACAGCCTCACCACAGCCTGAGCTGCACCTGAGGCTTGGGCTGTTCCTTTACCTGCCGGGCGAGGATGCGCACGTAGCGTTCCGTCACGCCCAGTTCGAGGGCGATACGTCCCGGCGACTTCCCGGTTTCCAACATGCGGACGATCCTGTCCTTGAACGGTTCCCCCTTGCGCCTGTTCGGAAGCGTCACCCGGAGCCCCCCGAAGGCCGCGCAAAGCCTTTCCATGCGCTTCATCCCGAGGACGGCGGAAAGCGGGGAACCCGCAACGGGTTTGCGGGGAATATACGTGGACACGCCGCCTACGGCCCTGCATAAGAGATCCGCGCCGTCATCACCGATGGCGTCGACCAGTTCATCATGGCTTACCCACAGCTCGCCCATCACAACCTCCCGCTATTCATCCACCGTCACAACGTGACCTTTTCCGCATTCCGATCCCACACGTAGCGCATGGAGTCCCCGCCGAAGTCGCGGGCGACGCGATACACGAACAGTCTGCACGCGGGCCGCACCTCGACATTCGGGCCGAGCACGGCTATTTCCCCGCGTGATGCCCGCCATTCCCGGCGTTTCCTTGCAATGACGCCTTGAAGGGACGTGGACACTTTCGCCAACGCCTCAACTTTGCCCATGCTCTCGGGAATGACGATCTCAACCTGTACGGACGTGCTCATGCCCCACCTCCAAACGTTTCATACTGCCACCCTGTCCTCCCTGCCTTCACAGCGAGGAACCGGAACCACGGATGCTGTGTTGCGGCGACCTTGATTTTCACGCGGGCGTCGTCTTCCCAATGCCCCTTGACCTCATGCAGCTCGATGCCCCCGTCAGCCCGGATCACGACGAAATCCGGCGTGTAGAACGTCTTGTCCGCAAGCAGCAGCTTCACGGCCTCATACGCCCACGCGACGACCTCGCCCGTGTGCTTCATCCCGTCCAGATACCCGGCATAGCGGGCCTCGGTCTGGTTCATGGCGTCGGTCTGGTACGTGCGGCCATTCCGGGGAAGGCGGGCCTTGCCGAGAAGCTGAGACTTGGGCAACGGGCTGGAGCCGGGCTTTACCGTCTTGAGAAATTCCCGGTACTCTTCGGGGCTCACTGCTCCACCCCCAACGCCCGCAAATTGGCAAGCTGCTCATCGAGCGGCGTGTCCAGCCTTCCCTGCTTGCGGGCGTCCATCTTGTCCCACAGGGCTAGAATCTTCGCGCACCACTCGCCGTTGAGCATCCGCTGCTCCTCACGGGTCAACGTCCTGCCGGGCAGGGCCAACGCATCGGCCCGCGCCGCTTCTCCCCGCCGCAATTCGTCGCAACGCGCCCAGATGTCGGCTACGGTGGGGAAGTAGGCGCACTCGCGGCGGTATTGCTTCACGGCGCGTTCCACGGTTTCGGGCGAGAACTCCGCGAGGTCTTCGGCCCAATCCTCGGCCAGAATCTGCAGCTGGGCAGGCGTCCTACCTGCCTGCGGGTAGTGCAGCGCCAGATTGACCAGCAGTTGAAGCATGAAGTCCGGGTTGTGCATGTTGAGCCCTCCTTGCTTGTAAAAGCATTTTCGCCATGTCGTCGTTGTCCTGTACCCGCTGCTGCGCTACGGTAGCCGCCCGAGGCCGCGCCTGATTGCCATTTCCGCCCTGCTCAGCGGGTTCGGGAGGTTTTCGCAGCCAGTATTCCCGCTTGAGGAAATTCGCCGCCGTTGGGATGTATCTGCCGCCCTGCCGCTTCCATGCCTCGGAGTCCTCCCACTGGCCCAGCGCGTCGAGGATGCGGGGCAAGCCGGGAAGAGCACGGCTGGACTCAAGGGCTACCCATTCGCCCGCAGCTTCGCTCCTGCCTCCCCGGTGCTGTTCCGGGAACGCCTCGAAGAACTCGTCAAAGGCTACCGAGGGCTGACGGGAAGGGACGGCTTCCGGCTCTGGAGTTCCTGCCGGACGTTCAACGCGCGCGCCCGCGTTAAACACACACTTGCCTTTTTCTTCTGGTATAGGAGAAGGAGAAGGGGCATTGCTCGAATCATGCTCGGGCATTGCTTGAGCATCCGTTAAGCATTGCTTGTTGATATTGTTTGCTTTTACCCAGCGTGCCTGAGCAGCTTTTTGGGCCTTCTCGGAACGTGCCAGCGCTTCTGACTGCCACGGGTTATGCTCCTGCCAATCGTGCAGAACGTAGCCGTCCGAGGTTTCATCAACCCACATGCCAAGGCAGGTGTCGAAAAACTTCCGTTCTTCACCCTGCCAGTCTGCGGCAAGCTCAATGTCCTCCCAATCCATGCCGGAAAGATTGCCGTCGGGCCTGTACTGGGTAGACCAGAGCCACAGAACTTGCAGGGAACGTATCCCCTCAAGCCCCAGACGGCGGGCGGTCTTCTTCGTCTTCGGGTGTTGCCAGAACCCGACGGATAACCTGATGTCCGTATTCATACCTTCCCCCATACGGCGATCATGGACGGGAACGGTGCGGAAGCCGCCGCCCCTTCAAACTTCAAGCGTCCCTTTAAAAACCGGATTTCGGTTGCGGCCCGGTAGACGTGCTCATGGAACCACGCCGTATCGGTACGTGCCGGGAGAAGCCCGACGACCAGCGCGCCACGTTCTGCTTCCCGGCGGGCCTTCTCGACCCACGGGCCGATCTCGCGGCCGTAGGGCGGATTCATGTAGCAACGCTCCCCGGCCCATGAGTGTGCGAGGCCGTCCACGAGAGCGTCAGGGAACAGTCGGCGGAACGTCGTTTTCCCCCACACCCGCAGCGCATGGGGCGGCACGCAGTACCGCCAGACCTTTGCCGACCACGGCACGGCGCATACGTCCAGCGTGAAATCGAACTCCAGATCCAGATTGTGGAAGAACTCCCACGGGGTCGGCCAGTCGTCTTTGACGCTTGAGAAGAGAGCCCGGTTCAGCATGTGATCCCCCTCCCCTCTTTGAACGCCAGACGAATCCGCCGGAGCCGCTGCCGCCGTTCCCGGGCGGCGCGCTTGCTGCCCTTCTGGTCACGCCATGCCGAGATCACGACACAGGCCGGGCCTTCAAACTCGGCCACGACCTTGAGCCGTCCGTGGGCCATGACAAACCGTTCGCCGTCCTTCATGCCGCTGCCCTTCACGCATGTCCCTTGGCGCAGGGCATCAAGTACCCCTTGAAGTGAGATGCGCCGCTCGAAACAACGGTCGAGCGCGTGGGCGGAAAAGGTGAGGTTCATAGTCACACCTTTGTAATACATAAAAGTTACTGATTTTCTTTCGATCCGGGGACATACTCAAGCTCAAGAGAACGGAGTTCCGGGCACGAGAGCATCTGAGCGATTCCGAGCTTGGCGGCCTTCCTGAGACAATCAGAGACGCCCATGTCCATTAGATCCGCGGCGTCTCGGAACTGTTGAGACTCGTCCTCGGAAACCCGGAACTGAAGCTGCTTTTCACGCTTCGGGGGCATGACTGATCTCCTTCTGGCTACCATTTCTCACCAAACGGAACATCGCAGCACGGATATTGTCCTGATTCGGTCCCAATAGATGTTTCCGCTTTCCCTTCAAAAGGTTGCATATCGTAGACGCGGGGACTCCAGACTCAACAGACAGCCTACGCTGGGTGAACCCGGTTTGGTCTAAGAACTCACGGATTTCAGTAGAGATTGTTTTCATACTTTTTTATTAACAATTGTTAATGAAAAAGACAAGCCGCTTTTGTAATGAAAATTGACAGAAGATAACTTTATGCTTGGATTATGTCATGACATTCAGCGAAGACATAAAAAAGGTTCTTCTCCAGATCGTCGAAGACTGCGAAGGGAACAAGGCTGCGGCCGCCAAACGACTTGGTGTAAACCCAGTAACCTTTTGGATGTGGATCACAGGTGAACGAGATCCCGTCAAGCCTGCTATCAGTAGCGCTATAGATGCGTCAGGGGCATATCTTGTCTTTAGAGGTGAAGATTTAAAAAAAGCACATAACTTTGATGAATCAAATAAAAAAATTGAAGAATTAGAAAGGCAAGTTGAAGAATTAAAGATATATAAACATAAATGGGAAGGGCACCTTGAAACTGTCCGTGCTCAAAGTAGCTCTGCCCCTTCGCCTCAACTTAAAGGATACGATTCTTCAAAGATAGATACGGCATGATCCATAGCATGATATGGGTAGAAATTGAATAAAAACCCACCGCGCTGAGAAAAAGGATGCAAGAAACACTAAAAATCCTGATGGATGAACGAAACAGTAGAATTCTCGGCTTATCATCCGCAATTTCAGCTTATGGTATCGCAGCTATTCGAGGAGCTTTCATCCTAAATGGTAGTGCCGCTGTTGCTGTCATGACAAAACAAGGAGTACTTACTCCTGAAAAAGAGGCTCTCATATTGGTTTGTGCCATTGGTGCAGCTCTTGCTGTCTTAAGTGCTGGCTTCAGCTTTCTGTCTCAATGGTGGCTCAAGGAGGCATTCTTGGAATATACAGGGCAAGCAATATACTCACTTCAACATACTGGTGTGGCATCACCTTTTATGAAGTCCCCAGAAGCATCGAGAGCGCGTTGTGCGTTTTATGGAGCTGCGATGCTGTACTGCCTTTCTGTAACGTTTTTTATATTCTCTGCGATTAAATTCATTCAGTTGTCGTAAAAATTCAGTTCTGCTTGTAGAGAAATGTTCATCACTATCATAAATTTTAGAAAACAATAATAAAAATAAAGATACTATAGCGCCAGCCAAGAAAAATAATATATAGTAAATATCCATAGTGCTTCTCTTCCTCGCTCCTCCCCATGAGGGGCTTTTTCGTATCCGCTGCTCAGGGCATTTGTGAACCGCAGATCTCGTTTGGGGTCACGGTATTTCTTGTGTAATTTAAAAATTATTTTTTGAAAATATATATTGATCTTTATATTAACATTTGTTAATTATATCCTCACGACAAACGCACAAGGAGAAAACGCCATGCCCACAGCCTCTACTGGTGGGCCATGGACTCTCTCAAAAACAATCAGCGCGAAGAAGCCCCCCATTGAGACGTTGTACCCGGAATCCCGGCAAGGCGTCCAAACAAGGGCAGAGCACACACGGCGAAAGCAAATGAGACTTGAGCCGTGAAAACAAAACGATTTCGCGGACTGCTCCGATCTGGCGTCCATCCGCGACCGCATCCGATGCGGCATCCCTCCCCCTGCTTCCTCCGCAACGTTCGGTAGTTATCCGGCCCGACGTGGAGAACGGGTTCATTGGGGCTGATTGTCAAAGAACAGGGGCAACGGCTCCGGTGAGGGTTTTGCGGAAACTCTGGGGCCGTGGGCCGCTGCCCTTATTGACTCGAAACTTACTTACGTTTAGAGAAAGTGTCAAGCGTTTGAATATCGAATGCAGACCCTCCTTTTTCTATCGTGTAAAGTAAGTAGAAAAAGGAGTGAGTCATGCCAGAGCAATCCCCCCAGATGTCCGCAAGCGAGAACTCGGAGCTAGAACAAATAATGGTAGAGTACCTTCTTGAAAAAGTCAGAATTGAAAAGGGAATGAGCCTAGATGATGTAGCCTCGAAAGTATACGGGAGCGATAACATCGCGCAATCTCGCCTCAAACTCTACAGGCTTCGCAAGCCTAAAAAGGATGGGACGGTAAAAAAACTCACTCTTGAGGATTATGTTCTGATTTGCCAAGCATTAGGGGTAGATCCTGTTCGTATCTTAGCTTTAAATATGGAAAAAGTAACTAAAAAGAATTAATACCCCCTTCACGTGTAAATACTTTTCGGCCACTTGCAAGTGGCCTTTTTTATCGCCCATTACTTACGTTTTGCGAAAATAGTTCTTGACTAAAACTTACGTTTTGCGATATTTTGTTTTCAACAAAAGGAAAACTATCCCGCAGGAGAACGCCATGACCACCGCCCCCTACCTCGTAATCGGAACTTCCCCCTTCAACGGGATGGACACCGTGGACGAATGCGACTCTCTCGAAGAGGCGCGGGAGTTCGCCAACGAGCACGGCGGAAAGGTGGTCAAGGCTTCCGAGTATCACCCCAAGGGGCTGCTCGAAGACTGGTTCAACAACGAGCCCGAAGACTTCGGCGTTCTCCCCGGCATCGACTTCCCCGCAACACTCCACCGCGCTTGGTAAGCCGCCTAGCCCCGCACTTGCCCCGGATTCCGGGGCAGGAAACGGGATTGGGACGCCGATCCAAACTTCAACGCAGGAGAGAGGAACCATGAAGGACTTGAACAGGATGACCGCCCGTGAGCTAGAAACGGAACTTTCCCGGCTGGTGCATCTCCGCACCGCAACCTGCCGCGTTCCCCAAGTTTTCGAGCCGCAGGGCCTCGGGTTCGTGAACGACATTGACGGCAACGAACTCGCCCATTGTGCTCACGGAAGTGTCCGCGACTACATCGTCACGTTCGACCCCGCCACAGTCCGCGATATCCTCGACGTCGCCATTGACGCCGTATCCGCCAGACTCGACGCGGTTGCCGAAGCCGGACGCAAGAGGGACGCGGCATGAAGTGGATAGAGCAATACCCCGTCGCGTGGCGCGTCGCCCTGATCGTCCTCTGCTTCCTGCTCGTGGGCTATTTCGAATGGGAAGACCAAGAACTCTTCAACAACATGACACCCCTGAGCGTGGAGGCGGAACGATGAATATCAAGGAACCGATTTTGATCCGCGCTTCCAGCCTCGCCGGACTGTTCGAATGCCCGGCCCGATGGGAAGCTCAAAACATCCGCGGACTGCGGACGCCTTCCAGCGGTTCCGCACGGCTTGGAACCGCCGTCCACACCAGCACGGCGCTGTTCGATACTTCGCGCATGAACGGAACGGGCATCACCCCGGACGAAGCGGCGGGCGCGGCTGTAGACGCCATCCACAAGCCGGATGAAGAAGTGGTATGGGACGACCTCCAGCCCACCGAAGCCGAGCGTATCGCCCTCTCCCTGCACCGCCTGTACTGCTCCACCATCGCGCCCCGACAAACCTATGCGGCGGTCGAGGCCACCTGCGAACGGCTGGACATCGCGGATCTTGGCATCGCTCTGACGGGAACCGTGGACCGCGTGAGGCGGACGGAGGACGGCTATGGAATTGCCGACATCAAAACCGGGAAATCCGCCGTCGGCGCGGACGGAACCTGCAAGACCCAAGGACATGCTGCCCAACTCGCCGTCTACGAACTGCTGGCCGAGCACAGCACGGACATTTGCATCGAAGCCCCGGCCCAGATCATCGGGCTGCAAGTCGCCAAGACGGAAAGAGGCCAGCGCGTGGCCACAGGGACAATCTCCGGCGGGCGGGACCTCCTCATCGGCGACGAAGAATTTCCCGGTCTTCTCGAAATGGCCGCAACCCTCATTCATAGCGGCAACTTTTACGGCAATCCCCGCTCCAACGGGTGCGGGGAAAAATACTGCCCCATCTTCAACACCTGCAAATGGAGACGATAACCCATGAGCCAACAGCCACAGACAACCACGCTTTCCGAATTGAAGAAGCCCGTGCCGCCCCTCGACCCTTCCATCAAGGCGGGCTTCGATACTGTGGGCGGTTTCGACCTCATCCAGCGCACGGCCAAACTGTTTGCGGCCTCCAACATCGTGCCGCAGCAGTTCCAAGGGAACCTCCCCAACTGCGTGATCGCTGTGGACATGGCCCTGCGCATGGGGGCCAACCCGCTCATGGTCTGCCAGAACCTCTATATCGTGCATGGA
>ENA-UOJJ01005807-UOJJ01005807.1-human-gut-metagenome-genome-assembly--contig:-CS66-NODE-5807-length-10101-cov-4.640653_pt1 | contig 10101 bp, 11 predicted proteins | sample MGYA00242343_ERZ723890 | MGnify/ENA metagenome assembly ERZ723890 | reverse complement strand
CTAACCAGAACCCTTCTGCTCCCCAGCTTCTCCCAATCTTCCAGAACGCCACCTAAGCAACCCCCTCGCGGAGCTCCTCCCCGAATCATCCTACCATCCTTCTTAAACATGCCATGTTATCTCCTCCTTTTGTGTTTAGTTTTCTAAACTTCCTGAGTAAAAAAATATGCAGGAATATCCTTGATCGCAATGCCAAGAATTTCGCAAGCCTTAAAAATTTCCTCTTGTGAAAATTCAGCTTTATTGTTCAGCCGTAAATTCAATGAAACACGGCCAATTCCAAGCTTTTCAGCGAATGCGTCTTGCGTACCACATTTAACTCTGATCTTTTCACGAAGTTTACTATAATTCCAATGCACTTTTTGCGCCTCCCTTGTTTGTTTAGTTTTCTAAACTCAAGTAAAATATAACACTTATCAAAAACCTTGTCAATATCTTTTTTCAGTTTTCTAAACTTTTTTGTTGCACTTTCTAAACATTAATGGTAACATGACCATATGAAAGGAGATGAACTAATTCTGTGACAAGTACAACTGCAAAACGCATACGTGAAGGAATGGAACTTAGAGGAATAAAACAATCAGAGCTTGCAGAAAAAACAGGAATAAGCAAAGGGGCTTTGAGTTCCTACCTTTCAGAGAGATATCTTCCTAAGCAAAACAATATTTTTTTAATTGCAAAAGCTTTGAATGTAAGCGAAGCTTGGTTAATGGGTGGCGATGTTCCTATTGAAAGGATTCCTGAAACTCAGGCAAACGCCGAATCATCTATAGGCGCAAGCGATACACAATTATTTTCATATTTCCACCAGCTTAACAGTATCGGCAAAAGCAAAGTAATTGACTACGCTGCCGATCTGACCAAGCTTCCAAACTATACCGAACCAGAGGCGGAAGATAATACGGAATCAAATCCAATTTCGGAAGAACCCGTCCTGATCGCTGCACACAATGGCCATGCCGAAGAGCCTGGACAGCTGGAGCTGATGAATAGGGATGTCGCCCTGGCTAAAGAAATCCATAGAATTATTCACTCAAAACAATAGGAGGTGAGAAGCTCATGACGATTTATGAAGAAGCCCTGCAGAATGCTTTTGATCGTGGGCTTCATGTAATTGAAAATGTACCGTTAGAATCTGATGCCGCTGCTATGATTTATGATGATGTTGTCCTTCTCAGCAGAATGGCAACCTATCAGCAACACGTCTGTATCCTAGCTGAAGAGATCGCGCACCATGACACCAACGTTGGTAATATCCTCGATCAGACGGACGTTGCCAACCGCAAGCAGGAACGCCGGGCCCGTCTCCTCGCTTTCGATCGCCTGATCGGGCTCCGGGGACTGATCCAATGCTTCCTTGCCGGAGATCGGAACCGGTACGAGGTCGCCGAACGGCTGGAAGTCACAGAAGAATTCCTTGCGGAAGCGTTGGAAATGTACCGGGGAAAATATGGAGAAGGAAAACAGATAGGTAACTTCTGGGTAAGCTTTGAGCCGTATCTGAGCATTGTTGAAATAAATTGACAATAGAATAAGAGGAGGATTTTATGCAAATTACACAAATAAAAGAAGACATTAGCATCAGCTATATTTCAGCACTTTGTGCATCTGCTGGAATCTCTTATGATATTATAAGGCATGATGATGACAGCACCGACGGAATACTGAAGAAACAGATTTTCCGGGAAGATGGGTGTAGATATAACGCGGAATTAAGAGTACAATTAAAATGTACATCTTCTACTTCGCAATATACCGATAACGGAAATACTATTACATATAGACTGAAAGCAAAAAATTATAATGACCTATGCTCTCTGTCCACGACTCCTATCATTTTGGGATTACTGGTATTGCCGGAAGATCGTAATGAATGGGTCAAATGGTCGCCAGAAGAACTTCTCTTGAAGGGCTGCATGTATTGGGCCAGCTTTTCCGGTCAGAGTGAATCCGAGAATACCGGGACCGTAAGTATATCTATTGACAAAGCAAATGTAATTAACAATTTCACTTTATGTGATATTCTGGATAAGATAGCAAGGGAGGAATGGGAATGATATATTCTGTAGACTTTTTAGAATTAGCTGAAAAAATAAATCCTCTTGCCTTTGTTAAATATCTCAAAGATACAGGATGGATGCTTTTTCAAACAAAAAAATCCTATGTTAAAATTTTTCAGCTTGAACGGGAAGATAATTTTTATCAGGTTACAATTCCTATGGATAAGGTGCTGCGTGATTACCGCGAAGCAATGTATAAAGCGATCAGCATCGTAGCCGAAGCAGAATCAAAATCCATTGAAGAGCTGATCCTGTATCTGTTGAATCCAAATACGGATATCTTGAAAATTCGCTTGAACAAAAAAGGAGTCGAAGCCGGAAACATATTATTTGATGACGCAATAAAATTATATGAAAATGCCAAGAAATTACTGGCAGCAACCGCATTGGATATTATACATCCCAAAAAATACCATCAAGGGCGCATTGATGATGCAGTTTCAAAGTTCCTCTCTAGTTGCAGATATGGGCAGACAGAGATTGGAAGCTACATCGTTTCTGTTGTATGCCCCTTTGCGGGATTTGATAACAAAAACGAATTCCACCAGCTTAGCATTTTTTCGGACGAAGAAAAATGCGAAAATTCACTTACCAGAAAAGTCACAAGTCGTTTAATGTCCAATATTTCAACAATTAAAAGGCATATAGACGATGGAGAAACATCTGAATTATCAAATTTGGGTAACGATAATCTTATAAGCGCAAATTTCTATGAAGCACTGGTCGGCTTAAATTTAAGTGGAGAAGACACGAGCGTTGAGTTCATGGCTGAATGGTCTCCGGCTATAACTCCCCCTTCTAATGCACAAAATAGAATTATGCTGACCAACGATTATTATCAGCCAATTCAAACAGCCATTGACACACTGAAAGAAGAAACCAGCACAGCTACCAAGATTATTGGCAGAATCAAAAAGCTGGAATCCTCTCCAGATGTGCAAACCAGGAGAACCGGAAAAATCACCGTTGTTTATCTCGACGATACAGATAAACGTAAAACAGTAACCGTTGACCTGGAAAAGTCCGATTATGACCGGGCAATTGAAGCTCATGAAAAAGGATCTCATGTTGAAATCATCGGTAAATTATCGTCAGGTAAAAGAGCAACCATGACATGTGAATCTTTTGGAATTATTGATTAGAGTTTTTACTTACTGCAAAGAAAAACCGGCCTCCTGTTGGCGCAGGAAGCCGGTCACCCTTCAGATAAAGAAAGGTATATATAATGACGTGTAAAGTATACCACCATCTGAAGGGCAGGGTCAAGCACACCCTGTTATTTTTGTACCCATTTTTTCAGAAAATGGACAATCAAAGGAGGAATACTTATGCCAAGAAAGAAAAGCCGCCCGATGCGGCTCCCCAACGGCTTCGGATCCGTAGTGAAGCTCTCCGGCAAACGCCGGAATCCATACATGGCCCGGCCGCCGATTAAAGAGTACCAGCTCAACGGCCAGCCGGTCGTTCCGAAGGCGATCGGTTACTTTCCGGACTGGTACACAGCCTATGACGCGCTGGTTGAATATAACCGGAGCCCTTACGACGTAGATACCAGGGCGCTGACATTTGCGGAAGTGTATGAGAAGATGCTTGCGGAACGAATGAGCTCTCAGAAGCCGCCGTCACGTTCGACCATTTATGCGTACCGCGAGGCTTTTCAACATCTCTCCCAGCTGCACAATGTGCGTATGATGGATTTGCGTCTGGATCACCTGCAGAGCGCCCTGGACAACTCCGGCCTTCGCTATTCGATGCAGGTGCATGTACTGAATCTTATGCACCAGGTTTACAAGTACGCTCTGAAGTATGACATCGTGGAGAAGGATTATTCGCATTATACGCAGATCAATATTGTGAACGACAACGAAAAAGGCGTACCCTTTACCGAAGAAGAGATTGACCGGATCTGGAATGAGGAGGGCGATCCGACCGCTGACCTCCTGCTGATTCTGATCTATTCCGGCTTCCGGATCGGCGCGATCAAGACGCTGAAGATCGATCTGGAAAAAGGATATTTTCAGGGCGGTGTAAAGACCAGGGCTTCGAAGAATCGTATTGTTCCGATCCATCCCTTGATTCGTCCGGCCGTGATCCGACTGCTGAAAGTGAACTCCGGGCAACTGCTGCCGCAAAACACTGTGATATTTCGTAAGCAAATGCGCGAATTGCTGGAACGGATGAATATACCGACAACACACACGCCGCATGACTGCAGGCACACATTTTCGTGGCTGTGCGATAAGTACGGCGTGGATATGTTCACGAAGAAAGTGCTGATGGGACATTCTCTCGGAACCAGTGTGACGGAGAATACATACGGTCACAGGAACCTGGAAGAGCTCAGAGTGGAGCTCGAAAAAATTTGTCACTAATGTGTCACTTAGTAACACGTTTTTGGAGAGATCTGTACATGAAAAAATGGCTTAAAACCGTGCTTTTTCATGTACAGAATCCTTTAATATCTAAATTTTTGTTAAAATTGCGATTTTCAATGATTTATTTGCGTTTATTCTCGTTTACAACCATGATAAACTTTTGCTTATAAAAAACCGGACAGCAGAAACGCTGTCCGGTTTTTTGTATTTGTTCTATATGTTCTGTCGCTGTGTTTTGTATCTCTATCCGGATTACTCGATTACGTGAATCCAGCCCTTCGGAGCTTCGATCTTGCCCATCTGGATGCCGGTCAGGGTCTCGTACAGCTTTCTGGTGATCGGACCCATATCCTCCATGCCGCTCGGGAAACAGATCTCGTTGCCGTGATCTACGATCTTGCCAACCGGGGAGATAACAGCTGCGGTACCGCACAGACCGCACTCTGCAAAGTCCTTTACCTCTTCGAAAGGAATGCCTCTTTCTTCTACTTCCAGACCCAGGTACTCCTTGGCAACATATACCAGGGAACGACGAGTAATGGAAGGCAGGATGCTGTTGGACTTGGGAGTAACTACCTTGCCGTCCTTGGTTACGAACAGGAAGTTTGCACCACCGGTCTCTTCTACGTTCTTGCGGGTAGCTGCATCCAGATACATATTCTCATCGAATCCGGCACGATGTGCGTCCATAATGGCATACAGGCTCATCGCATAATTCAGACCAGCCTTGATATTGCCGGTGCCGTGAGGTGCCGCACGGTCGTAGTCACACACGCGGATGGTGATCGGCTTAGCGCCGCCCTTGAAGTAAGGGCCAACCGGAGTACAGAATACACGGTACTGATACTCATCTGCAGGCTTTACACCGATAACAGCGTTACTGCCAAACATGTAAGGACGGATGTATAAGGTTGCGCCGGAACCGAAGGGCGGTACATAACCGGCATTCGCGCGGACAACCTGCTCTACGGACTCAATGAAACGATCCTGCGGGAATACCGGGATCTCCAGTCTCTTGGCAGAGGACTCCAGACGCGCTGCGTTCAGGTCCGGGCGGAAAGTAACGATATGACCATCTTCTGTCGTGTAAGCCTTCAGGCCTTCGAATACAGTCTGTGCATACTGCAGAACACCGGCACACTCGGAAATCTGAACGGTAGCATCGCTGGTCAGCGTACCCTCATCCCATGCGCCATCCTTGTAGTTGGACACATATCTCTTGTCAGTCTGGATGTAGGAAAATCCAAGATTTCCCCAATCAATGTTCTTCTTCTCCATGATAGTCTCCATTCTGCTGCGGTAAAGCAGCTCTTATAGGTTATATTATCTGCCAGGACAGATAATTAATTTTAAGATGAATTTCTTTTGCCATAAAGTGCCTTTTAATGAAATTGCATCCTAATTACAGATTATAGCACTGTTTGCATAAGAATAAAAGGCTTTTCTTGTATTTTTGTTTAAAAACAGCGGACACCGTACATATGAAATTTGCAACGCTAGTCTACGCAATGCGGCGATTCGCCGGTCTGCGGAAGAGTTCCGCGATCCGCTGGTATCCGCACTGATAGATCAGCCAATATAAGGCTGCCGCCATCACACAGCCGCCGGTCACATCAATCAGGGAGTGTTGCTTTAAGAACATCGTTGAAAGAACAATCAGCGTTGCCAGAACCACGCTTCCAATTCTTACGGCTTTGAAATTTCTCAGGCGGTTGCTGTTCAGCACGGTGATCGCAATGCCGAGGGAGTTAAATACATGGATACTGGGGAACACGTTCGTCGGTGTGTCGATTGCGTATAGGTGCTGCACCATACGGATGAAGATGTTGTCTCTTGTGAACGCCATCGGACGCAGAAACAGACGGTTCGGATATACATAGGACCAGATCAGGAAGATCGTCATGCCGCTGTACAGGAAAGCGATCAGCCGGTAATAGTCTTTCACATCTTTAAAGAAGAAGTACGCCACTCCGAGAGCCACGAATCCAAACCAGAGGAAATAGGGGATGATGAATATCTCCAGGAACGGGATGTGACTGTCCAGTGTGGACTGTACCACATGATATTTACTTACGGATCTATTCTCCAGCCAGAAAAATACGGCCAGATATACTGGGAAATAAAGCAACGTCCATACATGCTTGTACTTACTCAGTAATGTCTTCATGATGTCCTCCTTTAAGAGCTTCGTGGTGTTGGAAATTTCAAAAAGCTTCATTTATAATCTTGGATAGTTATTTTTTTGTCAGCTTTTTTCTGTATGATGATTATATTATACAATCTTTCCTTTTACAAGTAGGATAAGGGAATATTAATTATTTTTAACTATTCAGAGCCATGCGGATTCTGATCAAATGCACGGTTTATTCGGATTTGCTTCCAGATGGCGGAAAACCAATGCGAGATGCAACGGAAGCGAGCTTGGGCTCCGCGTTTTCCGTTGTAATGATGTCCACGAATTGCTTCGCTGCTTACGCAGCTTTCGCAATTCTTTCCATATTCGGAATCCACTCATTTAGAGAAAGACAGAGCCGGTAACGGCTCTGTCTTTCTCTAAATGGTTGCTTCCTCATATTTTAACGGGTCCCAAATTCAGGCCCCGCCCCATGCTCGCATGGGCGGCTGCCTGAACTTTTGACCCTTGGACATCATTACATCATTCCCATGCCGGGGTTAGCTGCGGGCATAGCGGGCTGTGCTTCCTTAATGGTAGCTACTACAGACTCGGTGGTCAGCAGAGTGGAAGCTACGCTGGTTGCGTTCTGCAGAGCGCTTCTGGTAACCTTTGCAGGATCCAGAATACCAGCTTCTACCATATTTACATACTTCTCGTTCAGAGCATCGAATCCTACACCAACTTCAGACTCACGAACCTTGTTGATGATAACAGCGCCTTCCAGACCGGCATTGGCTGCGATGTGGAACAGCGGTGCTTCCAGTGCCTTCAGAACGATCTCGGCACCAGTCTTCTCATCACCGGTCAGTCCTGCTGCCATCTCAGCAACCTTCTTGGAAGCATGGATGTAAGCGGAACCACCACCCTGGATGATACCTTCCTCTACAGCTGCTCTGGTTGCTGCCAGTGCATCTTCCATACGAAGCTTTGCTTCCTTCATCTCGGTCTCGGTAGCTGCGCCTACACGGATAACTGCAACACCGCCGGACAGCTTTGCCAGACGCTCCTGATACTTCTCACGATCGAAATCGGAAGTAGTCTCTGCACACTGAGCCTTGATCTGACCAATTCTTGCCTTGATATCATCCTGAGATCCCATACCGTCTACGATGATGGTGCTCTCCTTGGTAACCTTAACAGACTTCGCGCGTCCCAGCTGATCCATAGTAGCGTCCTTCAGCTCGTAGCCCAGCTGATCGGAGATTACCTGGCCGCCGGTCAGGATTGCGATATCCTGCAACATTTCTTTTCTTCTGTCACCATAGCCAGGAGCCTTTACGCCGACAACGTTGAAGGTACCACGCAGCTTGTTAACGATCAGGGTGGTCAGAGCCTCGCCCTCAATATCTTCAGCGATGATCAGAAGCTTGGCGCCGCTCTGTACAACCTGCTCCAGCAGAGGCAGGATCTCCTGGATATTTGAGATCTTCTTATCCGTGATCAGGATATAGGGATCTTCCAGGCTTGCTTCCATCTTCTCCATATCAGTGCACATATAAGCGGACAGATAGCCACGGTCGAACTGCATGCCTTCTACCAGATCCAGCTCGGTCTGCATGGTCTTAGACTCCTCAATAGTGATAACACCGTTACCGGTTACCTTCTCCATTGCCTCGGATACCATCTCGCCTACGGAATCGTCACCAGCGGAAATAGCAGCAACACGTGCGATCTGCTCCTTGCCGCCTACAGGCTTGCTCATCTCCTTGATGGCTTCTACAGCGGTATCGGTAGCCTTCTTCATGCCCTTACGAAGGATGATGGGGTTTGCGCCTGCTGCCAGGTTCTTCATACCTGCATTTACCATAGCCTGTGCCAGGACGGTAGCGGTCGTTGTACCATCACCGGCTACATCGTTGGTCTTGGAAGCAACTTCCTTGATCAGCTGTGCACCCATGTTCTCAAATGCGTCTTCCAGCTCGATATCCTTTGCGATGGTAACGCCATCGTTGGTGATCAGGGGGGCACCAAAGGACTTGTCAAGAACTACGTTTCTTCCCTTCGGTCCAAGAGTTACACGAACTGTATCTGCTAACTGATTTACACCGGCCTCCAGAGCTTTTCTTGCCTCTGCGCCGTACTTAATTTCCTTTGCCATGATTGAATGAGCCTCCTTATTATTCCTCTACGATAGCGACGATGTCATTCTGCTTTACTACGATATACTCCTCGCCGTCCAGCTTTACTTCGGTTCCGGCATACTTGGAGTAGATGACCTGATCGCCAACTTTAACTTCCATCTTCACATCTTTGCCGTCAACCATTCCGCCGGGGCCTACAGCGATAACTTCTGCCTGCTGAGGTTTCTCCTTAGCTGCTCCTGCCAGGATGATTCCGGACTTCGTTGTTTCTTCTTCTACCATCTGTTTTAATACGACTTTGTCGCCTAAAGGTTTCAATTTCATGATTGCTTCCTCCTGCATTTCATTCCATCTGTTAGCACTCAATTACTTTGAGTGCTAATCACTGTGTTTATATTAACATTTCCTGTTGAATTTGCAACTTTATTATTTGCTCTTAATATCATGTAATTCTCTTATTTGCTCTCTATTTCTCTTATTTTCTCTCATTTTTATGCTTTTTTATTTTTCCCTCTTTTCATATCCGGCTAAATATATTACAATGGGAAAAAAGAATGGATCTGCGGATCCTGAAAAGAAAGGACCTGTAAAAATGAGTAAATTTAAGAAGTTCTTTGGTGTTGCCGCTGTTGTTGCCGCTGCTGCTGGAGTAATCGCTTACTTTATGAAGAAAGATCGTTCCGTTGAGCCGGAATTTGAAACTCCGAATGATGATGAAGAATTTGAGCAGGATCTGAAGGATCTGTTTGACGACTATAAGGAAGAAGCTCCCGCCGCAAAAGCAACGGGCGAACAGCCGGAAGAAACCTCCACGGAAGCGAAGTCTCAGCCTGAAGAGAATGAGAAAGAGGAGACTGCCGAAGAGACTCCTGCAACCAAGATCGCAAAACAGGAAGAAGCTGAGGAAAAGAAAGCTCCGGAACTGGAGAAACCTGCCGAGACAGAGAACAAAGCGGAAGAAATCGCTGTGGAAGCTCCCGCGGAAGAGCAGAAATAATCACACAGAAAGTAAAAACAGAGACAAAGCAGCGCCATCAGAACCGTGATGTAGCTGAATTACCTAAAAAAAGACCGTCATACCGGAATTTTGTCGTTCCGGCCATGGCGGTCTTTTTAATTGCGATCGTATAATAGCACCTCTGATACCCGGTTCGATTCCACCCGCAGGATATCCTGTGGAATATCGTTACCATATCCCCCATGCGCGCTTCAGTCGCTCCGCTCCGTCACGGATCTGATCCGCGGAAAGCCCGGCATATCCGAGAAGAATTGTCCGGCTCTCCGGAGGAAAGCATTCTTTCGGAAGAGTGGCAGCCGGAATCAGATATTCGGAAAGGCCGTACACACGCACGCCGGCTTCCCATGCCCGCGCAATCAGCTCTTCTTCTGAGGTATTCTTTCGTGACTCC
>ENA-UOJJ01005805-UOJJ01005805.1-human-gut-metagenome-genome-assembly--contig:-CS66-NODE-5805-length-10103-cov-11.341561_pt1 | contig 10103 bp, 9 predicted proteins | sample MGYA00242343_ERZ723890 | MGnify/ENA metagenome assembly ERZ723890 | reverse complement strand
ATGGTAAAGTTTAGCGTTTCAAGCAGCGCAATTAATGGAAGCCGATACAGGCAAACATCTTAAAGTTGTACAAATAGACAAAATCTTTAATCTTGCCACCAGTTGACACATCATCTGTCAGACTGTCTTTATCTGGGTCGACAAAACCCAGAGCGCGCCGAGAATCACGCCAACAGCCAGCAGGAGAAAAACAACGGACGTGAGAAAGCGCCTTATAGAGTTGTGGAAACTCAGGAACCCAAGCCGACCCGGCAAAATCAGAATCTTTGACGACATACTTAGAAACCTCCTCAATAGAAGATTTAGAACCATCCACAACGCGAAGATTGACAAACATAATAGATTCATCACGAGCCGCCAGTTGCCAGCAACGGAGCCACCAATCATGATCAGGGAGCCAGCAACCAGCAGGAACAACAAGCACAACATGAAAGTGTGGATGATATGTACCAGCATAAGCATTACGAGTAACTTCAAGCACCCGGAGCCATCCGAGAAGGCCCAAAGCCTTAAAGTCGCGGCGCATGGTGAAGCGATGCCAGGCATCGGACATATCAGATAAACACGAAGCGAGAGAATCAATCGGAACATTACGGACAGTGAGCGTAAGAAAGACAAATCTACAGCCGGGATACTTCTCTTTAATCCACTCAAAGCATTCATAATTTTGACGAAACAACTTAACAGACCGCCGCCATTGGCAAGTGGGACAAAAACGATTCTTGCAAAAGTTAGCGGAAGCAATCAAACCATCATAAGTAAGGCCAATCGATGTACCACAATACCATATTTTAGATGATATATCAGGAGCGACAGAGCGAATTTTACGAGCAAAATTAAGACCGGAATATTTCTTAACTTGACATTTCATCAAAGATGATGTATCATATAACATAAAAGAGACCCCCGTTTATTTTAAGTGTAGTAGCATACTCTTATTATAATCGGCCCGGTCTCTTTTTTCAATACACAAATTTCAAAAGTCAAAAAAGGACAGGCAGCGTGAAATGATAAAATTTAGTGTTTCAGGCAGCGTAAAACAGTAAAGTTTGTCGGTTGGCTTCGGTTATTTCTATATTATCTAGATAACAGATTGCCGCCCCGCGGCGGCCCCACAGGCCGCCCCGCGGGGGCGGCATTTCTCATTTAATCCCCAGCAATGGCACCTTGCGCAACACCCACAAAACAAGCTGGTACGCATGCTCAATGGCCCACACAGCCAAGAACACATCAATAGCCGGACGGATCACATCAAACGGAACGAAAAAGTTAAGTATACCAGTGCCAGCCTGAATATATTCAAACAACTTGTTGACGAGCGTTGTAAGCTCAGCTGGAACAATTGGAAAATCAAACAGAGCGATTAAAGGCTTAAGGCACAAATGGGCCAGTTTCTGTATCAGCGTCAACATACTATTCACCCCCACCAAAAATCCTGTGATACGTGTTAATAAGATACCGGATTAAGGCAAGATAGACCAGAAGAGAAGCAGCAAAACGCACGACAGACACAAGACCCCCGAATTTATTGTCAATGTCAGATAGGTTATAGTCAGTATCAGCCCATACGTCATAAGACACGCCATTAACCTCCATCCCAAAACCGGGAAAGGTCAGAGTAGTAGAGCCGGGATTTGCAAATAAATTGAAAACACCTTGTGTCAAATTGTCGATAGATGTAAATAACCCAGTTTTGTCAGCTACATCCGAAGTATCCGAAAGAGTACCACTAGCAGAATTAACGTCAGAATCAGAAGGCCGCGTCAAATCGTTATAATTATTATTAATAGAATTATTGATAGCTTCAAGACGCTTCCTGGCCTCTTGGTCGGCTGTATTAACAGAACTATTGATATTATTGAGAGCTGTTAATATATCTTGTGCGTGGTCAGCATCCATATTGGGGGGAATGTCAGACAAGTTGATAGGGTCAGTATAACTAGACGGAGCGTTATTAAGTAGCCATGTCTTATTAGTGGCATTGTACAAATTATAGGACACATATACGCGCACCCAATCACAATCCTTGTTCGCGTAGTAGAAAAATCTATCACCTTCTACCCACCAGAAAAACCCCTCGAAATTGGCGAAAACCTCATGAACAGAAGACGAAGGGCCGTCATTCTGTGAATTGCCAAGCAAGGCAGGGGAATTTCTAATGTAATATACTTGTCCTTTTTTCATCGGGCCGTTAATATTCAACGTCCAACCACGAAAAACGGAAGTGCCCGGAGCGATATGATAATCAACAACCTGATGGTTTGACAGATTCCAAGTAGCCGTCCATTTCGACACGCTATCAGCTTTAGCGCCGGAAGAGAATCCGACACAGAAGACTAAAGCCAAGGCAAACGAGGACAGATACAAGCAACACCGTCTGCAATGTGATTTCAGAAGCTCCATCAAGCGCGCCATACGCAGAATTAAGGTCTGTATAAACAACGCCGGAACTAATGTTAATGTTGACATTATTATTACCTCTCGTAACAACATAGTTGTTGTTGTTGTAGTTGTACTCCACATAGTCAGCGGAGCCGGAAACAACACCATCCGCAAACGTCAGGTCATCCCCATAATACAGAAAATAACTATACTGACTATTGCGGAATGCAACATAATGCTTGCCGGGATTCTGCCGCATGACGGCGGAAAAATAGTCCAAAATAGACCCCGACCAAGTACCGGGATAGACGGAACTATTAGCCGCCTGCACAGCAATCGCGTCTAAATCAGATACTTCCACGGCGTTTCCATTATCGTAAGCGATAATTTCACTTTGGGGTTCGGGTTCACTTTCTTCCAAGTATGCATTGTAACTGGCCGATTGCTCCAACAACTCATTGACACCGGTAAGGATATCATCAAGGCTATTAGTAGCGTCTTGTTCCGTCTGTTCTTCATAATTTTCGACCTCTTCAGGAGCAATTTCTTGTTTAATCTGCTCATCAAGAATCATATCTTCTTCAGGCATCACAGCTTAAACCTCCCATCAAGTCCCATAGACAAAAACGAATGCACCAGCTTAGCCCCAAAGCCAAAAACGAAAGCAACCGAAAACGCGGGGCCTGCGAGTTGCGCAAACAATGCAATAATCTCTGTAACGTCAATATTCATAGCTATTTCCTCCAGTACTGTTGTCCGTATCTATCTTCGTTGACGCGCAAAACTTTTGCGTATGTGTCATACAGCTGATAGAGGGCGGGCTTGTGTATCCAATGATAAGTTTTAACGCTTGCCGCCTGTATAGTGCCGTCATCATTGACAACAGCAGATTGCCCATCAATGACAGTATTACACTGCAATACTCCTAGCATTTTTCTACATTGCACAACATATTTAAATTGTTCCCTGAATGGTTTTGCAATGCGCTGGAACACCTGTGAAGTGCCTACTATGTGTTTGCGCTGTTTGCGCTGTTGCGCGATCTCCTGCATCACGGAAGGGTCAATCTGCTTCGATTCAAGCGAGTTAAACTCTAGCTGGATTTCATCAATCAAGAAGAGAACACCCGCAAAACCGTTTTCTACCTCGGAAAGGCTCTTCATGCCTTCCCATTGAATTATTTCACGAACGGGGGGCCAGTCATGCAGTTCAACATTAGTGCAAATAATCATGTCAGGGTACGCAAGAGACAGCCGATAGGCGTATTGTATCATTGACAGAGTTTTGCCGGAGCCTTGAGGGCCACAGAAAACCAAAATGCCGTCCGGGTCAAAATATTCTGGATGCTCTGCCCGAAACTCCTTGTTATACACCTTGACGCGGTGCGCGTCCCATAGGTTCAGCGTGCCCTTTAGGCCCGCAAGCCATCTATCCAAGTTCAACACCTCCCAAAGAGTGTAGCAACCCTGGGGAGCCGCGCCCCCCAGCCCCCCCAAGGCGAGAGTTCTATAAAGAAAGGCCGGGCCAGAAGGCCCGGCCAAACTGCCAAAGCGAATAGGAAAGGAAAAGAGGAAAAGTCACAGGCGAATACGACCGGAACGGAAACTCCCCATCAGGCTGCCAACGGCCTTGCGGACGCCCCACCACAAGAACACAAGACCAATACCGGCAGTAACGAGAGTGGCAAGGACGCCAACAACGGTACTAACGCTAATCTGGGACGTCATCGCTGAAATGACAGAAGCCCAGTCCGAAGCGGTTACGACTTTAGGGGCCGGATCTGTAAGGGGAATAAGCTCCAGAAGCGCCGAAACAGCCAAAACGTCAAAAACAGACATGGAAAACACCTCACTTAATCAACTGTACATCAATAGGACGGCCAAAGCGGTTATGGACAATATTGTATTCGTGCCCCGGCAGAATCTGGTCAACGGCATTGGCTTGATAGTACACATCGGCGGGGACTTTTTCGACGTACGTTACACGACTTCCGCGCGACCAAGTATCACCAGATACTTCTTCGACACAATGCAAATTGTAATTGTCGTAATGTACGCCCTGATACTCGCCGACGCGATGCTGGATACCTAAGACTGTAACACCCATATAGAGCACCTCCTTATATACAATGATACAGCAACAAAAAAAAAGAATCAACCCGGCAAGTCAAACAAACTTGCCGGGCAAAATTATAAAAAATAACAAAAAACATTTTATGCAGCGTGAAACAGACAGCCTATTTTTTTTGGGCAGGCGGGGAAGAAAACTTATCTTGATAAAAAGCCAACACGGCGAGCCGGACAGCGGCAGAATAAGGAGTACCGTTAAGCTCACGCATAGCGCACAAACAATCAAGAGTAACATCATCGACAGTAATTGTTATTTTTTTCAAAAAAAGACACCCCCTCACATAACCCAAAGATCAGCATCGAGCTTGTCTTCGATATCCGGATTGCGCCCATTGATAGCGTCAGTAGCATAATCAATAATGTAATCGATAGAGTCAACAAGATAAGCACCATCCGCATCACGAGGGAGAGAGCCAGCATTGAGCCAATCTTCGGCAAAATCAACACCAGTGGAAGCGAAAAGATGAAACTCGACAGAACGACCAGACAAATCACGAAGCAACATTTTAAAAACCTCCCAATATGGTAAAGTTTAGCGTTTCAAGCAGCGCAATTAATGGAAGCCGATACAGGCAAACATCTTAAAGTTGTACAAATAGACAAAATCTTTAATCTTGCCACCAGTTGACACATCATCTGTCAGACTGTCTTTATCTGGGTCGACAAAACCCAGAGCGCGCCGAGAATCACGCCAACAGCCAGCAGGAGAAAAACAACGGACGTGAGAAAGCGCCTTATAGAGTTGTGGAAACTCAGGAACCCAAGCCGACCCGGCAAAATCAGAATCTTTGACGACATACTTAGAAACCTCCTCAATAGAAGATTTAGAACCATCCACAACGCGAAGATTGACAAACATAATAGATTCATCACGAGCCGCCAGTTGCCAGCAACGGAGCCACCAATCATGATCAGGGAGCCAGCAACCAGCAGGAACAACAAGCACAACATGAAAGTGTGGATGATATGTACCAGCATAAGCATTACGAGTAACTTCAAGCACCCGGAGCCATCCGAGAAGGCCCAAAGCCTTAAAGTCGCGGCGCATGGTGAAGCGATGCCAGGCATCGGACATATCAGATAAACACGAAGCGAGAGAATCAATCGGAACATTACGGACAGTGAGCGTAAGAAAGACAAATCTACAGCCGGGATACTTCTCTTTAATCCACTCAAAGCATTCATAATTTTGACGAAACAACTTAACAGACCGCCGCCATTGGCAAGTGGGACAAAAACGATTCTTGCAAAAGTTAGCGGAAGCAATCAAACCATCATAAGTAAGGCCAATCGATGTACCACAATACCATATTTTAGATGATATATCAGGAGCGACAGAGCGAATTTTACGAGCAAAATTAAGACCGGAATATTTCTTAACTTGACATTTCATCAAAGATGATGTATCATATAACATAAAAGAGACCCCCGTTTATTTTAAGTGTAGTAGCATACTCTTATTATAATCGGCCCGGTCTCTTTTTTCAATACACAAATTTCAAAAGTCAAAAAAGGACAGGCAGCGTGAAATGATAAAATTTAGTGTTTCAGGCAGCGTAAAACAGTAAAGTTTGTCGGTTGGCTTCGGTTATTTCTATATTATCTAGATAACAGATTGCCGCCCCGCGGCGGCCCCACAGGCCGCCCCGCGGGGGCGGCATTTCTCATTTAATCCCCAGCAATGGCACCTTGCGCAACACCCACAAAACAAGCTGGTACGCATGCTCAATGGCCCACACAGCCAAGAACACATCAATAGCCGGACGGATCACATCAAACGGAACGAAAAAGTTAAGTATACCAGTGCCAGCCTGAATATATTCAAACAACTTGTTGACGAGCGTTGTAAGCTCAGCTGGAACAATTGGAAAATCAAACAGAGCGATTAAAGGCTTAAGGCACAAATGGGCCAGTTTCTGTATCAGCGTCAACATACTATTCACCCCCACCAAAAATCCTGTGATACGTGTTAATAAGATACCGGATTAAGGCAAGATAGACCAGAAGAGAAGCAGCAAAACGCACGACAGACACAAGACCCCCGAATTTATTGTCAATGTCAGATAGGTTATAGTCAGTATCAGCCCATACGTCATAAGACACGCCATTAACCTCCATCCCAAAACCGGGAAAGGTCAGAGTAGTAGAGCCGGGATTTGCAAATAAATTGAAAACACCTTGTGTCAAATTGTCGATAGATGTAAATAACCCAGTTTTGTCAGCTACATCCGAAGTATCCGAAAGAGTACCACTAGCAGAATTAACGTCAGAATCAGAAGGCCGCGTCAAATCGTTATAATTATTATTAATAGAATTATTGATAGCTTCAAGACGCTTCCTGGCCTCTTGGTCGGCTGTATTAACAGAACTATTGATATTATTGAGAGCTGTTAATATATCTTGTGCGTGGTCAGCATCCATATTGGGGGGAATGTCAGACAAGTTGATAGGGTCAGTATAACTAGACGGAGCGTTATTAAGTAGCCATGTCTTATTAGTGGCATTGTACAAATTATAGGACACATATACGCGCACCCAATCACAATCCTTGTTCGCGTAGTAGAAAAATCTATCACCTTCTACCCACCAGAAAAACCCCTCGAAATTGGCGAAAACCTCATGAACAGAAGACGAAGGGCCGTCATTCTGTGAATTGCCAAGCAAGGCAGGGGAATTTCTAATGTAATATACTTGTCCTTTTTTCATCGGGCCGTTAATATTCAACGTCCAACCACGAAAAACGGAAGTGCCCGGAGCGATATGATAATCAACAACCTGATGGTTTGACAGATTCCAAGTAGCCGTCCATTTCGACACGCTATCAGCTTTAGCGCCGGAAGAGAATCCGACACAGAAGACTAAAGCCAAGGCAAACGAGGACAGATACAAGCAACACCGTCTGCAATGTGATTTCAGAAGCTCCATCAAGCGCGCCATACGCAGAATTAAGGTCTGTATAAACAACGCCGGAACTAATGTTAATGTTGACATTATTATTACCTCTCGTAACAACATAGTTGTTGTTGTTGTAGTTGTACTCCACATAGTCAGCGGAGCCGGAAACAACACCATCCGCAAACGTCAGGTCATCCCCATAATACAGAAAATAACTATACTGACTATTGCGGAATGCAACATAATGCTTGCCGGGATTCTGCCGCATGACGGCGGAAAAATAGTCCAAAATAGACCCCGACCAAGTACCGGGATAGACGGAACTATTAGCCGCCTGCACAGCAATCGCGTCTAAATCAGATACTTCCACGGCGTTTCCATTATCGTAAGCGATAATTTCACTTTGGGGTTCGGGTTCACTTTCTTCCAAGTATGCATTGTAACTGGCCGATTGCTCCAACAACTCATTGACACCGGTAAGGATATCATCAAGGCTATTAGTAGCGTCTTGTTCCGTCTGTTCTTCATAATTTTCGACCTCTTCAGGAGCAATTTCTTGTTTAATCTGCTCATCAAGAATCATATCTTCTTCAGGCATCACAGCTTAAACCTCCCATCAAGTCCCATAGACAAAAACGAATGCACCAGCTTAGCCCCAAAGCCAAAAACGAAAGCAACCGAAAACGCGGGGCCTGCGAGTTGCGCAAACAATGCAATAATCTCTGTAACGTCAATATTCATAGCTATTTCCTCCAGTACTGTTGTCCGTATCTATCTTCGTTGACGCGCAAAACTTTTGCGTATGTGTCATACAGCTGATAGAGGGCGGGCTTGTGTATCCAATGATAAGTTTTAACGCTTGCCGCCTGTATAGTGCCGTCATCATTGACAACAGCAGATTGCCCATCAATGACAGTATTACACTGCAATACTCCTAGCATTTTTCTACATTGCACAACATATTTAAATTGTTCCCTGAATGGTTTTGCAATGCGCTGGAACACCTGTGAAGTGCCTACTATGTGTTTGCGCTGTTTGCGCTGTTGCGCGATCTCCTGCATCACGGAAGGGTCAATCTGCTTCGATTCAAGCGAGTTAAACTCTAGCTGGATTTCATCAATCAAGAAGAGAACACCCGCAAAACCGTTTTCTACCTCGGAAAGGCTCTTCATGCCTTCCCATTGAATTATTTCACGAACGGGGGGCCAGTCATGCAGTTCAACATTAGTGCAAATAATCATGTCAGGGTACGCAAGAGACAGCCGATAGGCGTATTGTATCATTGACAGAGTTTTGCCGGAGCCTTGAGGGCCACAGAAAACCAAAATGCCGTCCGGGTCAAAATATTCTGGATGCTCTGCCCGAAACTCCTTGTTATACACCTTGACGCGGTGCGCGTCCCATAGGTTCAGCGTGCCCTTTAGGCCCGCAAGCCATCTATCCAAGTTCAACACCTCCCAAAGAGTGTAGCAACCCTGGGGAGCCGCGCCCCCCAGCCCCCCCAAGGCGAGAGTTCTATAAAGAAAGGCCGGGCCAGAAGGCCCGGCCAAACTGCCAAAGCGAATAGGAAAGGAAAAGAGGAAAAGTCACAGGCGAATACGACCGGAACGGAAACTCCCCATCAGGCTGCCAACGGCCTTGCGGACGCCCCACCACAAGAACACAAGACCAATACCGGCAGTAACGAGAGTGGCAAGGACGCCAACAACGGTACTAACGCTAATCTGGGACGTCATCGCTGAAATGACAGAAGCCCAGTCCGAAGCGGTTACGACTTTAGGGGCCGGATCTGTAAGGGGAATAAGCTCCAGAAGCGCCGAAACAGCCAAAACGTCAAAAACAGACATGGAAAACACCTCACTTAATCAACTGTACATCAATAGGACGGCCAAAGCGGTTATGGACAATATTGTATTCGTGCCCCGGCAGAATCTGGTCAACGGCATTGGCTTGATAGTACACATCGGCGGGGACTTTTTCGACGTACGTTACACGACTTCCGCGCGACCAAGTATCACCAGATACTTCTTCGACACAATGCAAATTGTAATTGTCGTAATGTACGCCCTGATACTCGCCGACGCGATGCTGGATACCTAAGACTGTAACACCCATATAGAGCACCTCCTTATATACAATGATACAGCAACAAAAAAAAAGAATCAACCCGGCAAGTCAAACAAACTTGCCGGGCAAAATTATAAAAAATAACAAAAAACATTTTATGCAGCGTGAAACAGACAGCCTATTTTTTTTGGGCAGGCGGGGAAGAAAACTTATCTTGATAAAAAGCCAACACGGCGAGCCGGACAGCGGCAGAATAAGGAGTACCGTTAAGCTCACGCATAGCGCACAAACAATCAAGAGTAACATCATCGACAGTAATTGTTATTTTTTTCAAAAAAAGACACCCCCTCACATAACCCAAAGATCAGCATCGAGCTTGTCTTCGATATCCGGATTGCGCCCATTGATAGCGTCAGTAGCATAATCAATAATGTAATCGATAGAGTCAACAAGATAAGCACCATCCGCATCACGAGGGAGAGAGCCAGCATTGAGCCAATCTTCGGCAAAATCAACACCAGTGGAAGCGAAAAGATGAAACTCGACAGAACGACCAGACAAATCACGAAGCAACATTTTAAAAACCTCCCAATACAGTATGTAAAGTATCTCTTGTTTACAAGTATAGTA
>ENA-UOJJ01005800-UOJJ01005800.1-human-gut-metagenome-genome-assembly--contig:-CS66-NODE-5800-length-10117-cov-9.682369_pt1 | contig 10117 bp, 14 predicted proteins | sample MGYA00242343_ERZ723890 | MGnify/ENA metagenome assembly ERZ723890 | reverse complement strand
ACACATAACCATTACAGCTCCACCGTATACCCACTCTCCGACTTGTAGCTCTCGCTTCCTCCCACCGTGTTCTTCAGTCCCAGCAGCTTGTCCACCTCGCTCTTCTTGCTCGCCGCAGGCAGCAGCGGCGCGCGCTTCAGCTTCTCCCACACCGACTCGCCCGTCACCGTCTCCTTCGGCTTCTCCTCTCTCAGTCTCTCCGCACGATCCATCTCCATGCGTCGCATCTCCATCGGCCGCAGCTCCTCCGAGGCATCCCGCTCCTTCGCCTCCGCCACACACTTCTCCACGGCAGCGATCGCCTCCTCCACCTGCTTCGTCTGCTGTCCCGCCACCTTCACCTCGCCGTCGTCCTCCACACTGATGCTCACCTGGAACTGCTGTCGCAGCCGCGCCAGATTCGATCCTCGCACGCCCACCAGCACGCCGATGTACGCGGGATCGATCTTCACGCTGTGATGAGTGGCATCGTACTCCGCCACCGCCGCAGCCACCAGCTCGCGTCCCTTCGCCACCGCCTCCGCGGATCCCTGCAGCCACAGCGCATCCTCATGCACCACCTCCAGCGCGGCTCCGCTGGTCTTCCGCAGCTGCTGGATGCGACTGCCGTGCGAGCCGATCAGATACGGCACGCGCGCGCGTCCCACCGTCACCACCGCGTTCTCCGCCTCGCAGCGCGCACACAGCTCTCTCGCCCACGTCTCCGTCTCACTGAGAGCGTTCGAGCGGATGTAGAGTCCTTCGTTGTCGTGACGCAGCAACACGGCGTGATCCTTCGCGTAGCTCGCCAGCTCCTTCTCCTTCGTCTCCAGACCCAGCGCCGCCGCCTCTCCCAGCGCCACCACTGCGAAGTGATCAGGAACAGCGGCCGCCAGCGCCTGCCAGATCCGTCGCAGCGCCAGCGCCACGCCCTCCTTCGGACCCACCACCGTCAGCGAACCCTCCGCCTCCTTCGCCACGATGCGACTGCGCGACTCCAGCGCCAGTCGCTGGACCTGCAGCGAGCTCTCATGCAGCGCAGCAGTCAGTTCCTCCGGAGCGAACGAGAAGGTCTCTCGCACCAGTCCCTGCAGTGCTTCGCGCACCAGCGGCACCGCACAGGCCACCTGTCGCTTGTTGCCTCGCACCGTCACCGCCGCGGAGCCCAGCGCCGGCAGCTCGCGGGGAACACGCACCTCGGCGCCCGAGAGCTCCTGGATGCGATTCGCCAGCGCGTGACGATTCTCGCTCAGATACGTAAGTTGTGTTACCGAACAAGGCACCGACTCCGTCACCTGCAGCCGCTCCTCCAGATCCGCCTCGATCTGCGCCACCGCCGTCGCCAACGAGGCCTTGGGACCCCACACGACCGCCGCGTCCTTGTCGGTGTCGATGACCACGCCCAGCGTCTCCTGCAGGCGCCGGATGTTCTCGCCGCGCTTCCCCACCAGCGTGCCCATCGCCTCCTTCGCCACCGCCAGCGGCATCTCCTCATACTCCGCGTACTTGGCACGCAGCGATTCCAAATAAGCCACCGCCTCGCTCAGATGCTCGCTCGAGTGCACGGAAATCACGCCGCGCCGCTCCACCACCGTCGTCTCCGCGCCCAGCGCCTTCATCTTCTCGCTCAGCGCAGCGCGACGCAGCTCCGGCGCGCGACGCAGCTCCGATGCCGAGAAGGTCACCGACGCGTTCTCTCGCTCATAGGTCTCCAGGAGGTCTTGTAGAGCCTTCGCGGCCGCCTTCAGCTTCTCCTGCTCGCCCAGCACGGTGATAGTAGCCGTGCCCTCCTTCTCGCTCACGTCCAGCTCCACGCCCAGCTCCTTCTCCAGCGCGCGACGCTTCGAGCCCTTCGGACCCACCGCCACCGCGAACGCCGCGTCTGCCGGCGCTGTGAGCTCTTCCACCGCGTGGGCCTCCAGCCACGCCCGCACCAGCTCCATCGCCTTCGCCACCGCCGCCTCCTCGCCGCTCACCGTCAGCTCGCCGTCGCGCGCCACCTCCAGCGAGGCTCCGCTCGCCTCTCGCACCGACTTGATGTTCGCTCCCTGCGGACCCACGAACAGCGGCACCTGTCTCCGCGCCAGATGCGTCGTCTCCACACACACGCTCGCCAGCACCGTCTCCAGCGCCGCCTTCGCCGCCGCACGCGACTCCTCCGGCGCCGTCAGCAACACGACGCCCTCCTTGCGCCGCAGCTCCAGCAGACACTTCTGCTCCTTCTGCAGCCTCCGCAGCACCTCGCCCTTCTTCTCCAGCAGACGCTCCACCTGCGCGCTCGTCACCGGCACCGACTCCGTCATCGTCTCCACCGTCTGCGTCATCGCCTCCAGTGCCGTCTTCGCAGCGGTCACCGCCTCCTGCACGCCGCTCACCGTAACCCCCAGCGGGGACCGCTCCAGATGCAGACGCGCGTGCGAGTCCGTCTGCAGCGTCTGCAGTCGCTTGCCCTTCTCCTCCAGCAGGAAGTGGAACAGCGTCTCCGTCAGCGGCACCGTCTCCTTCACCTCCTGATGCTCCGCCTCGAACTGCTGCAGCGTCTTCTACGCGTCACAGAGAGTCATCACCCTCACCAGCGTCGCTCGCTGGTCGCTCGCCGTGCCCAGCACGCGCAGCTCCTCCAGCTTCTCGCCCAGACCCAGGTACGCGGGACATTGCTCCTGCAGCGTCTTCAGCGCCTTCATCTTCTCGCTCACCAGCAGACTCCGCAGGAACGGCGTCAGAGGGAACTTCTGCGGCTCTGCGATGAATCCCCAGCCAAACACCCACTGCGGAAGAGATCTTGGATGCTTCGCACGGCACTCGCCACCGCCTTCGCTCCGCCACGCACTCGCACGCCACTCGTTCCGTCCAATGCGATGAACACGTGCTCCGCCTGCTCGATCGCCTTCCGGTACTTTCCCTCGTGCGCCAGCAGCGCGTGCAGCTCCTCGGAAGCCAGCGCCACCGTCGTCTCCGTTTCCTCTCGCATGTCCTCCAGCGACGACACGCAGCGACGCACGTTCGATTCCTCGCCACGCACGCTGATCGCGTCGCGACCGGCGGACAGACTCACCGAGAAACTCTGCTCCAGGTTGCGCAGCTACAATCGAGAGAGGGGAGAGAGACTACGTTCTGCTGGTTCTTGCCGCAAATGCGACCCAGACTCGTCGAGGGGATCGCCACGCTCGTCATCGTGATCTTGCTCGCTGGCAGCTGAAAATGAGAGAAGACACAAACACACACCTCCACACCCGTCAACTCCTTGATGCGCAGAATCGCCTCCGACACGCCGATCGTGTTCGTCAGCTCATCCAGACGCTGGTTGATCTCCTCTCTTCGCTTCTGTCCCGCGTCGCGCTTCGCTCGCATCGCCGTGATCTCACTCTGGGCGGTCGTGTACGCCTTCACCAGCTCCAGCTGCTTTGAAAGCTCCTGGATCTTGCGCTTCTCCTACGACTCGACATGTATAATCAAGCACACCTCTCGCTCCGCTTTGATATCGAAACTGCCCGTCTCGATGTTCTCCTCCATCTCGCGAATGCGCTCCTCCAATTCCTCCATGTTGCCCCCCTGTCTCTTCGGACAACGTTCAATCGCCTTGCGGATGCTATCGTCCAGGAATTTGTTCGATTCCTACAAACTTCACTCCCCAGCCGCAACACCTACAATCACCTCCGAGCGCTCTTTCAGCAGACTATCGCGACTAGCGCGCAGAGAGGCAAGGACCTCAGCATTCATATGGGTGTCTCCCGAAGACATGAGTATCTAGTCGCGAGGTTAGGACATGCTATTGAACTCGTTATCGGTATTTCGTATGGATGGAACAAATCATACAATTTGAGATAAACAATCGATCAATCGATTCGATGAATGCGACTTGACTCAGATGTTCAGTGGTCATTCCCCTTGATAATCAACGATCTCGTTTCTCAACACACACACGCATAAGGAACAATATTAAATCACTCTGATGTCTGCGTTGTTGCTTTTGTACGCCCAGTGACCTCCCTTGCGGTATCGCATGATGGCACTGAATCCCTTCTCCTCAATCGTGTGAGGCGTTATCTACGCGTCATCTCTCTCCCCCACTCCCACTCCCAGATCCTTGAACGTGAGACACGTCGTGTGCGGATCCAGCACGTTGTCCGTCACACGCAAGTCTACCTCGCTTCGCGAGATGTACGGCTTCGGACCGAACTCCAGCAGTCCCGCATACATCCGAGCGATCGCCGTCGGCGTGCGAGGCGGCACGCGCTTCGTCTCCGTCACCTCGCGGAACCACTCCACCAGCTGCGACCACGCCATCACCTCCGGTCCCGCCAGCTCCATCGTCTTTCCGTCGAACGTCTCCGGCGCCGCGCAGTACTTGCGGATCGCCATCGCTACGTCGCCGTACCACACCGGCTGCTTCAGCGCCGCACCACCGTTGATGTTGATCAGCCACGGGTAGATGTGGAACTGACGACCGATCCTGTTGTTCACCCACGCGAATCAGTCCCACCATTGCAGCACACGGTCATCCTCACCGAACATGTCTGCGGGACGAACGATGCACGTCTCCGGCTTCGTCGCACGCACCACCTCCTCGCCCTTCGCCTGTCTCTCAACACCACCTTTCGCTCCCACCTTCGTGCGAGCCCACTCCGAACGGTGCTTCAGGTTCTGCTGGAGAGCCGACACGTGCAGGAAGTGCTTCACGCCCATATCGTTGCAGATGCGGGCGAGACGCTCCGGGAAGTAGATGTTCACGTCCTGGTACCTACTTCGCATCGCTCTTCCTCACCTACGTGTAGTTCTTCTTCAGATACAGGTTCTTCGTCTCGTAGTACTTGCCGACCAAGTTCAACACGATATCCGAGTTTCCAATACAGTCACGAATCGACTGCTCGTCGCGGGGGTGGAACGGAATCGGATTCACTTTGCCCACATCGCCCGACTGCTTCAGATGGCGAACCTCGTCTCCCTCACCTCTGTAAGGGATCATACACGTCACTCCATGCGACGCTGCCACTCAACTCCGCTCTCCAACACCTACCCAACTCATACACCACGCTTCTTCCCAGACTTCCCGTCGACGCGCCGAAAACCGTCACCTTCAACGGGCACTGCGACATGCGTCCACCGATACCCACCGTTCCGGGAATCATGTCCGAAGCAATGGCGCGCTACGCTTCATTCCACTCTCCTCACCCCATACAGTGAACATGTGCATTGTAGGTTTGTTCAAGACTCTCTTCAGCATTCTCTACAGACTTTCTTTCAGTGGTCAAACTACATTCATTATCCCCAGAACCCGACAAAGTCTACCTGAATCGCCAATACAAAAGAGATTCGATTGAGAAATCTCGTTGATTTCGATGAGACAATCATCTCGACGGAATGGGGGTGGGAGAGGAGGCGGGAAAATCGTGCGGGAAAGGGGGTGTGGGAATTCTGCCGTGTCACAACAAACAAATCTCAGCCTCGAATCGCCTTTAGATCCACCGATTCCACATCGTAGTCATGGTTGATGAAGCGGAACATGTATCCACTCCGCACTGAGTCAACACTCTTCCTTATCTAGGAATTCAGAATGCGTAGAGGGACTACAAACTGTTTGAAGTAGTTCTCAAGAGTCGTATTCAACTTTCCTAATCCCCCAACATGACTGTTCATGAGAGGGAAGTACAGGGAATCTAGTGAATAGAATCCATCGCTTCCCACTCGTTTCAACGTTCATGGACAGATACTTGGGAATGAAGGGGATGGCGATATTGGATCCATAAATGAGGACTCCGTGGCGCGTCTTGGCATCGGGAACGTCCTCATCCACAACAACCGAAGAGTCGCGCAAAATGGCATGATCCTTGCTTATGTAACTGTGAAAGACGACAGGTTTGTTTGCAGACTAGGTGAAATGGATTGACACGATCCTACAATGACGAACACAAAATCGTTGGCCACACGAGACACATAGGGGTAATCCTCGTTGATGTGAACGTTGTTTTTCCTCAGATTCCTCCAGAAGAGAAACTCCTTGACAGAGGGATTTGATGCAAAGAAGGGTTTCGTAGTAGCTTCGTCAACGACATTTCCCTACATCTCATCCACTATCGTGCAGTTATTGCTTCCTTGTCAATGGTGGCAAAGAGTTGGTGCTTTTGCATAGCGGCAGCATAGAACTCAGGGCTTTTGGAGCTGAATGAACGAATGAATACACGCAGCATTTGACAGAAACGAGTGTATGATGGGAGGTGAGAGAAGGAAGTGAAATGGTTGGAGTGTGAACATTTGGGATTTCCTCAGTGCGATTTTCCCATTCAAAGAAATGTTCATTGTTCGTGATCATCGTGAAATCCCTCAAATTCTCAAAGATCCGAAGGATGAACGCACCGTTCTTTCGTTCAGTCGACGGTAGGAAATGGTGGAGACACTCATGTGAAAGAGCTCCCCAGTTGAAGGGAACGATTCAGCTGATTTGTGACAACATCACCAGCGATAACATTGCGAAAACGGAGATGCTCCTTCTGAATGACAATGTGTTGCACTCCATTGACGGTATTTCGCGCTTTTCGGTTTCGCCGCTGGAAATATTGAATCTGAGCAACAACAGTCTGGAGTCTATTCCTGAGGAGGTATTCGTCTTCAACCCCTCTTATTGCAGTTTGCTTCGCTAGTCCATTTGAAGACACTTTATTTGGAGGATAACAAGCTGTTCGAGTTTCCTGTCATTCTCTTCGAGCTCCTGAATTTGAAATCCCTGTATCTCTCGGGAAACCCCTTTCATTCGGTTCCTTCGTTTCCGACTCACTGGGAGGGACTCGAGGAGTTGTTCCTTGACAAGTGTGGACTGTCTGTGGTTTCTCTTCCTCGCCCATCACTCGTAGGAGCTTCCTGACTCCATTTCGGAGCTCAAATCGCTGAAGGTGCTGGTCGTCGGGAACAACCAACTGACGTCTCTTCCTGCGTCTATGAGCAGTCTCGTTAATCTGGAAGTCATCGCCGTCAATAGTAATCGTCTCACGGAGCTTCCCTCCTTCTTCTCTGGGTACTCCAAGCTTCGTGTGCTCCAGGCCAACTCCAATCGGATCCAGTCGTTTGATGACGGAATCGCGGACATTGCCTCTCTTTCCGTCATTCGTCTTGCGAACAATTGCATTTCAAGTTGGTCTGAATCTCCTGTTTGATGTAGGCATCGGAGAGAAGTGTCTCTCCAAGTGGTCTCAAGGGGGTATCGACGATATTCTGGAGGTAGGTGTGGAATGGAGAGGTGATGCGAAGGGTAATCCGGTTCTTGCCTCTCTCCGTGTTCAAAAGCAGTGAATAGTTGTTTGTTTGTGTTTGTTTTTGAAACCAAGGTGGTTTGAAATGATGGAGGATTGAAAAGAGAATTGGATGCACTATAGTGTTGCGAACACGATAGGATAACACGAACATCACACACGAAACCCAAGATTTCGTGTTGGATATTGATAGGAATTGTCATAAAACAATTCACCTAACTCCTCCCTGCTGAATTGGAGAGATCATCGTATCCGAACGATCTCATTCACTTTTTCTTCCAAGAGAATGTCCGTAGGAAGATACGGTCACAGAGATCGAATCACGTTGAATCGCGTTGGTTTCAGCCACATGAAGAATGGCGAAACCGCGGTTTTCATCGCAACTCAACACTGGATTATTCATCTCTCCGCGTTTCCTCTTGTGGTTCCTTCCGTGTCTCGCGAATGATGATTGGACTCTTCCTTTTGGTTGGGAATGGAGCAAGATGATGGACTTCCTCTCACGTCTTTTTGCTTTGGTTCTGACGGACATACGAACGGTTTGACTCCCGTGTTGTATCAGTGAGTCTAGTGAACGCGATCGAGTAAGATGAAGAGAAAGAGCAGTGGAGTGTTGTTGGAAATGAACAGAAGGCCGAGTTGTTGGATTGAACGCGTTCGCATGGTTGTATGAGCGGTTGTTGAATGATTGGAATCGCAATTCGCGTGCCTGCAGTTGATAAGTGACTGAAGAATCGCATATCGGCTTGTCACCTTATCGGTAACCAGGCGAAGACGGGTTTTGTGATGATTGGATACTCGAACTCTGGAATATTTCGGCTCATTGTAATCAACACTGCGTTTCCATTCACTTCGCATGCCATCTTCGTTGTCTTCTTGATAATGAAGGTCGATTGACCTTTTCGCTCAGTTGTAACCTCCACGCAATCAGGGGATCACAGTATCCCTTCCTGCCATCACGCGAATTAAAAATCGTCAAGTTGACTCCGATCGTTCATGGTGCTGTTTATCGACGATGTGGTATTTCTGTCGTTCTAGACGATGAGCTGACATTTCACTGTTGCCTACTCGTGGAAAATGAGTCTCTCCTCCTCGCTTCCACTTCCTCTACCCATGGCGAGTTCGACTGAGGGACGACGAGTTCGTCCTCCTTCGCTTCAATCAATCGTCAATCAATTTGGCGGGTGGAAAAAGCGCGGGCTCCGAGCGCGGGCTCGTTTCCCCGTGGTTCTGTCTTGTGGTTCCAGTACTTTCATATTTCTTTTGTTCCTTGCTGATACAGTGGATTTTAGTTGCTATGTCTGGTGTTTTTACTGTGTATCTTCGTCCTGCAAATCAGACCATTATGTCTGTCGCCGACACTATTGTCTCCCAAGGCGAGGCAGCGCCGTCGCTGCCGGAGGGGGTTTGGATTGCAGGAGCAGTTGCCGTCATGGCTCTGCTCCTACTGGCAGTTTCCCTGATCTCTAAGGGAAAGAAGGTCCGTGGACGTGTGGTACGTTCTGTATGTGTGGAGTAATGCGAATAGAATGAAAACGAGTCGTCAGATAGTGTGATTCGTGGAGGAGATGAAGCTGCGAGTCTACCTATCGATATTGAGATGGGACATCGCCCCATTTTCTATTTCAAGGCTAATACACAAGATAGGGTCAATGGAGGTGAATTCACCATTCACCCCATTGCATTGTTGATAACGTTTTTCCGTAATTGGCTTTACTATGCATTCTCCAAAATGCACCCAGTTATGGACGATGGTGCCACCGATGCCGTAATCGTCACCATCGACGGAGAAGAAGGTGAAAATGAAAGTAACCGCATGTGTTCATGATAATGGAATAGGTGAGACCGCTATCCTAGGAGATGATGAAACTGATGATGTCATCCCAGATGACCACTCTCAGTTCTTATCAGAATCCTCTCCTAGAGAAATGGCAGAAGTGGTTGGTGAAGTTTCGGGTTCCGAAGATTCTTCGGTGCTGTCTTCTGCTGTTGTTTCCATTGCGTCCACTCGTTCCCTTGCGTTATCCTCTCCTCTAACGTCCACCGTTCTCCCTCATCCGTCTCTACTGTCCTACTGCATCCTCATCCCGCAGTTCCCAAGTCCCTCTCCATCGCTCCACGTACGATCTCTCCTTCTTCTTCACCGCAGACTCCAACCCTCCAAGCCCCTTCCTCCGAGGTCCCCGCACTGCTCCTGCGGGCGATCCAACTGGTCTGCAACCACACGGAGGAGCTGTTGCTGGAGGAGCTGCACGAGGAGGGGATGGAGAAGCTGCAGCGAATCCCCTCCCGCTACACGCCTCTGCGACCCCATCTTCTGGGAGCCTTCCGCGTACTGGCGACGGTCCGTCTGGAGCTCCGTGGCGATTTGGAGCTCGAATTCGAGGCGAAGCTGCGTGACTGCGATCTGGAACTGCTGACGGTGACCTCGCTGACGCGACACGTGGAGAGCGCGCTACTGCCGTGGCTGACGCTCCTCCCCGATGTGGCGACGCGGGAGATGTGCGATGACATGAGGGAGATTCGGAAAGAGATTGAAACCATCGGCAGCGATCGGCTGGAGGAGCAGTTTCCGTCCGTGTCTGCGCGAGAGACGATGGAGATCGCAGAACACGTTAGTGAAGAGCTGGAGGGTGCACTGAAGCGTTTGGTGTGGGAGTCGCCTGTGCACCCGTCGGCTTCGGTAGTTCGACAATGGGATGAATGGCAACGAGAGTGCGAACGTTTGCAGTCGTTCATCCGCTTCTTTTCTGTTTTCAATTTGTCTATTTGGCGTGTTTGTTTGAGTACAGAAGAATGAATCTGTGGATGCGCCATTGCCGCAATTGGCCCAGCTCCCTTTATCAGAACCCACAACCCATGAGGTCACTTACTACAATGAGATAGTATTATCG
>ENA-UOJJ01005799-UOJJ01005799.1-human-gut-metagenome-genome-assembly--contig:-CS66-NODE-5799-length-10119-cov-4.814984_pt1 | contig 10119 bp, 10 predicted proteins | sample MGYA00242343_ERZ723890 | MGnify/ENA metagenome assembly ERZ723890 | reverse complement strand
GACTTTCATAGCATCTCTCCTCGCTTGGTTAAATAATGACTATATTTAATATCATTTTTTGATAAGTTGCAAATTTTTATCTTAATTTATGTTTTCTCTTGTGCTATAATCAGCCCGTTGTTCAGGTTTATTAGTGAGATATCTTTATGGAAACCTCGGTTCTTCGCTTTCTCTGGCGCTATGCCCGCAAATTGAAATGGTTGTATGTTTTGCTGTTGCTGAATATTTTGTTCGGGCAGGTTTTGAGTCGCAGCACCAACTGGGCCAGCGCGCAGATTGTCGAGGTAATTTCCAAGGGGGCGCCGGATATGCCGACGCTTCATGTCATTGGCAGATATCTGCTGCTTATTTTTGTCTGTCTGTCGCTGCAAACCATGGTTATGCTCGTCAATCGCCGTTTGGATATGCGCTTTTTGCCTTATTATCTGGGCAAGATGTCTAAAGATTTGTTTGTTTGGGCGCATAAGCATTCAACCGCCTTTTTTGCCGAAGAGATGGCCGGCAATATTTCCGGCAAAATCAAAACCATTCTTAATAATACCGAGATGCTTTATTATAACTCGCTCGGCAATCTGCTGTTTCCGCTCTGCGGTTTTCTGACCGCTTTTGTTTTTATCGGAACCGTCAGTGTAACGTTGGCCGTATGGTTTCTGTTTTTAAGCGTAACGCTGGCATTTGTCTCTATTCGCATCAAACGCCGGATAACGCCGTTTTCGGTTCGCAAAGCCAAACTTCTCTCTGAATCGAACGGTATTTTGGTGGACAGCATTTCCAATTCCGACCTGGTTAAAAACTGCGCCAATTTTAACTACGAGCGCCGGATTTATTATAATTCCGTCCGCACGGCAATGAAAGCCCTGCGCCGCGAAGTCCGCACCAGCACCTGGACGGACGTATTTGCCCGTTCGGTCAACGATGTGATGAATATATCCTTTTATCTGATAACTTTTTACTATTGGTACCGGCACCAATTGGGCATCGGCGATGTTGTTCTGGTTTTATCGTTGATTTCCTCAATGATTCAAAGCACGTTTTATATGGGCTATTTCTTTACCCAATACACCCAGCTGGCCGGCGGTATCAAAGACGGGCTGGATCTGCTCAATAAACCCTGTGACGTTAAAGACGCTCCGTCGGCCCGGCCGCTGAAAGTGACGCAGGGAGCCGTGTCTTTCTGCCGGGTCGAATACCGTTATAAAGCCTCCAATGCCTTGTTTGCCGATTTTAACCTGAAAATAGCTCCCGGTGAAAAGATCGGTTTGGTCGGCCGCTCCGGTTCGGGAAAATCAACCCTGATTAAGCTGTTGTCCCGCTATTATGACGTTCAGGGCGGTCAAATTTGTATCGACGGACAGGACATTCGGGAGGTAACGCAGGAGTCTCTGCGCAAAAACATAGCCCTCATTCCGCAGGATCCCAGCCTGTTTAACCGTACCATTATGGAAAACATCCGCTACGGCAACCTTCAGGCCGGCGACGAAGAAGTTTTCGAGGCGGCGCGCAAAGCTTATATTCACGACTATATTCTGACTTTGCCGCAGGGCTATCAGAGCAAAGTCGGCGAAAGGGGCGTCATGCTTTCCGGTGGTGAACGCCAGCGGATAGCCATTGCCCGCGCCATTCTGAAAAATGCGCCGGTTCTGGTTCTGGACGAGGCCACCTCGGCGCTCGACAGCGAAAGCGAACATTATATTCAGGAAGCTCTGCGCGATTTGATGAAAGGCAAAACCGTTATTGCGATAGCCCACCGTCTTTCAACCTTGAAAGAGATGAATAAAATCGTTGTTATGGAAAAGGGAAAAATCGTCGAAGAGGGAAGCCATGCAACACTGCTTCGTAAAAAAGGCGCTTATTATAATTTTTATAAAATGCAGTCTGCCGGATTTCTGCTGCCGGACGGCGGAGAAGACTGAATCACAGGCCGGTCTTGCTGTTGAGCCGGAGAATGTCAATAATCTCGGTAACCGAAGCAAATTGCTCAAACGCGCGGTCAATCATTTTGCGGTTGGTTGCCCGCCGGAAAAGTGAAGAAACCTCAAACATATTATGGTTGGTTTCAATTGCAATCAACAATTTGTTGTTAAAAAAACTGAACTGGATATTTTTGCCCTGAAAGGCCTTTTTAACTTCAGACATTCGTTCCATAAAAGCGGTGGTCAGCAAATAGCGCGCCTCAATTTGGTTGTCGGAAAAAACTTCAAACTGGCGTTCAAAGCTGACGTCTTCCAGCTTAACCCGTTCCGGCCGCCCGATTTTTTTGAATAAATTAAGCCAGCCGCTGTCTTTCAGCACAACGGTTTTTCCCTCAAATTTTTTATTCATTTCCAACAAAATAACAATTCCCTGAAACACGGTAACGTTATGTGAACCGTTCTTTGTCCGTACTTTTTTATAAAGCTGTTCCTCGGAAATAATGGCTTGCACCTGATGATAATTGCCGCAGAAAAAGTCGTCGCCTTCCTTGGAATCATACAGCGGAAAAATGCGGGAGTTTTCAAGTGTGGTATCCGGCAGGGAGTGGCCGTAGGCATAAATAAAATCGCCCCAGAAAGCGGCAAACTTGGCCATAACTTCTTCTTTGACGTCAATTTTGAAAGAAACAATCGGTGACCGGCAGTAAAACAGCGAAATAAAAACATAGCCCGCCAGAACATAAACTGTCAGTTCCGTCAGATTCCGGCTGCCGGCGATATAATCGCCCCAGAAACTTGACCAGAAAAGCAAAATCAACAGCGGAATGAAAATGCCGGTCAGAAGCAGCCTTTTGATGAAAACGTCCATCTGTTTGTGCCGCTCGGCTTCCATCTCCATAAACTTACCCAGTAAATGGTGATTGTAATAGTCGTCGAATTTTGCTTTTAAATCTTGCATTATTTAAAGTAGTCGCCGCTGTTAACCGGAGCTTTGGCCGCTTCTTCCGCTTCAAAATACGGCATGTCGGCTCTAATGCCCAGCATTGAGGCAATCAGACTGCTCGGAAATATTTCGCAGGCATTGGTCAAGTCATTGACCGCCGCGTTGTAAAAACGCCGTGCCGCGGCAATATGTTCTTCAACTTCATTCATTGACTGCATGGCGGTCATCATCGTTTGGTTTGACTTCAAATCGGGGTAATTTTCAACCGAGAGGTTAAATTCCTTCAATTTGCTTTCAAGCAGTTTTTCGTTTTTTATTTTTTCCTGCGGATTATCCTTGAACGAATTTGCCATGGCGGCCGTGCGCAGTTTGGTGATTTCTTCCATCAGCTTGCTTTCGTGTGCCATAAATTTGGCAGCCATGTTCAGGAGGTTCGGAATCAGGTCGTAGCGTTTTTTCAGCTGGACGTCGATTCCCGCCGATGCCTCTTTCACTTTATTCTTTTTCATAATCACTCCGGCATATAAAAAATAAAGCGTTATCAGAATAATTCCGGATATAATCCAAAAAATGGCGGACATCTCTTTTCTCCTTAAGTTCTTTTGCCTTTATCTTAGGAGCAAAAATCTTAAATATTATTAAACGGTTAGCAATATTTTCACCTTTGCGTTTTAGAGTAGGGGCAGGGAGGACAACGAATGCTTAACTTTATATGGTCGGGATTTTTTCTGGCCGCTTTCGCCGCCGCTCTTTATCAGAGCCTGGGATTGGACAATGCGGCAATCTGGACTGAACTGGTTAACAGCACGTTTGCTTCGGCCAAAAGTGCTTTCCAAATTTGCCTGAATCTGACCGGAATGCTTTGCCTGTGGCTCGGGTTGCTTAAAATTGCCGAGCGGGCCGGAGTTACCGACTTGCTGGCCAAAGCGCTGGCGCCGTTGTTTCGGCGAATTCTTCCCGGTGTTCCGTCTGACAGCCCCGCTTTGGGATCAATCGTTATGAATATGGCCGCCAACGTGCTGGGGCTTGATAATGCCGCTACCCCGATGGGGCTCAAGGCAATGGAGCAGTTGCAAAGCCTGAACCCGCACAAAGACAGGGCTTCGCCGGCACAGGTTTTGTTCATGGTCATCAATGCTTCCGCGGTAACCCTGATTCCGATAACGATTCTTATGTATCGTGCCGAGCTCGGTTCGACTAATCCCTCCGCCGTTTTTATGCCTATTTTGTTTGCGACCTCTTTGTCAACGCTGGCCGGCTTTCTGGCTGTTGCCTGGGTTCAGAAACTTAATATTTTTAACCGGGTCGTCCTTGCTTATTTAAGCGGTTTTGCCCTTTTCATTCTGGGGCTGGCCTGGTATTTCAGCTCTTTGCCGCCCGGAGAACGGCTGACCGCATCAGCCGCCGGTGGAAACTTTGTCCTTTTTGCCGTTATAATCGGTTTTATAACCGCCGGGTTAATCCGTCGTCTCAACGTTTATGAACTTTTTATTGCCGGAGCCAAAGAAGGGTTTGAAATTGCCGTGCGCATTATTCCTTATCTGGTTGCCATGCTGGTGGCTATTGCCGTTTTCCGCACTTCCGGCTGCCTCGACTATATTGTTTGGGGCTTTGAAAAGCTTTTTGCCGCTCTGGGAATGGATACCGCTTTCGTTCCGGCACTGCCGACCGCAATAATGAAACCGCTTTCCGGCAGCGGAGCGCGGGCAATGATGATTGAAACCATGCAGGCCTACGGCGCCGACAGTTTTCCCGCTTTCGTCTCCTGTGTGATTCAAGGGTCCAGCGAAACCACTTTTTATGTGTTGGCGGTTTATTTCGGTGCGGTTAAAATAACCAAGGTCGGGGCGGCGCTTCCCTGCGCATTGCTGGCCGACGCTGTCGGTGCCGTTGCCGCCGTCGGTCTGGCTTATCTGTTTTATTGATTTTGATTCCGTCAATCATAAAAAAAGCTCCTTGCGGAGCTTTTTGTTTAAGCGGCTTTCTTTGCCTTGAACTGTGCATTGTATAAAGCTTTATAGGCGCCGTTTTCCTCCTGCAGCAGCTCTTCATGTGTTCCGGTTTCGATAATTTCGCCGTCATTGATGACCACGATTTTATCGGCATTTTGCACCGTGGACAGACGATGAGCGATAACAAATACCGTGCGGTCCTGCATCAGATTGTCGATTGCGCGCTGAACCACGGCTTCTGCCTTATTGTCCAGAGCCGAGGTCGCTTCGTCGAGAATAACCACCGGCGCGTTTTTGATAAAGGCACGGGCTATGGCCAGACGCTGCCGCTGTCCGCCGGAAAGCAGAGAGCCGCGCTCGCCGATTTTGGTGTCCAGCCCGTTTTCCAGTTCATTGATAAACTCATCCAGACAGGCCATCTTGACGGCAGTGGCGATTTCTTCCTCGGTGGCGTCCTCTTTGCCCAGCAGAATATTGTCGCGAATGGTTCCGGCAAACAGAAAGTTGTCCTGAAAAACAACGGCGATATTGTCGCGCAGGCTTTCCAGACTGATGTCGCGAATGTCTGTCTTGTCAATGGTGATGCTGCCGCTTTTAACGTCATAAAACCGCGGAATCAGGTTGACGATGGTGGTTTTGCCGCCGCCGGAATTCCCCACCAGTGCCACCGTCGTTCCGGCCTTGACTTCCAGATTAATATCCTTCAGAACCGGCACGCCTTCCTTATATTCAAAATAAACATGGTTGAAATTAATGCTTTTTTTGACGCCTTTTAATGTGACTGCGTTCGGTTTGTCAAAAATGGTCGGCTCGGTTTCCAGAATTTCGACCACGCGTTCGATTGCCAGAAAGGAAACCTGCATCGCGTTGTAGTTTTTGCCGATGCTTTTAATCGGGCTATAAAGCAAAATCAGTGCGGTGATGAAAGAAACGAAGTTGCCGCTGGTAATGTCGCCGTTGACAATCAGATAACTGCCGTAACCGATAACGGCGCCGATGCCGATGGAAACGATAATATGCAGCGCCGGTGTCATCCAGGCGGTTTTCTGCACCATTTTGATAGTCAGCTTGAACAGATTGAGCAGCGTGCTGTCCATGGTGTTGTAAATTTTGTTTTGCAGATTGTAAGAAGCAATCGTTTTGTTGCCGGAATAAGTTTCGTTGTAATTGGAAACCACTTTGGCACCTTCAACCACGCTGCCCATAACCACACGTTTGATCCTTCTGCGGACGGAAGCCAGCGGCATCAGCGCACAGCCCAAAATCAAAACGGCGATAATGGCCAGCTGCCAGGAATTGTAAATCAATACGCAGATGAGCGATATTGAGGAGAAAAAGCGGGAAACAAACACTTTCAGGTTTTCCAGCAGACCGGAGCAGGCAATGTCGCAGTCGGTGTTGAAGCGCTGAATGACAAAACCGGAATTATGCTGGTCATAATAAGAAGTTTCCAGATGCAGCAGTTTTTTATATAAGGCGCGTTTCAAATCCTGGTTGATTTTGGTGCCGACCCAGGTGTTCAGGTAAGTTGCCGCATAGTTGAGAAACCCCTGCACCGAGGTGAAAGCGACAATCAGCAGCGGAATATAAGCCGGCGAGCTTTCCGTCTTGTCAACCAGAACAATATCCATATAAGGTTTGAGCGAAAGAGCGACCACTGAATCCAGCGCGCCGATGGGAATGCAGATTAAAATGGCGAGAATAGCCCGGAACATATACGGTTTGACGAACGGCCACATTTTTTTGTAATGTTCGATAAAAGGCAGTTTTTTAATCTCTTCGTCTATTTGGATTTTGTCTTCAATCATTGTTTTTCCTATAGTTGTCTGAGCCGGTTTGGATATTGCCGCCGGCCGCGGTTATAAAAGTCCCAGAAAGTGCAGCGCAACGGCAATGAAACCCAGCTGCATGATTAATACGAACGCAAATTCGGCGCGGTAACTCTTTTTCTTGTTCTTATGGTGCAGAATTTTCTGCCCGGCCAGTGCGCCGCTCCAGCCGCCGAGCATTTCCAGGGCATGCAGATTGCACTCGGGAATTCTCCAGGCGCCGCGAACGGCAGCCCTCTTGTCAACCCAGTAAGCCAGAAAGGTAACCAGATTGATGGATATAAACTGATAAACCAAAAACAGAAGCAGTGTTTTGGGAGCAAAAGGTGTTACTCTGAAATAATGCGTTTCAATATAATAGGCCGCCAGAATGACAATGCCGCAATGCAGCAGATAAAAACTGTTTTTTTGTAGCGGGCGAATGAGAAGCAGCAGCCCGATAAGAAGAACGCTTGCGGTAATGACCATGGTTGTTCCGGGGTTAAGTTAACGTTATCAGAGCGTATCATACAGAGATTCTCAAAAAAAGCAACCACATCAAATAGTGAATAACTGAAAAAAGATAATGAGATTTCCGTAAAACCATTTATATTGGTCTTAATCATTTATTAATAAAAGGATTGGGCAATGAAAAAAATTCTGACCGCTTCGGCCTATGTTTTGCTGGCCGCCTGCACCGCTTACAGCCATAAGGCAATGGAAGAGCAGGAACAGTTTGTCGTCGAAACGCCATACGCCGAAACCCCGGCGATAGACGATACGATTTCGCCGGATGTCTATGCTCTGGTCGCCGCCCGCGCAACCAATCGGATGCTGGATGAAACGGCCGAGGTCTACGAGCAGAATCCCCGCCCGACGCTTTACCTGATGCAGATTAAGAAAACCGATGAGAACCTGCCGGACGGTTTTTATCTTGCCCGCCGCGAAACCAAAGACATCATTGAAGGATCGGGAACTTTCACTCTGGTTAATAATCTGAATGAGGCGCAGTATTATCTGGAAGTCAGTGTCAGCCCGATTCCGCTTAAAGACAAAGAGGTGCCCGCCATTTCTTATCATCTGTCTCTGTACACTAATCAAAATGCCAAAATCGGCGAATGGGCACAGATGATTAAACAGGTTCAGAACGACGATAAAAGCTGGTGGTAACATTGCGTTCGGCTGTTTGTCTGCTTTTTCTGCTGAGCTTGGCGCCGGTGGCTTTTGCCGCCGGAAAAGATGACGTCAGTCTTGATACGGCATCTCTGGATAAGGACGTCACTTCCGTTTACGGTACGGACTGTGAAAAGGTCAAACCCGGCGAAGCCCGTTCGACGGTCAGAGTCCGTGTCACCGATAAAGCCAGCTATCTTGCCGTCAGCAGCCTGCCTGATTTGCGTAATGCCAAAGTCGAGCTGAATGAACATGACTTTAACGTGATGGTCTATAACCTGGTTGATAATAATATTGAAGACATGGCCATTCGCACCACCAAACAAACCCCGGAAGAAATTTGTGTCGAAGTCACCGGCTATATTTCCGGCAAGAATATTTTTGCCGCCATTGACGAGGCGCTGGACAGACAGAAAAACGGCGAAGAAGACAACGTGACGGTGGAAAACGGCGGCTTGGCTCCGTCCGACCTGGCCGAAACGGAAAACGGTCCGCAGCCGGAAGCAGAGGCAAAGCCGGAACAGCCTGCGAAAACCGATTTGGCGGAAAAGGAACCTCTCTATACGCCGGATGAAAGCATTCCTCAGCCCCCGGTCTCTGAGAGCCAAACCCCGTCTGCCGAACAGGAAAAGGAGGACTATCTGCAGGCCAAGGCCGCCAGCAAAGGGCTGATTTATATTACGCCGACCGAGTTTTTTAATAAGACGACTTCTGCCAAATATGCGGAAATTCTGCGGGAAATGTTTGTGAAAAGCGACTACTTTTATGTAACCGACAAGATTGAATTGGCCGATTATGTCATCGGTTCAAAAGTTCTCCGCGCCAAGGTGGACCCGATTAACAAAGACACCAACCGGATGCAGATGGTGATTGCCGTTGAAAGCCGGAATACCGACAGCGGCGAAACGGAAACCGAACACCAGAACCGTTTTGTTCTGTTCAGCAGTTCGGAGAATGAGCAGAAAGTGGCCGCCAAACTGATGAAACAGCTGTTTGAAAAAGCCGCGGATAAAATTATCACCGAATTGGAAATTGCCCAGCGCCACAAAAATAATGACGCCGGCCTGCCGGCAGGCATTACGCCGGTGTCGACATCGACAGCAAAGAAGGGTGCTCTTTAATCGGGCGCACCGCATAGCTCAGGTTGTTGAAACGGGGCAGTCCTTTGGCGGCGCAATAGGCGGTAATCTGCATTTCAAGCTTATTGTTCAGAGCCGGCAGGTCTCCGGCTTCTTCGCCGGTATAGACGGTAATGACAACGTCGGTAAATCCCCGGTCGGTATAAATCTGATGGTCATAGCTGAGAACCACGTCTTTGATGATTGCCAGTAAGGATTGCTGCAAGGCTTTGAAGTGATCGGCCGCATCCATATATTTAAACATGTTGACAAAGTCCTGCAGGGCTTTTTTGGTTTCGAAATTGCTGTCCAGTACGGCAATTCGTTCAATATAGTTCAGGTTGCCCGTTGCAATGGCATATTTTAGCAGCTGCGGATAAAAAATTTTAATATAAGTATTCAGGGCGTCAAATTTCGGCTTCAGCAAAATGCCGGCCATGTCGGTCAAACCGAGGTTTATCAGATTGCTGATAAACAAAGCTTCCAGCGCCGGCGACATTTCTCCGCCCAGGTCCCAGATTTTATAGGCCAGCGATTTGGCTTTCTGGTGTTCGCCGCGCATGATTTGTTCCTGCATCAGAATAATCAGCCCGTTGATATTTTCCGGATTTTCTTTCAACAGCAGATACAGTTGCCGTTCCAAATCCTGAATTTCGTCTTGTTGGCGATAGTCAAGCTTAACCAGCAGGCGGTATATGGTCGGGAAATCGGTTGCCGGCAGCGGGCCGACCTGCGCGGTTGCCGGTGATATTTCCTGATTCTGTCCGTCACTCATGATTCTGCTCTCCGTAAATTTCTTTTTTTATTATAACACACTATTTCTCTAAAATAAATGTGCAAGGTCCGTCATTAATCAGAGTTACCTGCATCTCAGCCTGAAAAATGCCGGTTTCGACCCGATGCCCGAGTTTTTTCAGGCAGCTGACAAAATGTTCGTATAGCGGCCGGGCTTCTTCGGGACGGGCTGCCGTTTCAAAGCCGGGACGGTTGCCGCGGCTGGTGTCTCCGGCCAGAGTGAATTGGGAAATAACCAGAAAACTGCCGTTTATATCGCCGACGGACAAATTCATTTTACCAGCGCCGTCTTCAAAAATACGCAGATTCGCCGCCTTCTTGGCCAGATATTCGACTTGAACCGCCGTGTCGCCTTTTTGAACGCCGACAAACAACAGCAGTCCTTGTCCGATTTCTCAGGCAATTTTTTGTTCCGCT
>ENA-UOJJ01005790-UOJJ01005790.1-human-gut-metagenome-genome-assembly--contig:-CS66-NODE-5790-length-10129-cov-3.759381_pt1 | contig 10129 bp, 8 predicted proteins | sample MGYA00242343_ERZ723890 | MGnify/ENA metagenome assembly ERZ723890 | reverse complement strand
CAGACCGGCCATGGCGGCGCAGCGCTTCGCAGCGGGCTTCTCGCCCAGCAGCTCGAAGATTTGCTCGATCTCCGCGATCTGCTTCCGGCTCTCGGTATGGTGCTTCTCGAAGGCTTTTTTCAGTTCGTTGCTGGTGGCGGCATTGGCCATCTTCTGCAACCCCTTTATCAGGTGCTGTTCGGCCCAGTAGATATCCTTCATCTGCTCGATGAAGAACTCCTGAAACTCCGCCTGCGCCGTTACGGTCTCCTTGTTTTTCGACGTTTTGGTACTCGTGCTCATTGTCGGTGAAATTTTAAGGTTTTCCTCTTTCCCGAACAAATCATGTACCAAAAAGACCGCGTGGGTCGTCGGATCTTCTGCAATGCCGAGCCCCTCTGTGACGGAGTTCGCTATTCGCGCTCCGAGGAGAATGCGTACTCCTCGATCTCGCGGAAGCCCAGCAGCAGGTCGTGCGTCGTCATGCGCTTCTTGCCGGCCAGCTGAATGTCCAGCAGGTCGACCCAGCCGTCGGCGCAGGCCACAGAGATCGTGTCGCGCCGGTCGGAGCGGATTGTGCCGGGGAGTGCATCCGTCGGCTTCGGCTCGAAACGGGCGCTGAAGATCTTGACGCTCTGCGGCTCGCGTCCGTCGCGGCGGAGCGTGCTCCAGGCCGAGGGATAGGGCGACAAGCCGCGGATGAAGTCGACGATCCGCCGGCCGCTCCACGACCAGTCGCTCCGGCACTCCTCCTTGAAGATCTTCGGCGCGGGGCGGAGCGTGCTCTCATCGATGAACTGCTGTTCGATCGGAGCGATAGTCCCGGCGGCGATCTTGTCTACCGTATCGAGCACCAGCCCGACGCCTGCGGCCATCAGCTTGTCGTACATCGTCCCTACAGTGTCCTCCTCTCCGATGGGCATCCGCAGCTGATCGATGATGGCCCCTTTGTCGATCTCGTGATTCAGCAGGAAGGTGGTCAGGCCCGTCTCCCGCTCGCCGTTGATGATCGCCCAGTTGATAGGGGCGGCGCCGCGGTACTGCGGCAGCAGGGCCGCGTGGAGGTTAAAGGTGCCGAGTTTCGGCATCCGCCAGATTATCTCGGGAAGCATGCGGAAAGCGATGACGACGCCCAGATCGGGTTGCAGCGCTTGCATGGCCTCCACGAACTCCGGAGCCTTCAGCTTCTCGGGCTGGAGGATCGGCAGGCCCAGCTCGCGGGCTGCGATCTTGACGTTGCTCTCGTGCAGCTTCTGGCCGCGGCCGGCGGGCTTGTCGGGCGTGGTGACCACGGCCACGACGTTGTATCCTCCGGCGACCAGCGCCCGGAGCGACGGTACGGCGAACTCGGGCGTACCCATGAATACGATGCGTAAATCCTTTGCGTTCATAGTGCTATTTGTTTCGTCGGGCCTCCCGGCGTTCCCGGAGCTTCTCCTTGAAATGTTTGTATTTGCCGATGTACCAGTCCAGATCGAGCAATCCCGAGTCGTTGGTGGCCTGATAGGTCAGGTAGACGGCGATCGGGGCCAGAATGAAGGCCGACAGCCACATGCCGTAGATCGCCTCCCAGGTACCCTCCTTCGCCATCTTCTCGCCCGTCAGGGAGATGATGTAGTAGATCACGAAGAAGATGATCGAGATCACGATCGGCATACCCAGACCGCCTTTGCGGATGATGGCGCCCAGCGGAGCTCCGATCAGGAAGAAGATCATGATGGAGACGGGCAGCGAGATTTTGCGGTGCCACTCCACTTTGCTGCGGTAGAGCTGGTTGAGCGACTCTTTGGCTGCGCTCTCGTCGAACGAGAACATGTTGCGCGAGCCTTTGGCGCGGTTGCGGGCCGTGTTCCAGATCTTCTCCCGGGCCCGGATGTCCAGCTTGGCGATGGAGTCCAGCGCCTCGATCGGGGAGAATCCCTCCTTGTCGTACATCAGGCTGTCGGGCAGGGCCAACACCGTATTGTCCTTCTGAAACAGCTGCTCTTTGAGCAGCGGTTCGTAGGAGCGGGTCGTGGCGGAATTTACGGTCTGCTCCAGCGTCTGAATATCGTTCTCCAGTTCGGCAATGTTCTTCGTCTGGGCGTTGGAGTAGAGGTCGGCGTCGGTGCGGGCCATATCGAAGCCCTCCATCGGAATATTGATCTTCTGAAGGTCGAACACGTGGCGGCTTAGGGCGCTCTTCGCGTACCAGTTCTGGCTGCTGCGGGTCTGCTCGTAGGTCTCGCCGTTGTAGAGCGTCACGCGGAGGAACTTCTTGTCGTCCGAAAGGCGGATGTAGCCCGAGTCGGCCATCGTGGTGGTCATGTTGCCGTTCGAGGTGCGGTTGTCGTAGATCAGCACGTCGGTCAGCAGGCCCGTTTCGGGATTCTGATGGCCGACGCGGATGCTCATGTCCTCGATGCCGTTGAAGAACAGTCCGTCCTGAAACTCGATGGTCTGCTTCTGCTTGCGGATGTCGTAGCGGAGGCTGTACATCTGCTTGTAGGAGTAGGGAACGAGGTTGTTGACCAGGAAGAAGCTGGCGATGGCGACGATGCTTACCACGACGGTGAGCGGCTTCATGATCCGCGGCAGGGACATGCCGGCCGATTTCATCGCCAGCAGCTCGTAGTTCTCGCCCAGGTTGCCCATCGTCATGATGGCGGCCAGCAGCATGATGAGCGGCAGACCCATCGGAAGCATGGTAATCAGCGCGTAGCTCAGCAGTTCGAGGATGATGCCCATGCTCAGACCCTTGCCCACCAGTTCGTCGATGTACCGCCACAGGATGTTCATCAGCAGGATGAACATGATGATGAAGAAGGTCATGACGAGAGGCCCCAGATACGACTTGAGTACGAGTTTATGGATGGTTTTCATCGGCTCTCCTGCTTTTTTGTGCGATACAAAGTTAATAACTTTACTATAATAAGCGTCAAGGTGAGGGTAAATATTATGGCGGCGCCGGGAGGCACCTCCGCTTCGTAGCTGACGACGAGCCCCGCGACGTTCCCCGCCATGGCGGTCAGCGGAGCGAAGAGGGTCAGCCGGCGGTAGGATTTGGTGAGCGTGTCGACGATGGCGACCGGCAGGGTCAGCAGCGACAGCAGCAGCACGATGCCCATGATGCGGATCGAGAGGACGATGGCCAGTGCGATCAGCGCCGACATGACGTAGGAGACGGTTCGGGTGGGGATGCCCTGGCTGGCGGCGAACTCCCGGTCGAATGCGGTGTACATGACCGGCCGCAGCCAGCGGACGGCTCCGAGCAGGACGACGACCGTCAGCAGGGCCAGCGCCCGCACGTCCCACCCCGTCACGGTGATGATGCTGCCGAAGAGGTAGTTGGCCAGATCGCCCGAGGTGTAGCCCGGACGCAGGGCCATGAAGAGGGCGCCGACGGCCATGCCGACCGACCAGATGATGCCGATGGCCGAGTCTTCGCGGATGCGTCCCCTCTGGCTGGCCCACTCGATTCCCAGAGCCGACAGGATGGCGAAGAGCGTCGCGCCGAGGATGGGGTTCAGCCCGAAATAGAAGGCGATGCCCAGTCCGCCGAACGAGGCGTGGGTGATGCCGCCCGAGAGAAAGACCATGCGCCGGCAGACGATGTAGGTGCCGATGATTCCGCAGACGATGCCCGACAGCAGACACGCCCACAAGGCGTGCCGCAGATAGGCGTATTGCATGACGTCGTTGAAAAATTCCATCGCTCTCTCGCTCCTCCGTTCGTTTTTAGAGTTGACAAAAATAGGAAAACTTTTCCTTTTTTTACGCATATTTCGTAAATTCGCCCGATATTTCACATTAAAACGAACCTTACGAACCATGCCGCGTCGCGTCAGTTTTCATACATTGGGCTGTAAACTCAACTTTTCGGAGAGCTCTACTTTCGCCCGTCAGTTCGAGCAGGAGGGCTTCGAGCGGGTGACCTCCGAGGTCGATGCCGACATCTGCGTCATCAACAGCTGTTCGGTCACCGAGCACGCCGACAAGAAGTGCCGCAACCTGATCCGCCGGATCCATCGGCGGAATCCGAAGGCGATCATCGCCGTCACGGGCTGCTACGCCCAGCTGAAACCGCAGCAGCTCCCCCGAATCGATGGTGTCTCTTTGGTGTTGAGCAACAACGATAAGGGGGATTTATATAAACGGGTGGTGGAGCTGTCGGGCAAGACCGAGATCTACTCCTGCGAGACCGATTCGCTGACCCGGTTCTTCGCCGCCTTCTCCAGCAATGACCGCACGCGCACTTTCCTGAAGGTGCAGGACGGCTGCGATTATTGCTGCGCCTACTGTACCATCCACTACGCCCGCGGATCGAGCCGCAACATGCCCATTGCCGATCTGGTCGGCATGGCCCGGGAGATCGCTGCGAAGGGTCAGAAGGAGATCGTCATCACGGGGGTCAATACGGGCGACTTCGGACGGACGACCGGCGAGAACTTCCTGGACCTGCTGAAGGCGCTGAACGAGGTGGAGGGCATCGAGCGGTACCGCATCTCCTCGATCGAGCCCAACCTGCTGACCGACGAGATCATTGCCTTCTGCGCCTCGTCGCCCAAGTTCCAGCACCACTTCCATATTCCGCTCCAGAGTGGATCGGACAGTGTGCTGGAGCGGATGCGCCGGCGCTACACCACGGCCCGGTTCGCCGACCGGATCGCGACGGTCCGCCGGGCGATGCCCGATGCCTTCATCGGCATCGACGTGATCGTCGGCTTCCCCGGAGAGACGGAGGCCGATTTCGAGACGACCTACCGGTTTCTGGAGAGCATCGCTCCGGCCTACCTGCACATCTTCCCCTTTTCGGAGCGGCCCGGCACGCCGGCGGTCGACTTCCCGGACAAGGTGCAGCCGTCGGTGGCCACGGAGCGGGTCGAGCGGCTGGAGGAGCTCTGCCGCAGGCTCCATGCCGACTTCTGCCGGCGCGGAGTCGGTACGGTGCAGGAGGTTTTGTTCGAGAGCACGATGCGCGGTGGCATGATGTTCGGTTATACGGGCAATTACCGTCGGGTCCGGGTCCCCTACGACCGTTCGCGGATCAACACCATCGCCCGCGTGCGGTTGACCGGAATGGATGAAAACCACGATCTGACGGGCGAAATCGTGGAGTAATCGGATAATTTTGCTACCTTTGTAAAAATAATGCGATAGGAAATTATGAAGGGAATACGGAAACGGGTGACCGTCGGCTTCTTGAGTATCGTCTGCCTGCTCTTCTTCTCGGGTATGCTCTCCTTTTTCGAGCTGAACCACCTGAGCCGGGCCACGGACGAGATTCTGAAGGCGAACCAGCGCAATATCGAACTGGCGAAGGAGATGCTCGACGCCGCCCACGAACAGAATATGGCCTTTATCCGGCTCTCGGTGTTCCGCGAGGCGGAGTACGACAGCCTGTGCCGGGCCAACATGACCCGTCTGGAGCAAACGCTCTCCGTGGCGCAGCTGGAGGCCGTGGATAAGACTTTCCTCGATTCGCTGGCCTTCGCTACCACCGAGCTGCGGCTGCTGACGGACCGGTTTCTCGCGGATTTCGACGGACAGCAGACGCGGAGACCCGCCGTGGAGGAGGTGGTCGACTCGCTCGCGATGAAGATCGGGGGCGTGGACTCCACCGTCGTGGTGGCCCCGGCTCCCACGGTGGCCGATTTCGTCGCTCAGGAGCAGTACGACAAGCTCTACCGCCGGCTGACGGGGGCTATTCAGACCTACATGACCTCGACCCAGAGTTCGCTGGCTCCCCGCACCGAACAGATGAAGAAAAACGCCTACCGGGCCGTGACGCCCGTGCTGATCTCGCTGCTGGTGATGATCGCCATCGTGCTGCTGCTCTACTATTTCATGATGCTCTACTGCGTGAATCCCATCGTGCGGATAAATCGCAGCCTGGGCGAGTGGCTGCAATTCCGGCTCCCGTTCCGGCCGAAGGGCGATTTCCAGGACGAACTGGCCGAATTGCAGGAGAAGATCGATCAGCTGATCGTCCGCTCCCGTTCGCAGAATAATTAAAGTTCGGAGCTATGCGGTTCAATGTCGTCTTACGATACATCGGAGTGGTGATGCTCTTCTTCGCGGCATTCATGCTCGTCAGCGCAGGCATCGCCTGGGTGTCGGGCCCCGATTCGTCGTACTACCCGCTGCTGCTGTCGGCCCTGCTGACCATCCTGCTGGGCAGCTTCCCGCTGATCTTCGTGGACCGGCAGGAGCAGATCAACAGCAAGGAGGGCTACTGCATCGTCGTGGGGTCGTGGCTCGTCGCCTGCATTGTCAGCATGTTACCCTACCTGATGTGGGGCGGCGAGTTCTCGCTCATCACCGCCTGGTTCGAGAGCGTCTCCGGACTGACGACTACCGGGCCGACCATCCTGCAGGATATCGAGGCGCTGCCCCGCGGGCTGAACTTCTGGCGCATGTCGTCGACCTGGATCGGCGGTATCGGCGTGGTGATGTTCGCCCTGCTGATCCTCCCCTCGATGGGCCGCTCGAAGAAGATGCTCTCCAACGTGGAGCTCTCGTCGATGGCCAAAGACGACTACCACTACCGGACGCAGCGGATCGTGCAGATCCTGCTGGTGGTCTATTGCGGCCTGACCCTGACGGCGCTCCTGCTGCTGAAGATGGCCGGCATGAACTGGTTCGACGCCCTGACCCACGCCATGTCGGCGGCGGCGACCAGCGGCTTCTCGACCAAGAACCTGAGCGTGGCCTATTTCAACAGCCCCCTGATCGAGACGATCCTGATCGGCGAGATGGCCGTGGCCGGTATCCACTTCGGACTGATCTACGCCACCGTCTCGGGCCGCTCGAAGAACGTGCTGCGCTCCGAGGTGGCGCGCACCTACCTGCTGTTCCTCTTCGGCGGGTCGTTGCTGATCGCCCTGAGCCTCTGGCTGGGCGGAATCTACGGCGACTTCTTCTCGTCGTTCCGCTATGCCGTCTTCCAGTTCGTTTCGCTGGTCACCACCTCCGGATTCGCCACGGCCGACACGAATGCGTGGACCTCGTTCGCCATCGTGCTCCTGCTCTTCGGATCGATTGTCTGCGCGTGCGCCGGGTCGACCTCGGGAGGCGTGAAGATGAACCGGCTGCTGCTGGCCGTGAAGACGCTGCGCGCCCGGCTGAAGCTGCAACAGCACCCCAACGCCATCATCCGCGTCAGGGTGGACGGCATGTTGCAGGAGGACGAGGTGGTGCATACGGCGATGATCTTCATCGTCATCTATATGTTGCTCATTCTGTTGGGAACCCTTTTCAATACCCTTTTCGGAACCGATCTGGAGACGGGATTCTCGGCGGCCGTGGCCTGCATCGGCAATGTCGGCCCCGGATTCGGCGCCGTGGGCTCGATGAACAACTATGCGGGCCTGCCGGCCGTGCTGAAGTTCTCGTCGACGATTCTGATGCTGCTGGGACGTCTGGAGATCTTCGGATTGATTCAGCTGTTTTTCATTAAATGGTGGAGATGACTCTGTGTAACATGAAGAGACTGTTTTATTTGTATTTTCTAACTACCCTCTTTTGCCCGCTATTGGCTCTGGCTCAGCAACCCGCTGTCCGCATTCCGGGGCTGGAGACGAACGAAACCTATATGAACTGCCTGCGCGAGGATGCCCGGCTGCAGGAGCGGATCGATTCGCTGATGGCGGAATCGGCTTCTGTCCGTCGCGCAGTCAAGGATGATCCCGAGAACCGGGATCGTTACAAGACGGAGATCCTGAAGCTGGAGGAGCGTCTGTTCGCCCTGCGCAGCGAGAAGGGGCAGCTGGTCGACCGAATCAACGCGATCGAGCAGGAGTGGATTCTGCGGTCGCTGGATGCGGCGCCCGCCGGCGAGGAGCCGCAGCGGGCGGAGGAGCAGCCGACCTACGACGATGCTCCCCGGCTGCGGAATCTGGTGGAGAACGCCTGCTTCCGGGGCGAGCTCTCGCCGGGCGATTACGCCACCCTGCGGGAGGCGCAGCGGAAGGAGCGCACGGCGGCGGAGCTGATCGAGCGCTTTGCCGACAACTACGCGCGGCTGATCGGTATGCAGGACGAGTACATGGCGCTGACGGATCAGGCTGCGGCCGATTCGCTCTACGACAGCATGGCGCATATCCGCGAGGAGAACCTGCGTCTGGACGATTCGCTGCAAACGGCGTGGAGCTATATTTTCGACAACAAGAGCTACGCCTACAGCTACATGCTGGACCGCTACGGCCGCGACGAAGCGCTGGAGAGCGAAACGGAGCGGCTGACGGAGGCCCAGCGGGCCGCCGAATCCGAGCGGGGACGCTATGTCTCGGATGCGATGGCGGCCTATTTCCTGCAGAAGCAGGCGCTGGTGGATTTCGAGCGGACCGTGGCCCGGGAGTTCGCGCTGCCCGAGGCTCTGGATTCGCTGACGCGGGAGGCCAGCTACCTCGCCAGCGTCGAGTTCCGGCTGCCCCGGATCGAGCCGGAACGCCGCTACCTGCTCGACTATCAGGACGTGGACTTCAGCACGCCGTCGAAATACGATGCCCGCAACCCTATTCCGGCATGCAAGATTTACGATCACGGAACGATCTACCGGATCCGTCTGGGACGTTTCCGGGTGAAGCAGACGCCGTCGATATTCCGCGGGGCGTGGCCGCTCGGATTCGACCGTGACGACGAGGGGCGCTACTGCTACTACGCCGGCGGCTATGCCACGGCCGTCGAGGCGCGTCTGGCCTGCGAATTGCTGCTCAAGAGGGGTTTCCGGCGGCCCGAGATCGTCCGCTGGGTCGACGGCGAGCGGGAGGATTTCCCGATGGACGGCAGCGATGCCGGGAGTTTCCGGGTGGAGATCGCCGGGGAGAACGGTCTGTCCGAGGCGGTGCGCGAGGCGATTCGCGAGGCGGCGCCCGACAAGGAGCTGGCCCGCGTCGGGGCGCTCTACATCGTCGGCTCCTTCTCCGATCGCTCCGTGGCCGAACAGGTGGTGCGGGCCGTCCGTGCGGCGGATGCCGCTCTGGAGGCCGAGGTGAAGGAGATTTCCGCCGAATAGCTTGGAATTTCGAAAAATAATCGTTAACTTTAGATCGTCTGAATTTTAGAACGGTTGCTTATGTTGGTTATCCTGCTTTTGATTCTGCTGGCCATCCTGTTCCTGATCGCCGAGCTGGTTTTGCTGCCGGGCGTCTCCGTGGCCGGCGTGCTGTCGCTGATCTGCGGCGGCAGTGCTATTTACCGGGCCTTCGCGGACTTCGGATGGGAGGCGGGCGTCGTCGTGACGCTGATCGAGCTGATTCTGGCGCTGGTGACGGTCGTCTTCTCGCTGCGCGCTAAGACCTGGCAGCGCTTTGCCCTGAAACAGCAGGTGGACTCGTCGGCCGGCAGTCCGGTGGAGCACGAAGTGCGCGTCGGAGCCTGCGGACGGACCCTTTCGCGGCTCTCGCCGATGGGTTCGGTCGAAATCGAAGGCAAGATCTACGAAGCCAAACTGCTCTCCGGCTACGCCGATCCCCACACGGACGTGGAGGTCGTCGGATTCGAAAATACGAGCGTTATCGTGAAAATCATCAAATAAATCAAACAATATGGAAATGGAAACGGGTTTCGTGGCCCTGGTGGTCTTTCTGGCCTTCGTGGCCGTCTGGTTGATCTTCTATTTTATCCCCGTAGGATTGTGGTTCTCGGCGCTGGTGTCCGGCGTGCGGATCAGTCTCCTGCAGCTGATTCTGATGCGCTGGCGCAAGGTGCCGCCCTCGACTATCGTCTCCTCGATGATCGAGAGCACGAAGGCCGGCCTGAACCTCGACCCCAACGAGCTGGAGGCGCACTATCTGGCGGGCGGTAACGTCTCGAACGTCGTGCACGCGTTGGTTTCGGCACAGAAAGCCAATATCATGCTCGACTTCAAGATGGCGACCGCCATCGATCTGGCCGGCCGCGACGTCTTCGAGGCCGTGCAGATGTCGGTGAACCCCAAAGTCATCAATACGCCTCCCGTCGCAGCCGTGGCGAAGGACGGTATCCAGCTGATCGCCAAGGCCCGCGTTACGGTGCGTGCCAACATCAAGCAGCTGGTCGGCGGTGCCGGTGAGGAGACCGTGCTGGCGCGTGTCGGCGAGGGCATCGTCTCGTCGATCGGTTCGGCCGGATCGCACAAGATCGTGCTCGAAAACCCCGATTCCATTTCGCGCGTCGTGCTCGAAAAGGG
>ENA-UOJJ01005779-UOJJ01005779.1-human-gut-metagenome-genome-assembly--contig:-CS66-NODE-5779-length-10145-cov-30.923092_pt1 | contig 10145 bp, 7 predicted proteins | sample MGYA00242343_ERZ723890 | MGnify/ENA metagenome assembly ERZ723890 | reverse complement strand
TAACGCGTTTTCGAAAAAGCAGCCGCGAAAGGTCTCCGCTTTTCCGGCTGCTTTTTTGCGCCCTTTTTTCTGCAAAATTTTCTGAGAATTAAAAATTATGTCAACCGTCAGCTTCTAACTCACTCGTTTGAAAGGAGTCATCTCATGCAAATCCTGACTGTTTCCGGTCTTCAAAAGACCTACACCACGCGCTTTGGCAGCAGCAAGGTCCAGGCGCTCAAAAATGTCAACTTCACCGTCGAATCCGGCGAGTATGTCGCCATCATGGGCGAGAGCGGCAGCGGCAAAACGACGCTTCTCAATATCCTCGCCGCGCTCGACAAGCCCACTGGCGGCACAGTGCTGCTCGGCGGCAAGAACCTCTCCGAGATTCCCGAAGAAACCGCCGCAGCCTTCCGCCGCGACAACTTAGGCTTTGTGTTTCAGGACTTCAGCCTGCTCGACACGTTCTCGCTCGAAGACAACATCTGCCTGCCGCTCGTGCTCGCGGGCAAGTCGCGCACGGAGATGCGCGACCGGCTCTCACCGCTCGCCTACGACCTCGGCATCGAGACGCTGCTCAAAAAGTACCCCTACGAGGTCTCCGGCGGACAGAAGCAGCGCGCCGCCGTCGCCCGCGCGCTCATCACCCGCCCGCAGATCTTGCTGGCCGACGAGCCGACCGGCGCGCTCGACTCCCGCTCGACCGACGAGCTCTTGAAGCTCTTCGGCGAGATCAACGCCTCTGGCCAGACCATCGTGATGGTCACGCACTCTGTGCGCGCGGCGAGCTGCGCCTCGCGCGTGCTGTTCCTGCGCGACGGCGAGGTCTCGCTCGAGTTAAAGCGCGGCAAGGACACGGATTCCAAGTTCTACCAGCGTATCACCGATGCGCTCACGCAGCAGCAGACGGGAGGCGAATGCGCATGAAGCCCACCTTTTACCCCCGCCTTGCGTGGATGGGTATCAAAAAGAACGCAAGGCTCTATGTGCCCTATCTTCTCTCCTGCGCGTTCATGGCAGCGATGCTGTATGTCATTGCGTACCTCGCCGTCACCCCCGCGCTCTATACGGTCAATGGCAAGGTGAACGGCTCCGGCACCTCTGCGGTCGCGATGACGATGAGCCTCGGCTCGTTCGTCGTATCGGTGTTCATCGCGCTGTTTCTCTTCTACACGAACAGCTTTCTCCTGCGTCGCCGCAAGAAGGAATTCGGCCTTTACAGCGTGCTCGGCATGGACCGCGGCGCACTCAGCGCCATTCTCTTCTGGGAGACACTTCTGGCCGCGGCGTTCACGCTGATCGCGGGGCTTGGCCTCGGCCTGCTGCTCTCCTATGTCTCGCAGTCCGCACTGCTGCGGCTTTTATCTCTCCCCGCCGCGGCTTTCACCGTGAGCCTTGCCGCCATCAAGCAGTGCGCCATCACGTTCATCGCCATCTTCGCGCTGCTCTATGTGCGCGGTGTGCTGTCGCTGCGCCACGCACAGGGCGCGGCGCTTTTGAAGAGCGAAAACGTCGGCGAAAAGCCGCCGAAGTCGCAATGGCTGCTCGTCATCCCCGGCCTTGCGCTGCTGCTCGGCGCGTACTACATCGCCGCGACCATCAACGACCCCGTACAGGCGATGCTGCTCTTCTTCCTCGCGGTCATCATGGTCATTCTATCGACGTATCTTCTCTTCATCTCCGGCAGCGTGACGCTCTGCAAAACACTCCAGAAGGATGAAAAATTCTACTACAAAAAGCGCAACTTTGTTTCCCTCTCGTCGCTCACCTACCGCATGAAGCGAAACGGCGCGGGCCTCGCCTCCATCTGCATTCTCTCGACGATGGTGCTGGTGATGCTTGCCTCGACGGCGAGCCTCTATTTTGGCGCGGAGGACGCGATCAACACGCTTGCCGTCCAGAATCACTGGCATCCCACGGAAATGGCAGGCGTCCGTGCGGAATTTTTCTCCCTCTACGGCAGTCTCTTCTTCCTCGGCATTCTTTTAAGTGTGCTGTTTCTGTTCGCAACGCTCCTGATGCTCTACTACAAACAAGTCGTGGAGGGGTATGAGGATGCCTCGCGCTTTGCCATCATGCAGCGCGTGGGCATGACCAAGCGCGACATCCGTGAGAGCGTGAACGCGCAAATGCTGCTCATTTTCCTGCTGCCGCTTGCCGCGGCGGCGCTGCACCTCGCCTTCGCCCAGCCGATGGTCTGGCAGATCATGCAGCTGTTCGGCATCCAGAACCTCACGCTGTTTCTCGGCGTGACCGGCGCGGCGCTGCTTCTTTTCGCGCTGCTCTACTGCGCGATGTACCGCCTGACGTCGAATGCGTATTTCCGCATCGTCAGCACTGGCGGCGCCGCGGCGTGACGCGCTTTACTATATAGAGAACGGGACGGAAATGTTCATTTCCGTCCCGTTCTTCTTTTTCTCTTTTTACACCAGCAGACCGTATTTTTCGACCAGCGGCGCAAGGGCATCTTCGGTGAGATTTCCCTCGTACAAGGCTCTTCCCTGATAGGCGCGCAGGCCCGCTTCCAAAAGCTCCGCGTCGTCGCAGATAAGGCACAGCGGCTTTCTGATCATGTACTGGTAGTCCGCCAGCGCGTCGACGTCCGCCCAGGACGCGAGCTTCAGCGCGACCATCGGCCATTCGTCATCCATCGCGTCGGAGAGCTTGTCCTCCAAATCGCCGTCCGCGGTCAGCACCGCGCCGTGCGTCGCATCGGCGGGCAGGAAGAAGGCTTCCTTCTCCGTTGCCGCGGGAAGAAGGTCGAGGCATTCCGGTGCGGGGCGAACGTATTCCGCGTCCTTGAGCGCTGCTTTCAGCGCGGCGATGTGCTCCTCCGTCGTGCCGCAGCAGCCGCCGAAGAGGGCCACACCTGCCTTGAGCATCTCGGGCACCAGCGCGACAAATTTCTCCGGCGGGCAGTTGTACACGGCCTCGCCGTTCACGATCTCCGGCATGCCGGCGTTGGGCTTGGCGATCAGCGGCACGCGCGCGTATTTATGCAGGCGTTGGAGCTGCAGCAACATCTGCTCGGGGCCTGCCGAGCAGTTCAGGCCGAATGCGCTCACGCCCATGCCCTCCATCACGGAAAGCGCCGCGACCACGTCCGTACCGGAGAGGATCTTGCCGCTCTCATCGCAGGTAAAGGACACAAGGATGGGCTTTTTGCTCATGCTGCGGATCGCCAGCACCGCCGCACGCGCGTCGGTCAGCGTCATCATCGTCTCGATAACGTAGAGGTCGACACCCGCCTGCTCAAGGCCCGCCGCCTGCTCGGTGTAAATGTCGACGAGCTCTTCAAACGACGCGTCGCCAAGAGGGGCTAAAAAGCGGCCCGTGGGCGCGATATCGCCCGCGACCCATGCTTTTCCGTCCGCCGCCTGCTTCGAGAGCTGCGCGAGCGCTTTGTTCATCTCCTCCGTGCGGTTGAAGATGCCGCGCTCTTCGAGCTTCTGGCGGTTGCCGCCGAACGTCGGCGCGTAGAGCACATTCGAGCCGCTCGCCACATACTTGCGCTGAATTTCAAGGATGCTCTCGGGATGCTCGAGCACCCATTGCTCGGCGCTCATGTCGCCGGTGAAGCCGCGCTTTTGGAGCTCGGTGCCGGTCGCGCCGTCCAAAATCACGGGAAACTGCATTTCCATAGGGTTTTCCTCCATTAAAAATTCCTGTTCGGAACGATTTTCAAAATGTCAAACTGTCGGTGAACGCGCGGGAAAAGTCGTCGCGCCCGGAAAGCTCGAGATAGCGGCACTTTTCGGGAATCTCCGCGAGCTTTCGCCAGTTTTCCCCGTCGAGCGCCAGCATCGAAGCGCCCGCGAGCGCCGCGTTGCCAAGGGGTCTGATTTTACTAAGGCACGCGCGCGGCAGCATGCCGATGCGCACTACATTCTCGGGCGAGAGATAGTTGCCGAACCCGCCCGCGAGCTCCACACTCGCAATGTCGTCCGCCGTCACGCCGCGCTGCTCGAGCAGCACCCGAATACCGCCTGCCACCGCCGCCTTGGCAAGCTGCAGGTTGCGCACGTCGCGCGCCGTCAGGCTAACGGCCTTCGTCAGGTGGAAGACGCCGTTGCCCTGGCCATCCTCGGTCAGATAGCGGCGCATGTCCTCCGGCGCGTCCTGCGGCGGCAGCAGCCGCCCGCTTTCGTCGATCACGCCTCGCTCCAAAAGCATGGCGACGAGGTCGACCAGTCCCGAGCCGCAGATGCCCTTTGCCTCTCCCCCGCCGACAATGTCGCAGAGGAAGCCCCTGTCATAGCTCACATGGCTCACCGCGCCCGTGATGCCCGGCATGCCGCAGCTGATGCCCGCGCCCTCAAACGCTGGGCCCGAGGCGACCGCGCAGCAGAGCGCGCCACTCTCATTTCCCAGCGCCATTTCGCCGTTCGTGCCGATATCGAGAAACAGCCGCAATTCCGGCTGCACAAAAAGGCCGTCTGCCAACAGTCCCGCCGTGATATCGCCGCCGACATAGCCCGCGACGCACGGGGCAAATTGCACGGGAATGCCCGAAAGCAGCTCACCCGTGCCGTCTTCAAACAGCGTCTCCGGCTGAAACGGCGCGCGGGCGATGGACGCGACCTCGCGCCCGTCGAAAATGTGCTGCATCACGGTATTGCCCGCAATGACGAGTTCCTTGACCTCATCCAACTTCCGTCCGGCGGCGGAAAGTGTCTGTCCTAAAAGCGTCTCGGTCTGCGCGCGGATACAGCGCGACAGCTCGCCGAGCCCGTCGGACGCTTCCATCGTGTGCTGGATGCGGCTGATAACGTCCGCGCCGTAGGGCGCCTGCGCGTTCCAGTCCTGAGCCTGCGCGAGCAGCTTTCCGTCTGCGCGGTCGAAGAGCCGCAGCGCCACCGTCGTCGTACCGAGGTCGACTGCCGCGCCAAGGCCCGAGCGGTCCGCCTGCGCCTTCGGCAGTGTGAGCGTGTCCGTCAGGATGACGCCGCGCATCGTCTCGGGCAGGTCGATCCAATCGCCGTCCTGCGCTTTCGTCTTGCAGGCAAGGCGCGGCACACCGTTCACCTTCACGCGGCATTTGCCGCAGCGGCCCTTGCCGCCGCAGGCTGCGGGGATGGAATATCCCGCCCGCCGCAGCGCGGAGAGCAGCGTCTCCCCTGCTTCGAACGGGACCGGCGTGATTTTCGCCCCCTGCTGAACTTGAATGCTTGACACGAGCTTCCCCCACCCATATAATAGATAAATAATGTATAAATAGTATTTTATGCAGAAATAAATTTCCTTGTCAAGAGGCATTGCTTATGACAGACCTTCTCACCCTCGCCCGCGAGGTCGGCTTCTCCCAGTGCGCACCGGTGAATATGGATGCACTCGATCCGCTTGAAGCCGTTCGCGACATGCGCAAAGCTGACCGCTGCGGCCGCTACGGCAAAAGCTGGAGCTGCCCACCCGCCTGCAGCACACTCGAGCAGGCAAGGGCGCAAATCAAGCGCTATTCACAGGGGATTTTGGTGCAGAGCACCGCGCAGCTCGAGGATGAATTTGATTACACTGGTATGACGTCGCTCTTGGAGGCGCATAAAAAGCGCTTTTCGACCTTCGCCCGCCAGGCGCGGCTCTTATATCCCCACTGCCTGCCGCTGACGGCGGGCACCTGCACGCTCTGCCATACCTGCACCTATCCGGACCGTCCCTGTCGACATCCCAAGCAGAGGCTTTCTTCGATGGAGGCCTACGGACTGTTCGTCAGTGACGTCTGCGTCCGCTCAAACCTCGCCTACAACTATGGTCCCCGCACTTTGACCTACACAGCCTGCGTGCTGTATTGACAAAGGAGATCTTCCCCGTGTCTACCCCGAAAGAAATTTTTCTTGAACTCATCAAGCCCGACGGCCAGCCCGAGCGTCAGCTCTGCCAGTATGAAGCGCTGCACATGTGCCTCACGGACCCCATCAACACCTATCTTCGCGGCAACCGCAAGCGCGGCACCGTGAGCAAGGACCGCTGGGGCACGACCATCAGCTTCCCCGAAGATGCGCCCGGCCCTATCCCCGTCCACACGCCGGAGCTGACGGTCTGTCCCGATGTGACGCACTGGAAGGACACCGTCCACGTCCCCGATCTGAGCGTCTGCTCCGAGGGCTGGGAGGAGTGCCGCACGCGCTCGCGCGCCGCCGCGGACGCCGAGGGCAAGCTCCTCGCCGGCTTCATGGGCACAGGCATTTTTGAGCAGTGCCACTTCCTCATGGGCTTTGAAGATACGCTGACCGCGCTCTATGAGCATCCCGACGAGATGCACGAACTCATCGAGACGATTACTCAGTACCGCCTCGATTATGTCCGCCGCCTGATCGACGGCCTGCAGCCCGATGTCATCTTCTCCCACGATGACTGGGGCACGAAAAACGCCCTCTTTATGAAGCCCGACATGTGGCGCGAGTTTTTCAAGGAGCCCTACCGCCGCTTTTATGGCTACATCCGCTCGCGCGGCGTCATCGCCATCCACCACGCCGATTCGTACCTCGTCCCCATCGTGGACGACATGGCCGAGATCGGCATTCAGGTCTGGCAGGGTACACTGCCGGAAAACGACATTCCCGCCCTCCAGCGCCACTTAAGCGGCAAGCTCACGCTCATGGGTGGCTTTGGCGCGGCCATCGACCGTGCGGACGCGCAGCCCGACGAAATTCTCGCCTACGCAAGGGACACGCTCGCGCGCTGCTGCCCCGGCGGGCACTTCATCCCCTCGATCACCTACGGCCTTGCCGGTACGGTCTTCCCGCACGTGGATCAGTACCTCGATCAGGCCGTGAACGAGTACAACGCGGGGCTGCACATTCCCGTCACGCCGCTCCCCGCCGTGCCGAAGCGTGAGATCGGTGCCGCAAAGGCCGAGGTGGTGCAGGCCGCAGCCTCCGCGCAGGAGTCCGCCGATGTGTTCGAGAACATCGCCCGCGCGCTCGAGCGCGGCCAGCAGAAAAAGCTGCTCACCCTCTGCCAGCAGGCACTCGACGAAGGCCACGAGCCGGGCGACATTCTCTCCAAGGGCATGATCGTCGGCATGAACCGCCTCGGCGAGGCGTTCTCCGCCAACCGCGCGTTCGTTCCCGAAATGCTCATGGCCGCGCGCTGCATGTCCGCCGCCACGGAGCTTCTGAAGCCCCTGATGGTCGGCGAGGGCACCGAGCCCGTCGGCCGCGTGTGCCTCGGCACCGTGAAGGGCGACATGCACGACATCGGCAAGAATCTCGTCCGCATCATGATGGAGGGCAGCGGCATCGAGGTCTTTGACCTCGGCGTAGACACGTCGGCGGAGCAGTTCGTCAGCACCGCCGTGGAGAATCACTGCGGCGTGATTGCCTGCTCGTCGCTGCTGACCACCACGATGGAGGAAATGCGCGAGATTGTCAAGCTCGTCCACGAGCGCGGCTTGCAGGATCAGGTCAAGGTCATCATCGGCGGCGCGCCCATCAGCCAGAGCTTCTGCGACGAGATCGGCGCAGATTTCTACGGCGAGGACGCCGGTGCCTCCGCCCGTGAAGCCGTCGCCATCCTAAAAGCACAGAAGGCGTCATAAACAATTACAATACATCAAAAAGGTCCCGTCCGAAGACGGGACCTTTTTTCTATGCATTCTGTTGTACGGTACGTGTCCTTACTTGCCCGCGTACTCGACCAGCATCTCGAAGAAGTTCAGGCAGGTCTCATAGTCGCACAGGGCCTTTTCGGGGGTCTTGGTGTAAAGCACGAACTTGCAGTCATTCTCGGGGTGGAACTGCACGCCGAGGCAGAAGGTCTTGTCCTGACGCTCGACCGCTTCAATGACTTCCACGCCGTCATACGTCGCCGTGCTGACGACGGTGAGGTTCGTGCCCTCAACGCCGCCGACCGCCTGGTGGTGCCAGGAGGAAACGTTCTTCAGCTCCGTGGAGCCGACGATCTTATAGAGCCACTTGGAGGCGTCCTTATTGATGGTCACATCGTGGCGGGCATAGGTGCGGTCAGGCGCGTCGGCCGGCATTCTGTGCGTATCGTTGTAGGTCTTCCCCTGCTCCTTATAGTAGTTGGGGATATCCTGGATGAACGTGCAGCCGGAGACGATGGACATCACCTGCTCGCCGCGGCAGACCGCGAACGTCGGCACGTCCTTTTCAAGGCAGTAGGCCATGAGCATGTAGTCGGAGATATCGCGCGTGGCGTTGATCTCTTCGCCCTCGTTCTTTTCCTTCTCGGGGACCTTGAACAGGGACGGGCTCACATCCTCGCCGCCGGTGAAGAAGACGCCGTCGATGGCCTGCATCACAGCGCCGACGTTGCTGGCCGTGAGATCCTTTTCCTTCACCTTGTCAGCGTATTCCTGCTTGAGCATGCCGCTCTCTTCGAGATACGCGGACTCGATCTTACCCTCGGCATCGTACTTCACGGCCGTGCTCGTCACCTGATCGAGCTCGACGGGGATAGCGCCGACGGTCTTGAAGATCGTCTTGTGGGAGTCGTAATTCTGGCCGTTGTAGGACCAGCTGATGCCGATGACCGGCTTGTCCGCGATCGCCGCGGCATTCTTGAGCATCTGCTCGAGCATCGCCGTCGTCACGGGCTTGGACGCCTCGTAGGTCAGGCCGTCCATCAGGCCGGACCAGACGGCCATATCGTCATAGTCCGCGGGCCAATCCTTCAGCAGCGCCTTGTCCAGACCGGTGCTGCGCAGGATCATCGCGGCCGCTTCCAACTGCGTAACGGCTGCGTCGGGCGCAAATGCGTCCTTGCTGACGCCGTTGACAATGCCCTTGGAGTAAGCGAGGTTGATCGCGCCTTCAAACTTGTTGCCCTCGGCAACATCCTTGAATGCGCTCGCATCCTTGGCGCTCGCTTCCGCCTGTGCGGCGAGGCCCATGTTCTTGATGACCTCCTGCGTCACTTCGGCGCGGGTCATCGAAGCGGCGTTATCATCTGCGAAGGCGGTGACGGAGAGACTGAGCGCGAGAACAAGTGCCAGGATCAGGGACGTTGCTTTCAGAGACAATCTTTTCATACAAATTCTCCTTCGTTCGATATTGGGCGGCACGCGCATGCCGCTCTACCGCCATGATAGCGAGGCAAAGTGAAAATAGCAAGTCCAAGTTGCGGCAAATTGCATTTTTAGCCACTGTATACAACCCATCGACCACTTTTTCCGTGTGATATGCACAATCGCTTTTCCGCTCTCGCATTTTCACTATTCAAGCCGCCGGCGTACGATTTTTGCCCCGCCCTTGTTTTTATGGGGCAATCACGGTATACTATAAAAATAAGCACCGTTCCCATTTCATCAGAAAGGAAATATTCTATGGATATCAAATTTTCCGGCTCGGACGCCGGCGGCTTTCAGTTCGACCCGAACGCCGCGCCCAAGCCCAAACGCGAGCGCAAGCCCCGCAAGTCGATCGGCAGCAAGGGCGGCCGCATCGCGGTCAACACGCTCGTCACGCTGCTTGTCGGCGCGGTCTTCTTCTACGTGCAGATGCCCGCCATCAACCTGCATGCCGAAGAGTTCTACGGTTTCGTGCTGCTGCTTTGCGTCACGTACTGCATCTGCGCGCTCTTCACCTCCGGCTTTCAGGGCACGGGGGCCAAGGGCTACTTCACGTTCGTCAAAAAGCAGTGCACGGTGCCCTTCTTTGTCGTGGCGGCGCTCATCGTCACAGCGCTCGTCGGCGCGCTGACGTCGTGGGTCGTGCTGCGAGCCAAGGACTATCAGGCGCTGCTGCCGATCGACAGCGGCAGCTTTGCAAGCGAAATTGAAGAGGTCTCGTATGACCGCATCCCGATGCTCGACCGCGACAGCGCCGAAAAGCTCGGCGACCGCAAGCTCGGCGAGCTGGCCGACATGGTCTCGCAGTTCGAGGTCGCGGAAAACTACACGCAGATCAACTACCATGGCCGCCCCGTGCGCGTCACGCCGCTGCGCTACGGCGACATCATCAAGTGGTTCAACAACCGCTCGGAGGGGCTGCCCGCCTACCTTATCATCGACATGGTCACGCAGAACGTCGAGGTCGTGCGCCTTGACGAGGGCATGAAGTACACGACCGCCGAGCACTTCTCCCGCAACCTCTACCGTCATCTGCGCTTCGCGTACCCGACCTATATGTTTGAAGAACCGGTCTTCGAGATCGACGAGGACGGCACGCCCTACTGGGTCTGCGCCAAGAAGGAAAAGACCA
>ENA-UOJJ01005766-UOJJ01005766.1-human-gut-metagenome-genome-assembly--contig:-CS66-NODE-5766-length-10161-cov-251.081833_pt1 | contig 10161 bp, 9 predicted proteins | sample MGYA00242343_ERZ723890 | MGnify/ENA metagenome assembly ERZ723890 | reverse complement strand
GCCTCGGCATCTGGGGAGCGATCAACCTGCTGGAAGGCTACGGCAACGACAACCCCGGTGCCAAGTCTCAGGGCATGAAGCAGCTGATGGCCGGTGGCGGCGTGGCACTGATCGGCACGACTCTGGTGCCGCTGCTTTCTGGACTTTTTGGTTAAACAGAAAGCATACGAGGTTGGAATTCTGATGAGGGCGGCGGTGAGCCGCCCTTTTTACATAGCCAGGTTTCTGATTGAAATTGGAGACCTGGCTATTTTTTTGCCCTTTTGCAGGTGCACATGCAGGGGGACATTCACTATTCACCAGCCCATAAGGGCGCATTGTACAAGGAGGTACACATTTATGGCATTTTTCAACAGCGCAGTAACCGTTCTTCAGACCCTCGTTATCGCACTGGGTGCCGGCCTCGGCATCTGGGGAGCGATCAACCTGCTGGAAGGCTACGGCAACGACAACCCCGGTGCCAAGTCTCAGGGCATGAAGCAGCTGATGGCCGGTGGCGGTGTAGCACTGATCGGCACGACTCTGGTGCCGCTGCTTTCCGGTCTGTTCGGTTAAGCAAAGGCTGTCGGAGCGAAGATTCCGACCGGGCGGCGAAAGCTGCCTGTTACATAGTCAGGTGCAGGCAATCTCCGCAGCTGGCTATTTTCTGCGCTCTCTGGCAGGTGCACATGTTGGAAGTATGGCGCAGAACCGCAGTTTAGAATCGCACCGGCTGATAGGCCGGACAAGTTACAGGAGGACAAATCTATGGCGTTTCTTACTACAACTGCATCGGCACTGTCTCTTTTCTCACAGCTGTTTATGCTTCTGTCCCGGATGGCGAAGCTGTTCGGCGTGTTCGCGTAAGGAAGGAGGCGGCTCATGCAGAGTATCCTTGAACAGATCACAGATTGGCTCAAGAGCATGATCATCAGCGGTATCATGGGAAATCTTTCAGGGATGTTCGATTCGGTCAACCAGCAGGTTGGACAGATCGCAGGCGATGTGGGAACCACACCGGCGAACTTTTCACCTGCGGTTTTTTCTATGATCCGCAACATCTCGGAATCCGTGATCCTGCCCATTGCCGGAATGGTGCTGACATTCATCGCCTGTTATGAGCTGATCCAGATGCTCATCGAGCATAACAATCTGGCAAATTTCGAGACCTGGACATTTTTCAAATGGGTCTTTAAGACCTTTCTGGCAGTGACCCTGATCTCGAACACATTCAATATCACGATGGCTGTCTTTGATGTGGCGCAGCAAGTGATCTCCCGAAGCGGCGGTCTGATTTCCGGCAGTACGTCCGTCAGCGATGCGACCCTGACAGCGATGCAGGCCACACTGGAAGGCATGGACTTGGGACCGCTGCTGGGACTGTATTTGCAGACATTTGTGGTTCAGGTCACGATGCTGGCATTGTCGGCTATTATCTTTGTTATCGTGTATGGCCGAATGGTGGAAATATATCTCATGGTAAGCCTTGCGCCGATTCCGTTCGCAACCTTTGGAAACCATGAGCAGAGCCACACCGGTCAAAACTATCTACGCTCCCTGTTTGCACTGGGATTCCAGGGCTTTCTTATCATGATCTGTGTAGGCATCTATGCAGTTCTGATTCAGAACCTGTCCTTTTCGGATAACATTATCAGCAGCATTTGGGGCGTTATGGGCTATACGGTTTTGCTGGCATTTACGCTGTTTAAGACGGGAAGCCTCGCGAAATCCGTGTTTGCAGCGCACTAAGGAGAGGAGGAATGATTCATGGCATCTTATATTTCTGTGCCGCGAGACCTTTCAAAGGTCAAAACCAAGGTCTTTATGAACCTGACCAAACGGCAGATTCTCTGCTTCGGAGCCGGTGCGCTGATTGGCGTTCCGGTTTTCTTTTTGCTCAAATCCAGCGGAAATCTGAGCCTTGCCGCACTTGGCATGATGGCAGTGATGCTGCCGCTTTTCTTTCTTGCCATGTACGAGAAAGACGGTCAGCCGCTGGAAGTGGTGGCAAAGCACTTCTATGAGGCAAAGTTCAAGAGGCCGAAAACGCGGCCTTACAAAACAAAAAATTACTATGCACTGCTGGTGCAGCAGGCAGATGTGGAAATGGAGGTAAATCGCATTGTTCAAAATTCTCGAAAAGCTGACAGCGAAGAATAAAAAGCAGGATGACATCCGAATGCCGTCTCATCTGTCAGCCGCAGAGCAAAAACAGGTGCAGACGGTGATTGACCGTGCAAGGGGTGACAGCACGGTTCCGCACTCAGCTCAGGATAGCATTCCCTTTCAGCGGATGTTCCCGGATGGTATCTGCCGTGTGACGGATAACTACTACACCAAAACCATCCAGTTTCAGGATATCAATTATCAGCTGGCACAACAGGAAGATCAGACGGCTATCTTTGAGGAATGGTGCAGCTTCCTGAACTTCTTTGATTCCAGCATCCGCTTTGAGCTTTCTTTTATGAATATGGCTACGGATGCCTCGAATTTTGAGAAGATGGTGCGTATCCCGTACCAGAAGGATCATTTCAATCCGGTGCGCACGGAGTACAGCACCATGCTGCGCCGCCAGCTTGCCCAGGGCAACAACGGCCTGACCAAGACGAAGTACCTGACGTTTGGCATTGAGGCGGAATCCATGAAACAGGCAAAGCCGAGGCTCATTCACATCGAGATCGACCTGATGAACAACTTCAAACGCTTGGGTGTCCGGGCAAAATTGCTGAACGGCAAGGAACGGCTTCATCTGATGCACGATATGTTCCACATGGGTGACCATGACCGATTCAATTTCGATTGGAAGTGGCTGCCGGAGAGCGGGCTGTCGGTAAAGGACTTTATTGCACCGACCGGTTTTGCCTTTCCGAAGAACCGTATTTTTCAGATGGGCGGGATGTATGGCTCCATGTCCTATCTCCAGATCACGGCTTCCGACCTGTCGGATCAGCTGCTGAAGGATTTTCTGGATATGGAATCCAGCCAGATCGTGACCATGCACATTCAGTCGGTAGACCAGAACAAAGCAATAAAGTCCATTAAGCACACCATCACGGAGCTGGATCGTTCCAAGATTGAGGAACAGAAGAAAGCTGTCCGTTCCGGATACGATATGGACATCATTCCGTCAGATTTGGCAACTTACGGCAAGGACGCAAAGGCACTGCTGAAGGAATTGCAGAGCCAGAATGAGCGTATGTTCCTGCTGACCTTTCTGGTGATGAACACCGGCGAGACGGAGCAGGAGCTGGAGACCAACGTGTTTCAGGCTTCCAGCATTGCACAGAAGTACAACTGCAACCTGCGCCGTCTGGACTTTCAGCAGGAGCAGGGGCTGATGAGCTGTCTGCCGCTGGCACAGAACCTGATTGAGATTCAGCGCAGCATGACTACCAGCAGCACGGCAATTTTCGTTCCGTTTACCACCCAGGAACTGTTTCAGACCGGGAAAGAGGCTCTGTACTATGGGCTGAATGCTCTGTCCAACAACCTGATTATGGTTGACCGGAAAAAGCTCAAAAACCCCAACGGGCTGATTCTGGGTACTCCCGGTTCCGGTAAATCCTTCTCTGCCAAGAGAGAAATCGCCAATGCGTTTCTGGTGACGGATGACGATGTAATCGTGTGCGATCCGGAAGCCGAGTACACGGCTCTGGTGCAGAAATTTGAGGGGCAGGTTATTAAAATCAGCCCTTCCAGCACGCAGTATATCAATCCGATGGACATCAACGCGAATTATTCAGAAGAGGATAATCCCATTGCCTTGAAAGCAGATTTTATCCTGTCCCTGTGTGAGCTGATCGTGGGCGGCAAGGAAGGCTTGCAGCCGGTAGAAAAGACGGTTATCGACCGCTGTGTGCATCAGATTTACCAGACCTATTTTGAGAACCCGGTGCCGGAGAATATGCCGGTGTTACAGGACTTGTACGAGGCACTGCTCCGGCAGGATGAAAAGGAAGCACACCATGTGGCAACGGCACTGGAAATCTATGTGACCGGTTCGCTGAACCTGTTTAACCACCGCACCAACGTAGATATCAATAACCGGCTGGTCTGCTATGACATCAAGGAGCTGGGCAAGCAGCTGAAAAAGATCGGTATGCTGGTGGTGCAGGATCAGGTCTGGGGGCGTGTAACCGCCAACCGCAATGCCGGTAAAGCCACCCGCTACTATATGGACGAGTTCCATCTGCTTTTGAAAGAAGAGCAGACAGCGGCTTACAGCGTGGAAATCTGGAAGCGATTCCGTAAATGGGGTGGTATTCCCACCGGCATCACCCAGAACGTAAAAGATCTGCTTTCTTCCCGCGAAGTGACGAACATTTTTGAGAACAGCGACTTCATTTATATGCTGAATCAGGCAGCCGGTGACCGTCAGATTCTGGCGGATCAGCTGAATATCAGCCCGCACCAGCTTTCCTATGTGACTCACTCCGGCGAAGGCGAAGGACTGCTGTTCTACGGAAATGTGATTTTGCCGTTCGTTGATCGTTTCCCGACCGATCTGGAACTGTACCGGATTATGACGACAAAATTAACCGAAGTTCAGGAAGCAAAGGAGGCGTAAGCAATGGCTGGCAAGAAAAATCCGAATCTCGGAGACAAGCTGCGGCAGGAGCGCGAGGGTGCGGAGAACACCCTTCGCGATTCCAGAAGCAAAACCGCAGATAGCAGTACGGGAGACGGCGGCAAGAAAAAAGCGGAACACCGAAGGCAGATTCGTCACGAGGCCGATCTTGCTAAGATGCGCAGTAAGAAGCTGAAATCAGAGCAGGAAGTAAAAGCGAAAAAGAATGCAGCAGCTTCCGGGAAAAAAGGCGGAAAGCCAAAGAAGCCGGGAAATCTTGCGGCAGATGCACTTTCAGCCAAGGCACATCAGAGTGTGCGCAATGCCGACCAGGATAATAATTCTGGTGTGGAGGCAGCGCATTTTACCGAAGGCTCAGCGGAAGGTGCAGCCCGTGCTGGTTCCCGGTTCCAATATGGTCGAAAGCTGCGGCAGTACAAAAAGCTGGAGCGGTTGGAGAAAAAGGCAAATAAAGATGCCGTAGATTCCATCTTTGCGGAACGCATGAAGTCTGATCCGCAGGCTGGTTCCAATCTCTTTTCCCGATGGCGGCAGAAGCAGGCCATCAAAAAAGAGTATGCCGCTGCGAAGGCAGGTGCGGCCGCTGCGGAGAACACAGCATCTGGCACAGCCAAAGCTGCGCAGGGTACTGTCAGTATAACGGAAAAGGCATTTCAGTTTGTGCAGAGCCACTCGCATATCATCATCGGTATCGCAGCCGTGGGACTGCTTGTTTTGGTGATTGCCGGGTCGGTTTCGTCATGCTCCGTCTTGATCAATGGCGGCGGCAATGTGGTGCTGGGGACTTCCTACACGGCAGAAGATGAAGATTTGAAAGGCGTGGAGACGGATTATACCAAGCTGGAAGATAAACTTCGCAAACAAATCGACCGCATTGAAACCGACCATCCGGGCTATGACGAATATCGCTATAATCTGGCAGAAATAGGTCACAATCCCTATGAGCTTGCATCTCTGCTGACCGTAGAATTTGAAAACTATACGAGAAGCCAGGTGCAGGCGCGGCTCCAGAGTATTTTTGAAGCGCAGTATGAGCTGAAGTTGGAGGAAAAGGTGGAAATCCGGACAAGGAAGGAAACCCGTGTGGGCTATCGCTACAATCCAATCACCGGAACCGGACACACCTACACCTATCAGGTGACGGTACAGTATGAGTATAAAATCCTCAATGTAACGCTGCTCAATCGGGGTGTGGACTATGTTGCCAGAAATTCCGGTCTTACAGATGACCAGCTGCAACGCTACGAAGTCACATTGGAGTGCCGGGGCAATCGGGATGATCTGTTTGCAGGCATCGCCTTTGCAACGCCGGATGGCGCGGGTTCCAGCGGAGAATATCAGGATTACGACATTCCGGGCGAAGCTCTGACGGATGAAAAATTCCGGAAGATGATTACCGAAGCAGAGAAATATCTCGGTTATCCCTATGTCTGGGGCGGCAGCTCGCCGAGTACCAGCTTTGACTGCTCCGGCTTTGTAAGCTGGGTCATCAACCACTGCGGCAATGGCTGGAATGTAGGCAGGCAGACGGCCAACGGTCTGATGGGAAAATGCGACATTATCCCGAAGAGTGAGGCAAAGCCCGGAGACCTGATCTTCTTCCAGAAAACCTACAACACCAGTGGCGCATCCCATGTGGGCATTTATGTCGGCAACGGGATGATGATCCACTGTGGCTCACCAATTTCCTATGCTTCCATTGAGACGAGCTACTGGCGGCAGCACTACTACTGCATGGGAAGAATTCGATAAAAATAGGGCGTTTATTCGCCCGGAAAGGAAACGATATGAGCTTGAAACTGGAAAAGATTGCTGCGGAGCGTGAGAAAGCCCGCAGAAAACGCGATGAGTGGGAGGAGCGCAGAAAGGAATGGGACAGAAAGTACCACGAACAGGAAAACAGCGAAATCTGTGAAATGGTACATGCCCAGAGCCTGACCCCGGAACAGCTGGCAGTCATCATTCAGATGGCGCAGGCTGCGGTTCCCAACCCGGAAAACATGAAACTGGACGAGAAAGAAACGGAGGATATGGAATGAAAAAGATGATGGCAATGCTGCTTGCCAGCGTGATGGCGGCAGGAACCTTTACGACCACTGCATTTGCCTATACGGGCGATGCTGTGCAGGAGAACACGGCTGTCAGTACCGCTGCACAGGAGACGGATGCGGTAGGAAGTGCAAATGCAGGGAAAACAGACAGTGATAGCAGCATCGAAATCGACCCGGACATGCAGGTGCTGCCGGATGGCTATGAAGTCGCTACGGATGCGGATGGGAACCTGATCGTTACGGTGGGCGGCAAGGAATACAACATCGGCAGCGAAAAGTCTCGAAAGCAGATGGGTACAGTGGTGCCGGGTATCACCAGCCTGCATTTTCGTTCCGGTCCCGGCATGGATCAGGAGATTATCGGATATCTGCATTCCGGCGATACGGTGGAGATTGTCGAAAAATGCGGTGACTGGTATAAGGTAAACTTCAACGGCAAAACCGGGTATGCACATGGAAAGTACCTGAATGTCACGGATTCCGCAAAAGACAGCAGCATGTTCAGTGAAGATGCGCTGAAGCTGTTTCTGGATCTGATGCAGAGCGGAATGTCATCCGAGGATGAGACGGAATCCAGTACAGCTTTGACTCCGGAAGGAAATATGACGCTGGTGGACGATATCGGTGAGGAAGAAGATAAATCCAGCCAGCAGTTCATTACGCTGGTGACAAAGGCGGGCAACACCTTTTATCTGATCATCGACCGCGATAAAGACGGCAACCAGAATGTGCATTTCCTGAACATGGTGGACGAGGCCGATCTGCTTGCGCTGATGGATGAAGAGGAAGCTGCCAAGTATCGGGAGAAGGAGCCGGAAGTCACGGAACCTGCGGAAACCGAAAAGCCGCAGGAGACGGAGCCTGCACCGGAAGAGCAGAAAACAGAGAGCGAGCAGAAGAAAGCGTCTCCGCTTCCGATGATTATGCTGCTTCTGTTTGTGATCGGTGCAGCCGGTGTCGGCGGTTATCTCTATATCAAGATGAAGGGCGTAAAGCCTGCGTCCAAGAAAAATCAGCCGGACCCGGATGCGGATTATCACGATGAGGATGAAGATACGCTCCAGCTGCCGGAGGATGATGGTGACGAGGACGAAGAAGTGGATGTCAACGAGGATTATGAAGCGGAATCGGACGATGAACCTGTCTGATTAACGCAGCGTTGACCGGTGGGGCGGCTGAGAAGCCGTCCCTTTTACATAGCCAAATGGTTTGTGGATGAACTATTTTGAGCCATGAAGCTATGGAATCTGTAGGCGATATCTGATAAAATAGAAAGTAAGAACAGCTCAACAACTCGGAATTTGCTAAAGGAGATGGTAAATATGTGGTGGTCTATTGGTGGTGGAATCATAATCTTTGCGTTAGGTATGTTTATCTTCTTAAAGCCGGGCTTAATATGGAAATTAACAGAAGAATGGAAATCTTATCGTGCAGATGAACCATCTGAGTTTTACTTGAAAACAACAAAAATAGGTGGTATTCTATTTGCCCTATTTGGAATTATTATGATTATGCTTCCGGTTATTTTGGAGTAATAAATTCCAGTTGTGCGCCCAGCTAAGGGTGTGTAGTCAAGCCGGTGGGATTCCGGTTTATCCAAGGTTTAGCCAACCAGATAATAGCGAGTCTTGGGATGATGCCGGTAACGGCATCTGACAAGCGTAGACAGCAAGAAAGCAGGGTTGAATAGTGATTGAGCTTCGAAACGTTAACTTCAGTCGGTCGACGTCTTAACTGGTGCGGAAGACAATATCATGTAATGCGATATGGCGAGTGTTATGTGGCACTGCGGAGTCAGAGAACCAATCATGTTTTACATTGTGAATACACATCAACTGGGGAGAACCTGCCATTTCTCGAAGAAGAGTATGAAGTTGCAACTGAAAACGGAGGATTTCAAATGAATGGTAGGTGGTCGGACAATCCCATAGTACTGTAGAAATCGGGCAATGCCGATGGAGGGAAGGGGATTGCATAGTAAAGGTCTTACTGAGGACACATTATCCGTACTCAGGGACGGAGGAAATAATGGAAACGAAATTAGTAAGAATAGCTGAGATATCGGCAACATCAAAACATCCTATATTTACATCAGTGTACCACTTGATAAATGAAGATATGCTAAAGCAATGCCATAAGGAATTAGATGGGAACAAAGCAGTCGGAATTGACAAGGTAACTAAGGATGAGTATGGGAAGAACCTTGATAGAAATATCAAGGAACTGGTACAGAGGTTGAAAAACAAATCCTTTAAGCCACTTCCGTCACTGAGGGTATATATACCTAAAGGAAATGGAAAGAAACGACCATTAGGGATTGCTTCCTATGAAGATAAGATTGTACAAATGGCAGTGAAGAAAATACTGGGAGCTATTTATGAACCGAGATTCCTAAACTGCATGTATGGATTCAGACCGAATAGGGGGTGTCACGAAGCAATAAAAGAAGTATACCAACGGATAAGCTATGGAAAAATCAGCTATATCGTAGATGCCGATATCAAAGGTTTCTTTGACCATATCGACCATGATTGGATGATGAAGTTCCTTGAATGGAATATACAGGATAAGAACTTATTGTGGCTAATACGTAAATACCTTAAAGCAGGAATAATGGAGCAAGGAAAATTCGAGCCAACAGAGGAAGGTTCGGCACAAGGCTCAGTAATGAGTCCGATGCTTGCAAATATATACATGCATCATGTGTTGACGCTGTGGTTTAAGCTGGTGGTGCAAAGGGAAATGCAGGGAGAGTGTTTTCTCGTCAACTTTGCGGATGATTTTGTTGCAGGATTTCAATATAAGTCAGAAGCTGAAAGATACTATAAAGAGTTAAAGGAACGAATGGAAAAGTTTGGACTGGAGCTGGAAAGTAGTAAAAGCAGACTGATTGAATTTGGGAGATTTGCAGAGCAGAATCGTAGAGCAAGAGGAGAATGTAAGCCTGAAACATTTGGTTTTCTGGGATTTACCTTCTACTGTAGCAAAACGCGAAAGGGAGGTTTCGTGCCAAAGGTACAGACTTCAAGAAAGAAGTTTGAGCTAAAGGTTAGAGCATACAAGAACTGGATTTACGATAATCGAAATCGACCAATGCGAGAAATAATTAAAGAGTTGAACGTAAAACTAATTGGACACTATCGGTATTATGGTGTTACATGGAATTTTCGGAAGATAACAACATTCCTGCATAGAGTACAACAGTTTCTATTCAAAGCCATGAATCGGAGAGGTTGTAGACGGGCATACACATGGAATGGATTTGTGGAAATGCTCAAGTATTACCCGTTAGCAAAACCTAAAACGTACTATTGTTTATATTGAAGCGAATGTTACTATGAGGAGCCGTATGCGGGAAAGCCGCACGTACGGATCTGTGAGGGGCTAAGATTGAGAGGTCTTAGTCTACTCGACTGTAGACCTAAAACAGAATACCGTTCCTTACATAGCAGTCATGCACTTCGGTGCCTGGCTGCTAATTTTTTTGCGAAAGGAGCAGTATCGAATGAAGCTTGTATTAGCGGAAAAGCCCTCGGTTGCCAT
>ENA-UOJJ01005764-UOJJ01005764.1-human-gut-metagenome-genome-assembly--contig:-CS66-NODE-5764-length-10164-cov-60.670591_pt1 | contig 10164 bp, 8 predicted proteins | sample MGYA00242343_ERZ723890 | MGnify/ENA metagenome assembly ERZ723890 | reverse complement strand
GATTGGCAGTCCATTATTAAGTTTTTTATTATGTTCCCTTTGTACACCGTTGCAAATGATGACTATGAATCATGCTCACTCATCTGTGCGGACGCAGCGCAGCGCATATCGTGCCTGACCGGTCGTGGTACAGGTAAACAATGTCAGATCCCAATTGCTCTCGGACGTTTTGACCGCCATCTCCTCGATTTGGGTTGGCTGCAGAACCTCTGTATCCGAGACCGCATAATGCCATGTGTTGTCATTCATGTCAACAAAAAGCACTTCTGTCCCCACCGTAAGATGCGTCAGAGGGCTGAAGTGACGCGCATAGTTATGTCCCGCGATTACCAAGTCATCTGTATATAGCGAGCCGGAATACCGCCCCGGCGCGATCTTTAGCCCCGGATAGCTCCACTGCTGCATCACGGGCAGTGCCAGCCCGATGGACGGAATAGAGAGATACCCAATATAGTCGTAGCCGTCAATGGTGCCAACAGGCATCTCCGTGTCCGCTGTGGGTTCTGCTGCATCACCGGGATAGATGGTGCGTGGCTCTGCGATCGATTCCTCCAGCTGGGTCAGCACACTGTCGGCTGCTTTTTCTGCGCGGGTACTGTCCCACTGGTTGTAGCCCATAAGCAGCACAGCTGCCAGCAATGCCAGAACCCCAAGCGCAATCAGGGCGTTCCCCAGCTTATTTCTCATTCTGACCACTTCGCTTTTTGAGTACGACACCTGCCGCCACCAGTACAGCGCCAGTCACCGCCAGCACGGGGACTGGCCAATTCAACTGTCCGGTCTGCGGCAGTGCAGAAAGCACTTCCTGCGTGGGCGGCGTCTGCGTTGTTTTCCGGCTTGAAGTACCCGCTTTGGGGTGGGCGTCCACATCGTAGACATACTGCCCGTTTTCCATGATTGGAACCGTCACAAGAAAAGGCTGTATGGCGTCATACCCTTCAGCTGCCTGCTTCTGCACAATAAGGTAAAGCCCGGCCTTCAGATCACCAAACACGGCGATTCCGCTGTCGTTGACGGTCTTGGTGACTGCCTGTGCATTTTGTGTCACCTTTTCTGCCAATCGGCTCGCCAGTGCGCTTTCGGATACATTGTCCAGCGCGATTCCGCAATTCTCGAAACCGTTTGTATAGGTAAAGCTCATATCTGCGCCGTTTTTAGAGACACTCGCCACACGGTACAGCGTCAGCTCACCGCCCTGCAGCGGTGCTGCGGTTTCGGTATCACAGAGCAATACCTTGATGGAGCCGATGCGCGTTTCATCAACCGTTTCTGCGGCAAGAGCCGGAACAGCGCCCCACACCAGCAGGCACAGCATAAGCAGCATTGCCAACCGATCACGGATGCTTTTCATAATGTTATTTCCTCCTTCTCTTGCTGCGCTTGCGCAGATGTGGGGCAACCAGCACACCGACCAGTGCCGCAAGTAGCATCGGGATGGCCAAAATCGGGGCCACGATGATGGGTTCAATGCGGAATGCATCTGCCGCCACACGGATATGCTTTTGGCTTTCCGTAGTTTCGACCCGCTTGCCGCGCACCAATAGGCGGTGCGTGTTGATGCCGTAGGGGGTGCAGGTCATCAGGGTGACATAATCCATCCCCTCGGTGGGAAGCAACTGGTCGATCTCAGTAGGCAGCACAATGGAGATTTGATCGACCTCATAGGTCAGCACCCGATTCAACACTGTGATGGTAAAGCGGTCGCCCACCTCCAGCTCGTCCAGATTGGTGAACAGCTTTGCGCTGGGCAGGCCGCGGTGCGCTGATATGACCGCATGGGTCCCGGCACCGCCCACGGGCAGGCTGCTGCCTTCCAGATGGCCTGCTGCCACCTGCAGCACGCCCTCATCGGTGCCGTGGTATATGGGCAGCTCAACGCTGATTTTGGGGATCGTGATATACCCCATAATGCCCGTGCCGGAGATGTCGAGCGTCTGCGCATAGCCGCTGACCAGATCCGGTTTATAAAAGGCATTGGGGGTGGTGTTCAGCTGCCGGTTGTACGCATCGGCAGCATCGAAATAGGCCTGATAATCCGCATCTGACAGCTGTTCTACCTCCTCGGCATAGCCAGCCACTGCGCGGGACTGATGCTTCCGGTTGACAGCGTTGCTGACGGAGGGATATAACATCACGGATAGACCCACGAGGAAGATCAATATTAAAATAATTGTGCTGAGGTTCTTTCTCATGGGCTACTCCCTAATGTTATAAGGATTGGTATATGGCAGTAAGCGCCTTTACTTGTTATTCATCCGCTTTTTGGTGACCAGCAGAACGGCAGCCACGGCCATCAGCCCGCCGCCGATCACATAGAAAAGGGTAGTGCCGATGCCGCCGGTGGAGGGCAGGGCGGCGCCTTTGTTGTTCTTGACAGTAATGCTTAAACCTGCTTGAGGAGCATCTTCATTTACTTTGGTGGTGACACTTGTGCAGTTTTTGCCGGTTTCATCATAATCAGCAGTGATTTTGAACTTAACCGCATCAGTCAGGCGGTTATAGCCCGCGGGTGCTTTTGTTTCATAAAGATAATACTCTGTGGCGTCATCCAGACCCTTAATGGTGATATTGCCCGCCGTCATGACATAAGTTCCTGTGTGACCAGCCGGAGCAACTGTGTAGGAACCGTCGCTGTTTTCGATGAGGCTGATTAAGTCTTTAGTGTTGGAGGGCGTTCCGTCATCTCCGATTGTGCCTAAAGAACGACTTCCGTTCTTACTAAGGACAAATTTTGCATCGCTCAATGGAGCGTTGCTTTCACCATCGATTTTGTTGACTTCCATCTTAAAGGTCCAGTCATAAACGACCTTCTCCGGGGTCTTATTTGTGGTCGTATTATTATGCGGATTGTTGCTGTACTCCAGATATGCTTTATTGTCCTGTTTACCGTCATTATAGACCTTGGCATTTTCGTTGAGAATACCTGTGTAGTATGTATACAGTGTATCTCCCGCAGCCATTTTGCCATCCTCAATGGCTTTCAGTACATCGACTGTAACTGTGAACTTGTTCGCATTTTTTGGGTCAACCGTCACAGTATAATAGATTTTATCCAATTTTTTTGCATCTTCATCATTTACCTTGATTGTCACATCATCGTTGCTGTGGACATTTGATGTCAGCCCTGCGGACATTTCATCGTGGATTACATACGTGTATTCGGTATACCCGCTCACAATCGGAACAGTCGTGATCGTGCGGAACTCAACGGTGTCACCGATCTGGTTATCGCCGACAACACCCCATTCACCATTATCATTGTGTCTGATCTGTTTATCCAGCGTTGGCTTTCCGCTCTTCGGCTGGACAGTGACATTCTCGACAACTTGCAGAATGTAGTCGGTAAAAACTTCGCCTGTTCCTACATCAGTATTCTTGATCAGATAATAACCGGCTGCCAGACCTGTGATGGAATCCGTGCCTGTACCTGCAGCAGGGTCGGTCAAATACTGTGCAACTTCAGAAGCGAAAGCCTTTGCTTCGGCCTCTCCCGTGAGGGCCTTCGCCTTGTCAGCTGGATGACCAAGCACTTTCTGACCATCATGTGTAACATTATCGCCCCACTCAATGTTGGACAGCGTTTTCTCATGCAGGTCACCCTTGAAAATCTGATATGCTGCATAGGTGCCGGTGCCATTATTGATTGTGATTGTATAAGTTGTTGTTGTCGTTTCTGCAAACGCTGGGACGGCCATGGCCAGTGCAAGCGTCAGCACGGCAAGCAGTGTTATGAGTTTTTTCATGTACTTCATTGGTTTTATGTCTCCTTGCTCAATTATTTTGGTCTGTTTTGTCCACACCGGTGGAGGGGCTATTTCTAATTTTTACCCCCTCCCCCCGAATGGCTGCGTTTGTTGATGAGATATCCTAACATCAGCGCGATGCCCATGATCAGGGCGCCTGCTGCTGTATACGGGGGTGTGCCGGCCGCGCCGGTGGCGGGCAGCTCATAGCTGGGCTTTTGCTTGTTCGTGATGGTAATGGTGCCACCGCCGGTGACACCGGTGGCGTTGCTTTCACTGTACTTTACTTCATAGAAGACAAGCGCGCCACTGTCTGTTCCTAACTCTTCTACATAGTAGTGATAACCGCTCTCCAAGGAAGAAATTTTCTTGGTCCAGCCGTCAGCTTTTGTCAAGGTGACCGGCGTTCCGACCTCCACTGCGTCCGCCTTGTCTTTTCCATCCTCGTAACGGTACAGCTGCACCTGGATCTCGTCCACCGGTGCTTCTATCGTGTCGTTCCCGATGCCATACCAGATTTTGCGCAGGGTCAGGCAGTTTTGCTTGTTGGGGATGGCCATTGTGGCGCGGTCTCCGTTCACGCCCAAAAAGTTGATGTTTGCAGTGGTAACCCCCTCCAGGACAGTAGCTCCGGTTGCAGCTGTAAGCGCAGCTGCTTTTTTGTCATCATCCGTTGCGTTGTTGTTCCAGATAAAATAGCGCGGGGTTTCATCCAGTGCATAGTCTGCCGGGGCCGCTGTTTCCACAAGCTTATACAGGTCCCCGGTGACCAGCTGCGGGCTGCCTGCTGCAGGGGATTGCGCAAATGTCAGGTCAAAGCTGCCGCTCGAACCTGTATTCTCCGGCCTAATAAAATCCCACCCTGTGCTGATTTTATTATAGTGGTATATCGCAAAGGTTGCCGGGCTTGCCGTGATGGCTAAGTTTGTAGCAGAATCCGTCTTGGAAACAGTCAGAACGGCATTGTGTACAGTTGCCGATGCACTGTCGCTTTTCACCGAAACCTGATTGCCTACAATTTTTCCCGCCAGCGTAGCCGTATTTTTTACCGCCATGTCGCTTGCGAGATTACCCGGATTCATTTTATAAGAGTACTCCAGTACCAGGGCTTTCTCGTCCGGCAGAACGAACTTGTACTGCCGCGTCGATGCGGTTTCTTCAACCTTTTCAACGCGGACACCGTCCTTGACTTCTTCGCCCTTTACCCAGTCGCCGTCCTGCAGGATGTATTCATATACCTTGATAGAATCCAACATCAGCTCCATGCCGGTTTTGCCGAAGTGCGTGCTTTCCATCGTGTCCGTAAGCTCGAGCGTGTCACTGCCCGGTGCGAGATCCTTTGCCTGGGGGTTGATGCAAAGGGTGTAATTGGCTTGATGGGTTTTTGCATCATAATTGCCGGTCTTTTCCAGAAGCTCCTTTTTCGGGCGCGTGATGGTCATGCCGGACGATGTCGATGCACCGTTCCATGTGGCAGTATTCGTATAGGTTTTTTCCTCGAGAGTACGCTCGTTCCAGGCTGCCGCATCATCCAACCGGAGCGCATAGCGGATCTCCACAGTATGATCCGTTGTTTTGTTTGAGTCGATCAGACTTTGCAGCGTAATAGGAAGCACCTTAATGGTCAGCTGCCCCGAAACAGAAGTGTCAATCGACCAATAGGTAACCCCGTTAAACACAAGGCTGTATATGTTTTCGCTCGGACTTTTTTTGATTTTTCCCGTATATTTATTGCCCGACGCTGTATCCAGATCCGCCGCAATCATATAGTTGCTAAGAGAATTATTGTCCGTAGCCAGCTTCATGCCGTCCGGGATCTTATCTACCACCGTCAGCGTTTGGGTCTTGTCTACATCACCGCTACCCAGATTCAGTTTGATGCGATACCAGATGACCTTGTTTTTGGCATAGGTAGTGCTGTTGTTCTGCTTGTACCCATTGCCGCTATTGTCAGATGCTTCCTTGGTGATCGAGCCCGTCTTTGTATAATCGTAAGTTCCTCTCCAGCCCTCGTTCCCGGCGTTATCGGTGTAAATCTCTGCACGGTTCACAAAATGCCTCGTGGTATTGTTCGCCATATCAGACGTTTTTGCCACCGTTGGAATGTCGCTGATGGTGCATCTCAAAATGCGCAGCTTCTTGCCGTCCGTCCGGCTAAACTGTAATCGGATGCGATGCACCGCGGTTGCATCATCGGAAACCGAAATGCCGTTGTCGGGATCGTCCCAGTCATTCGAACCGTTGGAAAAAAAGGAAAGCTGAATCTGTATGCCCTTCTTCTCTGCCTCCTCCCATGTCAGCGTTGTTCCGCCTTCCATCGTCAAGCGCAGATTGTTTCGAATGGCGGTTTCCAGCTGGGTTTTGACGCCGTACAGCGGTTCGCGGATGTTATCCACGATTTTGAAACTGTTAACGCCCGCGGGAACCGTTCCGGTTATATTCCACATGACCTTTTGGTCACCGTTTTCCAGCGGCGTGACAGTGCCCGGATACTTTCGAATATCCACTTTGCCTACACCGGTGGAAACATTGGCTGTCGCGGTATAGGAACGTGAACCTTTTTCCAGCGTTGTCTGATTGGTTGCAGAAACTGTACCATTCACCGGATCCGGTGCAACCGTTTGATAGGTAAATGTGTAGGAGCTCGCATTGGAACCTGCCGGGAAGGTATAGCCGTTGGTCAGAAAATCGTTGCCAGTGATGGTTGTTACAACTGTTTCGTCAGCCCTCTTCAGCGTTACATCACCAACAATGTCCAGCTGTGTGACCTGTGTATCAGTCACCGTATAGCCTGCCAAATCACCGCCCGGATTTTTGACCTTGATGACCCAGTTGATGCGGTGGGTCGCAGCGTCATAGGTGCCTGTTTTGGCAATGCTGCTCTCCTTCACGGTGACGGTATCCTTGGCCTCGTTGCTCTGCAGCGTACTGGTTGTGCCCTTGGCCGTGTTGACAATCGTACCGGAACCGTCTGCGCCTGTCACGGCAGCCACAGTTACATCATAGGTCAGCTCATACGACTGGTTATATCCGAGAGGCGGCAGCCCTGTAATTTCAAAGCTCTTGCCGTCTGCGTTGTAGATAATGGCGGCACCTGTATACTCGGAGAGCGGCTTCCCGTCGATTTTGATGCTGCTCGTATCATAGCTGCCGTTTGCGGTATTCTCGGCCAGCCGGTCCGTAATGGTGACCGTCTGGTCATGCGTACCATTTGGGGCATTGACTGTGACGGTGTAGCTTACCTTACTTTTGTCTTCCGAAAGGGTGTGCTCTTTCTTCGTGTTCAGCGAATACTCCGGCTCAACGGTGTAGGTTTTCTCGCCCAGATGTATCTTGCCGTCGCCACCGGTCTCAGCGTAATTGATCGTGGTATTAAACTTGAAGGTGCCGGTGAACGTCCGACTTGTGTCGTTATTAAATGTAAATGTGACCGTAGGGGATTTTTTCGAAAGCGCAAAAGTACCAATTATCGTTCCGGTCGAATCGGTGATGTTTCCTGACAAATCTCCTTTGGGATAGACACCCGCCGGCAGGGTATAGGTCGCTGTATTGCTGCCGGGTTTGAATGCGTTCGCCGGTACACTGTAGACGATTTCCACCTGAACCTGGGTGCCGTCCTTGATAGATGCCAAATTATCCAGCGGTTCCCAAGTGCCGCCTTGATTGATGGAAATAGCTGTACTTGTCAGCAGATTATCCAGCTTTAGGTTGCCCTCGTTGTCATACTGAGGGGGTGCTGCTGCGGTCAGTGTATCATCGTCTTCCGCAGCCGGCATTATGGGATCCGGCCGTTGCCAAACTATATACGCCACCGCGCCATCTCTTGCCAAAATGGCATCCGCATCAAAGGAGAGTTCTTCGGATCCGTCTGATGCGCCGGTCTGCGCATACACGCCATACGCATCCAACACACGGATGGTATTGGTGACATCGGCCTCTGCGACCGTCACAGCCGCTACCGCACCGTCCACAGCGCCGGAAACAACGGTCAGGTTCGCGCCATCATACGCGGTCACAATGCCGATCGTTTCCTCACCGGCGGCATTTGTATAGAGTACGATGTCGCCCGGTGTGGCCTCACTGCCACCCGGGGTGATGTATTCAGGGTGTGCGTTTTCCAATTCCGTGCGCAGCTGAAGCAGGCTTGCGCATTGCGGGATGACATCCTCCGGTATGCCTGCATAATGCTGGCAGAAGGCGACAAACATCACATCCCAGCTCCCATAAGGGTTGCCGTACCAATCACCGTAGCGTGTGTAGTGATGGGCCTGCGCCAAGGTCTCACCCAGCGCCTTGTCCACCGTAAAGTTTTTGGCGCTCTCGGTGTAGCCAAGCTGTCTCTGTGCGATTTCCGTCATGGCATCGCTCCAGAAGCTGCTCACGCCCTCGCTCTGCTCGTCCCAGTCTGCCGGGGTCTCAACATCTGCGGTTATGTCCGCCAGACATTCCAGCGTGTGGGTATGCTCCGGGATGGTGCAGGTCAGCACCCTTTGGTAGCAGTCTGCGGTATGGGAGTGAGCTGCCGGCGCGGTCTCGCCGTCTTCCTCCGCTGAATCAGCAGGGGTTTCCGATGCTCCGTCTTCATAACCGCAGATCAAGACCTCGGTATAGCAGGCATCGCTGTGTACATGCTCCTCATATCCGCAGGAGTATTCATCGTCCGTCATCGCGATGCCTACTTGGTGCAGACGCCAGCTGACGGAAAGTATCGTCAGCAGTGCCAGTATCACCAGCACGGCAGCACGGCGGTGCTCCGCATGGCGCGCTGCCATTACCCGCCGAATCGCCTTGTCCAATTGATTTCTCATGTGGACTCCTCCATCAGCCTATCCACGAAATACGGGGCACGGGCCATACCCTAAGAAACACCTTGCCCACAATTTGACTCTTTTCAACGCAGCCGACAACCGTACTCCGGCTGTCGATCGAGGTCGCGCGGTGGTCACCCATCACAAAGAAGCGATTTTCAGGCACCTGATACGGGAAGCTGAGGTCACATTCTCCCAGAGCCAGCTCATCGACATACGGTTCCTCCAGCACCTCGCCATTCACCGTGACAAGGCCGTTGCCGTCAATCGAAATCACATCCCCGGGGATACCGATGATTCGCTTGAGCAGCAGCTTGTTCTGCCAGTAGAAGCCGCACAGATCTCCCTTTTCCAGAGCATCTGTTTTCAGCAGTACCAGAATATCCTGATCCTGCAAGGTTGGGTTCATGCTATCGCCCGACACCTGCAGCACCGGCAGCAGGTTGGTTGCCAGCAGCACCGCAATGGCCGCCACAACGACCAGCGCATAGGCGGTGCTTTTCAGCACACGCTTGTAACGCCTGCGGTAAGACAGGCGTTTGCGCTCCTGCGTGATCTCCTCCATAGAGGGAATCTCAACGCGTTTTCCGCTCAGTCCCTTCATTTCCAATATGCCCCTTCGTTATTCGCGGTGGGCGAAAACTCGGTGCCCTGCACAGGGTACTGCGCCTTGACCGATTCCAAATATTGATCTGCCGCAGCCTGTGCGGCTTCAAATACCCGGTTCAGCGACAAAGCGGCCTCGGCGATGGAACCAACCTGCTCCAGCCGCAGCGTGCGGTCTGCAAGTTGTTGGCGAAGATTGGCATTCTGCTGTTCCAGTTCCTCCTCGTGCTGTTTGAGCGCGTAGATGATCTCTATCAATTCCATGCGGTTCATCCGCCGCAGTTCGCGTTCTGCCATGGTATATCTCCTTGAGATTTGTTCGGGTCAGTTCAGTGTCTTTAAGCATTGCAGATTGTTACATTGTAAGTGTTTTGCTCCTCATTAAAGCATATTATAATTAGAATTGTCAATCATTTTTCTTTGCTATGCAATAGATTCAGGATGCTTACAAAGATTCCCTCACTGTGAAGCAGCGCTGCCACCGGCTTTTATGAATGGGACGCCGCCAAGTACAAATATTTTTTCAAATGCCGGGACAGCCACTTTACTTGACGGGCATTTATGATACTATAAATGGTGTGAACTGCTTGATCATTCTGACCACCGCGCCCAACGATTCGGTAGCGCCCATCCACGACCGTATGCCGCTGCTGCTTTCCCATGAGCAGGTGCGCCCGTGGTTGGTGGACGCGGGCGCAGCGCCGGAACTGCTTTGCAGCCGCGTTGCATTACCCGCACCACAAAGGTGGACGTTGTCCCGTTTGAAGATGTGACGGCAGATTGTGCCGCCGCCGAGGGGGACGGCACCCTTGCCGCGTGGAAGAAAGCCCACCGCAAGGCGTTTGCCGCAGCGTGTGAGGAAATCGGCAGGAACTTTGACGAAAGCATGAAGTGCGTCTACGAGTATTTTGATGTGGTTTACCGGGCAGATGGGCAGTGAGATAAATCGAAGTTTAATGGAGGGATGTTTCTATGAAATCTTTTGTTTGCAGTTTGTGTCACAATGG
>ENA-UOJJ01005757-UOJJ01005757.1-human-gut-metagenome-genome-assembly--contig:-CS66-NODE-5757-length-10179-cov-4.461379_pt1 | contig 10179 bp, 7 predicted proteins | sample MGYA00242343_ERZ723890 | MGnify/ENA metagenome assembly ERZ723890 | reverse complement strand
CCTCCGTTTTTTTATATGGCGCAAGCGGCAGCAGAAGGGCGTTCACCTCGTCCGGCGTCAGGCGGCAGAGCATATAGCTCTGGTCATTTTCCGGCTGCCCGCGGTAAATGACGCCGTTTTCCGCTCTGGCATAATGTCCGGTGGCGATGTACTTTGCCCCGATGCGCTCCGCTTCGTCCAGCAGGGCGCGGAACGTGACCGCCGGGGTGCAGAGAAGGCAGGCGCTCGGCGTCGCGCCGCGGAGATACGCTTCGGCAAACGGGGTACAGACGCATTGTTCCATTGCCTCGCGGCTGTCGGTGATCGTGAGCGGAACGGAGAGGGAAGCGGCGGCCTCGCGCGCGGCGTCCGCGCCGGGGAGACCGTTATCGAGATACAGCCCGTAAACCTCCAGCCCCGATTCGCGCAGCAGATGCGCGGCCACGGCGGAATCCACGCCGCCGGAGAGACCGAGAACGACCTTATCCATGGCGGCGCTCCTTTCCGCTCTCGGTGTAGATCATAAGCGCGGTCATATCCGCCGGAGACACGCCGGAAATGCGCGAGGCCTGCCCGAAGCTCACGGGGCGTATGGCGACGAGCTTCTGCCGCGCCTCGGTGCGGAGCCCCGGAACGGCGGCATAGTCGATATCCTCGGGGAGGGGACGATCCTCCATGCGCCGGAAATCCTCCACCTGCTTGAGCTGACGGCGGATATAGCCCTCGTATTTGAGCGTGATGGAGACCTCCTCGCCGACGGCGCGCGGCAGCGCCGGGCGCTCCGGGTCAAACGGGAGAAGATCGGCATATTCGATCTGCGGGCGGCGCAGAAGATCGGCAAGCGACGCGCCGGAAACGATCTCCGCCGTGCCTTTTTCGCGCAGCAGCGCGTTGATCGCCTCGCCGGGGGCGAGATGCGTATGCTCGAGCCGCTGCCGCTCCTTTGCGACGGCGGCGTATTTGTCCTGCACGGCGGCGAGCCGCTCGTCGGAAATGAGTCCGATGCGGTGGCCGATGTGCGTCAGCCGCTCGTCGGCGTTATCCTGCCGGTGGAGCAGACGGTATTCGCTGCGCGACGTCATAATACGGTACGGCTCTTCCGTTCCTTTTGTAACGAGATCGTCAATGAGCGTGCCGATGTAGCCGTCCGAACGGCGCAGGATCAAAGGCTCCTCGCCGCGGATCTTGAGCGCGGCGTTCACGCCCGCGACGAAGCCCTGTACGGCGGCTTCCTCGTAGCCGGACGAGCCGTTGAACTGCCCCGCGCCGTACAGACCGGGGATCTTTTTGCTCTCGAGCGTGGCGCGCAGCTCCGTGGGATCGACGCAGTCGTACTCGATGGCATAGGCGCAGCGCTGCATCTCGGCGTTTTCCAGTCCCGGAATGGAGCGGACAACATCGATCTGCACGTCCTCCGGCAGAGAGGAAGACAGACCCTGAATGTACAGTTCCTGTGTATGCAGACCCATCGGCTCAATGAAGAGCTGGTGGCGTTCCTTGTCCGGAAACGTGACGATCTTCGTCTCGATCGAGGGGCAGTAGCGCGGACCGGTGCTTTCAATGGTGCCGTTGAAGAGCGGACTGCGGTCAAGATTGGCGCGGATGATCTCGTGCGTGCGCGCTTTGGTATAGGTAAGCCAGCACACAGCGCGGTTTTGCAGCGCCGCGGCGTCGGTGGAATAGGAAAACGGCTCGATCTCCTCATCGCCGGGCTGGAGCTGCATTTCGTCAAAGCGGACGCTGCGCGCGTTCACGCGCGGCGGCGTGCCGGTCTTGAAGCGGCGGAGACGAAGACCCATATCGGCGAGGCACTTCGTGAGCTCCGTCGCCGCGGCGAGCCCGTCCGGGCCGGAGGTGCGTACCACGTCGCCGACGATCGTCCGCCCGCCGAGATATGTCCCCGTAGCGATGACAACAGCGCGCACCGCGTATACGGCACCCGTGTGCGTCGTGACGGAGGAAACATGGCCGTCCGTAAGGCCGATGGAAACGATCTCCGCCTGATGCAGCACGAGATTTTCCTGCGTCTCCAGCGTCTCCTTCATGATCTCCTGATAGCGCCGCCGGTCGGCCTGCACGCGCAGAGAGTAGACGGCGGGGCCTTTGCCGCGGTTGAGCATCCGGAACTGGATGCCCGCGGCGTCCGCCGCTTTGCCCATCTCGCCGCCGAGCGCGTCGAGCTCACGGACAAGGTGCCCCTTGCCCGTGCCGCCGATGGCCGGGTTGCACGGCATGTTGCCGACACTGTCGAGATTCACCGTGAAGCACACGGTGCGCAGACCGAGCCGGGCCGCGGCGAGCGCGGCCTCAATGCCCGCGTGTCCGGCGCCGATGACGGCAATATCAAATTTTCCGGCGTCGTAGGTCTTCATGCTTTCTTGTCAGCGATCTCCTTCAAAATGGCGCGGATGAGCGTATCGCAGCCATACACGGTATCCAGCACGAGCGTTTCGCGCGGGGAATGGATGTCCAGAATGTCGGGGCCGATGGAGATGATGTCGAGCGCGGGATTGGCGGAAGAGAAGCTGCCGCACTCCAGACCGGCGTGCACCGGCTCTACGGACATATCGTGTCCGTTCTGCTTCTTGAAAATGCGCTCGCAGATGCCGACAAGCTCGCTGCCGGGCTTGAGCGGCCACGCGGGGGAGGAGCTGAGCAGCGTCATCGTAAAGCCGTGCTCGGATGCCTGACGCTCGTATTCTTTCTTCATTTCCGCGGTGATGGCGGGTTCGCTGCTGCGCTGATGGACGGTGAATTCGACTTCGTCCTCGCCGACGGCGGCAAGGCCGGTGTTCGCCGAGCTCTCCACGAGCGACGGGATGGACGGCGACATGGTGTGCACACCGTCGAACACCTCGGTGAGCAGCGCGAGATAGCCGCGCGAAAGCTCACCCGTGAGCGCCTTTTCGGGGAGCTCGGCAGCGGTTACGGCGACCTTCGCCTCCGGATCGGTCGCAGCGCAGGCGACCGCCTCGGTAAGCGCATGGGCGTTGAGCGCTTCGAGAACCTTTTCGGCGTCCTTTTCCGGCACGGTGATCACGGCAGTGCAGGAGGCGGGGATGGCATTGTGAGCGCTGCCGCCGCGGAAGGCGGCAAGACGCGCGCCGGGGCACATGTCGAGCGCGGTTTTCGCCGTGCGCGCGGCAATGCGGATGGCGTTGGCGAGCTTCAGATGGATGGAAGCGCCGGAGTGACCGCCGACGAGACCGGAAACGGCGATCTTATACGCTTTGCCGGAAGCGGCTTCCCACTCGGCGGCGCGGTGCATGCGGTACATATCGCTGCCCGCGCTCGAGTTGCAGAGCGAGCCGAACTCCTCCCAGTCGAGATTGATGAGGTATTTGGCGTCGAGGTGCTTCGGATCGAGATGGTCCGCGCCGGACATGCCGTCTTCCTCGTCCACGGTGAAGATCGCGCGGATCGGGCCGTGCACGGCGGTCTCATCCTCAAGAATGGACATGGCAAGTGCGACGCCCGCGCCGTCGTCGCCGCCGAGGGATGTGCCCTTGGCCTTGAGCGTTTTGCCGTCGTTGATGACGGTAATAGTATCGTTGAGCGGATCAAAGTCCATGCCGTCCTCCCAGACGACGACCATATCCATGTGCGCCTGCAGAATGGTGCGCGGCGCGTCCTCGTGCCCGGCGGAACCGGCCTTATCGATGATGACGTTGCCTTCCTCGTCGCGCACGGCGGCGAGACCCTTCTTCACGGCCCAGTCGTAGAGAAACCGGCTGATCTTTTCCTCGTGATGGGACTTATGCGGGATGGCGCAGAGAGAAAGAAAGTTTTCAATGATCTTTTCGTTCATGGTTATATCCCTTTCTATATCAGTAAACATCGTTCACGTCCACGAGCTTCACGGTAATGTCCCGTGTCTCGCCCTCGTGCCACACGGTGAGCGTAAGCTCGTCGCCGACGCGGAGCGGGGCGATAATACCGGTGAGATCCTCGTTGACGGTAAGCTCCACGCCGTTCGCGGCAAGAAGCACGTCGCCGGTCACAATGCCCTTGGCGGCGCAGTCCGAACCTTCGGAAACAGCGCTCACGTAAAGGCCGGCGGGGAGATCGTATTCCTCCATCGCCGCCTGCGGTATCTTGCCGACGGTGAGCCCGAGCGCCGGGCGTCCGCGTACCTCGCCGGATTCGAGCAGACTGTCCGCAATGGTCTTCACGGTGCTCGACGGGATGGCGAACGCCACGCCCTCAATGGACACCGAGCCGATATACTGGCTGCTCATTTTCATATTGGTGACGCCGACGACCTGCCCGTAAACGTTGACGAGCGCGCCGCCGGAATTGCCCTCATTGATCGGCGCGGAGGTCTGGAGCAGGCTGTTCGTCACGCCGTTGTGGGAAATGTCACGGTTGATGCCGGAGATGATGCCCTCGGTCATCGTGCTGCGGAATTCCTTGCCGAGCGGGTTGCCAATGGCGTATACCGCATCGCCGACGAGCAGAGAGTCGGTCGAAGTGAACTCCGCGGGCGTGAGACCGTGTGCATCGATCTTCAATACGGCGATATCGGTGCGGTGGTCGTAGCCGACGAGCAGAGCATCATACTCCGTATCGTCCCAGAGCGTGATGCGCGCGCGGCAGGTGCCCTCCACAACGTGCGAATTCGTGAGAATATACCCGTCCTCCGTCAGAACAACGCCGGAGCCCCAGTAATAGCTGTCTTCCGACGTCTCATCCGGAAAGGCCGACACCGCAACGATGGAGGGAACGCAGCGCTCATAGACCTCCTGTGCGGAAAGCGGCGTTTTACCGGCGGGGGAGAGCTTCACAGTCACACGCTCGGTCGTCTGCACGGTCGGGATAGTACATTCTTCCGCTTCCTCGTTCGCGGTGAAGTAATTATCGAAGAACGATTTATAATCGTTCGGCAGATCGCCCGCCGCGCCGGGGTGGTTGGGGTCTGCCGCGGCGCTGTTCCGGAAGAGCAGGCACGAGCCGATGATGAGCACCGCCACGGCGACAAGGATCAGCGCAATGCCCCACGCGGGCATTTTTTTCTTTTGCTTCGCCGGAGGGACGAGAACCGGCGGGGATGCCTGCGGCGTGACGCCAGAGGGGGCATACCACATAGATTCCTGATTTTCCATAAAACTCCTTTCCGCCTTTTACGGTTTGAGCGCGAGCGTGAACACAAAGTCGGTCACACCCTGGCGGCTTGTCACGGCAATATCCTCGCCGTGGTTGTTCAAAATGGTTTTGACGATATAAAGCCCGAGACCGACGCCGTCGCGGTCCTGGCTACGGCTGCGGTCGGACTTGTGGAAGCGATCGAAGAGGAGCGGGATCTCCGCCTCCGGAATGGTGCTGCCGCAGTTCCGGATGGAGACGTAGGCCTTCTTGCTGTCCTTCCATAGCGAAATGGTGAGCGGTGAATTTTCGCGGGAGAATTTGATGGCGTTATCCAGCAGATATTAGATGACCTGCGTGATGGCGTCCACATCGCCGAGAACTTTGATCGCCTCCTCGGGGACGTTGAACATGACCTCCAGATGCTTCTGATCGATCTTATCGGCAAATGTGATGAGCGTGAGCCGGAGCTGCTCGGAAATATCAAAGCTGTTCTTGAGGAGCGTTGAGCGGTCCTTTGCCTGCAGGCGCGAAAGCTCCAGCATGCTGCGCACGAGCCGGGCCAGCCGCTTCGTCTCCGAGGAGATGATCTGAAGATATTTCTTTTCCGACTCCGGTGGGATCGTCCCGTCGAGAATGCCGTCGGCAAAGCCGGAGATCGTCGTCATCGGCGTTTTGAGCTCATGCGATACGTTCGCGATAAACTCGCGCCGCTTCGTCTCCGACTGCTCGAGCGAGTCCGCCATGGAGTTAAAGGCCTCTGTCAGCTCGCCGATCTCGTCGGTGCTGTCGGTCGGCTCCACACGGACGTTCAGCTCGCCGCGGCCGAAGCGCCGCGCCGCGTCCGCCATGTCGCGCAGGGGCTTGGCGAAGTACTTGGAGCTCGCGTAGCTGAAAATGAGCGCGAGACAGAGTACGATGAGACTGATAAAGAAGAACAGCGGCAGGATCGTCTCCCAGATGGAGAGCGCGGTTACCGTGTCCTTGGAAACGAACAGATGGCCGAGCAGTGCGCCGTCATCGGTGAGCGCGGAAATGACGGTATAATGCTCGCTCGCGTAAAACCCGCCCAGCGTGCCGAGCGACGCGACTGTGCCGGACTGCGGCAGGATGGCCGTTACGCTCTCATCCAGACGCTTTCCGATGTGCTCGCAGAAAACGGCGGAGTCCGAGCAGGTGATGATATATCCGGAGGGATTGACGATGAAAATGTGCTGATTCGTGCTCGCGCCGATGGTGCTGAGCGTCATGCGCAGCTCGAGCGAGCGCAGATCGCCCTCGGCGGCATAGGCGACCGCCATGCGCGATATTTCGCGTGAGTTCGTCATCATGCTCTCGCGCGCTTCGGACACGAACACCTGACGGCTCGCAAAGCCGAAGGCTGCGCCGATGAGCAGAAAGCTCACAAGGACCATCGCCGCGGTCGTGGTGAAGGTCCGGAAATACGTTCTGTGCATCGCTTATTCGACCGACTCGAACTTGTACCCGACGCCCCAGACCGTTTTGAGCGACCACTTATCCGAAACTCCCTCCAGCTTTTCGCGCAGACGCTTGTTGTGGACGTCCACGGTGCGGGAATCGCCGAAATAATCAAAGCCCCACACCTCGTCGAGCAGCTGGTTGCGGGTGAAAACGCGGTTGGGGGAGGAGGCGAGATGATAGAGAAGCTCCATCTCCTTAGGGGGAGCTTCCACGCGCTTACCGTCTACGATGAGCTCATAGGAATCAAGGTCGATCACGAGCTTATCGAATACAAGCCGCTTTTCCGCCGCGTGCGGCGCGGCTTCCGGCTCGCTGCGGCGCATGACGGCGTGGATGCGCGCCATCAGCTCCTTGACCTCAAACGGCTTCGTGACGTAATCGTCCGCGCCCATTTCAAGTCCGGAGATCTTGTCGAACGTTTCGCCCTTCGCGGTCAGCATGATGATCGGCACATTGGAGGTTTTCCGGACCTCGGAGCAGACGACCCAGCCGTCCACGACCGGCAGCATGATGTCGAGCAGGATGAGATCCGGCTGCAGCTCCTGCGCGCGGCGGATGCCCTCTCCGCCGTCGGCGGCGAGAAACACGTCGAACCCGTCCTTTTCCAGATACAGGCGCAGCAGCTCCGCGATGTTGCTGTCGTCCTCAACTACCAGTACTTTTTTTGCCATATTTGCAGCCTCCCTGTATGTACGGCAAGAATTGCCTATTCTTCTAAATTACTATTATATACCAATTATACCGAAGATGGAACACCGTGTGCGAACAAAATGTAAAAAAACGGGAGAAAGCCGGAAATGTTGCAATGAGAGACCAAATACGGTAAAATGCGGAGTATGGAAATGAGGTGTTTTCCGTGACGGTAAACGAAAAAGGCTATGCCAAGCTGAACTATTCTCTCGACGTCCACGCCAGACGCCCGGACGGCTACCACGATCTCACCATGGTCATGGGCAGCGTCTCGCTCTGGGACGATGTTGACGTGACCCTCCGCCGCGACGGGCGGATCGAGGCAAAGTGTTCGATCCCGTGGCTGCCGCGGGATGAGCGGAATCTTGCCGTGCGCGCGGCGCGCGTGTTCTTTGACGCTGCGGGCGACAAAACTCTCGGCGCGGACATCCGCATAAAAAAGAGAGTGCCGGTCGGCGCGGGCATGGCCGGCGGCAGCACGGACGCCGCGGCGGTGCTCCGTGCGCTCAATGTGCTCACCGGAGCGAATTTCTCCGCGGAACAGCTTCGCGCCCTTGCGTTAACGGTCGGCTCGGATGTGCCGTACTGCGTCACCGGCGGCATGATGCTCGCCGAGGGGCGCGGGGAAATACTCTCGCCGCTGCCGGAGCTTCCGGGTGGATGGATCGTGATATGCAAGCCGCCGTTTTCCGTCTCCACGGCGGAGCTCTTCGGGCGCATCGATAAGCGCCGCATCACGGCTCACCCGGATACGCAGGGGCTGTGCGCTGCGCTGCACGCCGGGGATCTTTGCGGCGTTGCGCGGCGGATGTTCAACGTGTTTGAGGAGGCGCTGCCGCGCAGCGGCGCGGAGATCGGCTCGATCCGCGGCGCACTTCTCGACGGCGGCGCTCTCGGCGCGGTGATGACCGGCACGGGCAGCGCGGTGTTCGGCGTATTTGACGATCGCGCCGCGGCTGCCGCCGCGTACGAGAGCCTTTCGCAAAGCTACAGGGAGTGCTTTCTTGTCCGTGCCGCGGGCGCGCTGACATTGTGAAAATCCTAACAAATTCTTTATCCGTTCTATGCTACAATAGAAACAGAGGTGATCTGCCGTGCTGAAGAAGGAAAACTGGACGGTCACGTGGAAGAGCGCCGGGATCACGGCGGGCCTTTTTGCTCTGACGACCGTCGTATGCGCACTTTTGCAGCGCCTTGGCTTGAATGAGATCAGCCAACTGCGAAACGAAACGTATGTTCCGCTGGTGTACGTGCTCTGCGTACTGCTCGTTTCGCTGCTGACGGACGGGTATCTCTGCGGCACGGTCGTCTCGCTTCTGAGTGTTTTTGCGGTGAACTATGTTTTCACCTATCCGTATATGAACTTTAACTTTTCCCTGTCCGGCTATCCGCTCACGTTCTTCACGATGCTCGCCGTTTCACTCACGGTCAACACGCTGACGGCGACGCTCAAGCGGCAGGAGCGCATCCGCATGGAGGCAGAGACCGAGCGCATGCGCGCCAATCTCCTGCGGGCGATTTCGCACGATCTGCGCACGCCCCTTACGGCAATCTCCGGCTCGGCGATCACGCTTCTGGAAAACGACAACCTTCCGGACTGGCAGAAAAAGAAGCTTCTCGGCAGCATCAACGACGACGCCGAATGGCTCATCCGCATGGTGGAAAATCTCCTTTCCGTAACGCGCATCGGCCTGGAATCGGCGCGCATCGAAAAGCAGGACGAAGTCGCCGAGGAGGTCATCTTTTCCGCCATTTCCAAATTCAAAGCGCATTTTCCGGGCGTTGCGGTCACGCCGCAGCTGCCCGAATCGGTGATGCTCGTGCCGATGGACCCCGTGCTCATCCAGCAGGTGCTCACGAACCTTCTGGAAAACTCTGCCCGCCACGGCGGCGCAACGGAGATCACGGTCTCGCTTGCGCGGCAGGGGAACGTCGCGGTGTTCACCGTGCAGGATAACGGCACCGGCATCGTGCGCGAAAGGCTGCCGCATCTCTTCGACGGGATCGGCTTTCTGCCGGAGAAAAACGGCGTCGGCGGCCGCAGCCAGATGGGCATCGGCCTTTCGGTGTGCATGTCCATCGTGAAGGCGCACGGCGGCAGCATGAGCGCCCGCAATACCGACGGCGGGACGGTGGTGAGCTTCTCGCTTCCGGTGCCGCCGGAGAGCGAGACCGCCGCAGAATAAAGAAATATCATCCGGCCACTGAAACCGGCAAAGGAGACAGCCATGGAGACGAAAGACAAGATCCTGATCGTAGAGGATGACGAGACCATCGCCGCGTTTCTCATAGCGGTGCTGGAAGCCAACGGCTTTGACACCATCCGCGCGAGCCTTGGCCGGGAGGCGGTGACGCTCACCAGCTCGCACTGCCCGGACCTTGTGCTGCTTGATCTCAGCCTGCCGGATATGGACGGCATGGAGATCCTTGCGGGGCTCCGCAAGTGGTCCACGCTGCCGGTGATCGTCGTATCCGCCCGCGGACGCGAGCGGGACAAGGTCATCGCGCTCGATATGGGCGCGGACGATTATCTCACGAAGCCGTTCGGCCCCGGCGAGCTTCTCGCGCGCATCCGCGCCGCCCTCCGCCACGTCCGCACTGCCGCGGGCGGCGAGGTCGGCCGCACGGGCGTGTACCGCTGCGGCGATCTGGAGGTAGACTGCGTGCGGCGGCGCGTACGCATCAACGGGGAAGATATCCATCTCACGCAGAGCGAATACCGCATTCTCTCGCTGCTCACCCGCCATGCCGGAAAGGTCCTCACCTATGACTTTATCCTGCGCGAGCTGTGGGGGCCCTCCGCGGGCGGCAGCAACCAGATCCTGCGCGTCAACGTGGCGAATATCCGCCGGAAGATCGAAAAGAATCCCGCCGAACCGAAATACATATTCACCGAGATCGGTGTCGGCTACCGCATGACGGACGCCGACGCGCCGGATGAGCCGG
>ENA-UOJJ01005749-UOJJ01005749.1-human-gut-metagenome-genome-assembly--contig:-CS66-NODE-5749-length-10191-cov-4.100631_pt1 | contig 10191 bp, 12 predicted proteins | sample MGYA00242343_ERZ723890 | MGnify/ENA metagenome assembly ERZ723890 | reverse complement strand
AAAACTTTTCGGTGGTCAGTTCGCTAAGGCTGGCAACATCCTCGTTCGTCAGAGAGGTACTGTTCACAACCCCGGCGAGAACGTGGGTATGGGCAAGGACCACACCCTGTTCGCTCTGGTAGACGGCACGGTGTCGTTCTGCAAGAAGCGCGAGGGTCGCTCGTATGTCAGCGTAACGCCGCTGGCCGAGTAAATCCGGCTTTCGAATCGCAAATAGGGCTGTCCTTTTCGGGCTTCCCTTTTTTCGCAACTGATTTCAAGAAAACTTGAAATTCGCTGATTGATAACGTGTTAGTAAATGGTACAATTACGGTTCAAACCGTATAACCATTATTTCGCTGAGAGTCCTACTCTTTTCATGTAGGCTTCCATGTAGGTTGATCAAGCCGACTTAATGCCTACTAATGCGAATTAAAAGTACCATTTAACTAACACGTTATCAGTTTATGTATACGATTAACATCCGGGGCAAGCAAAACCCCAAGGACCAGAAAATGGTCAAGCTGGAGATGATTTTCTTCAAGACAGGCTATGCCCGCGTGCCAAAGGTATTAAATGTTACCGGTTTGTTAAAGGATTGGGACGCAAAATCACAGAGTTTCCGTGTCGGGAGTTCGGAAGCAACCACCAAAAACAAACTGCTGTTCGATTTGCGCACCAAATACCTGAACGTAGCCGACACATGGGAAGCGGAAGAGCGCAACTGGTCCCCGGTCCAACTTTCACATTGTTTCGATGAGGTAAAACAGACCCAGTCGGAAGTCAAGGTCAAATCCGTCCTTCAGATGATCGACTATCTCGAAGCCCGTTTCAAGGAAAAGAAACGCGTCAAGAACAACCAGATCGTGGACAGTTCCAACAACGCGAAGAAGTACGCCGAGTTACGCAGAACATTGCAGGCGTTCACGAAAGAGAAATACGGCAAGGCGTTCTCCGCATATTTCTTTACCGACATTACCGAACAGTTCCTACTGGATTTCGCCTTTTGGATTAAAGAACAGGGTGTCAGGAACGGTAACAGGGGCGGATTGACGAGCAAGCTCCGCCGCTTGCGTGCCGTCTGCAACTATGCAAAGAAACAGGAAATGTACGGGGTGAACATGGATGCATTCCTGTGTCTGGGCGATGACATCAAGTGGCCGGAGACAACGTCCAAAGCCGTATCCGATAAGGTTATCGAGAAGATCGCCAATATCGACCGCACCCTTTTCACCAAGAAGGAACAACTGCATCTCGATCTGTTCCTATTCAGCTATTATACGGGAGGTATGGCCAACGTCGATGTCTGTAATCTCACATGGGACTCAGTTCAGGAAGACCGCATCGTCTACGAGCGTATCAAGTTCCCGAAGACTGCCAAGCCCGTCCTGCTGAAAAAAGCCAGGGACATCATGAGTAAGTATAAAGGTACTGGATACGAAAACTACGTATTTCCCGTGTTCACTCACAAACACACCACCACGGCCAAGAAGACGACCCGTGTGAAACAGCTGTCCTCACGTCTTTCCAAGACCTTGACCAAGGTTTGCAGGATGCTCCGTGTGAAGGAAAACATCACCTGGTATTCCGCCCGGGGCTCCTTCATCTCGAAGATGGTGGATGCGGGCAACAACCCTTACGTCGTGGCGGAAATGGCCGGAAACAGTCCCCTGACGATTTACAAGCACTACTACAAAAACACGAAACGTGACGAAATCAAGAAACAGATGGAGCAAATATTCTGATTTTGTGCTATATTTGCAGATAAAACCCAAACATAATATCAGAAATGAAGAATCTGACAGTAAAAATTCAGGAAGCTTATGACGCGTTCGTCAAAGACGCGGCGCTTCAAGCCGTGAAAGGCAACAAGGCTGCCGGTACACGTGCCCGCAAGGCATCGTTGGCAGTCGAGAGGATGATGAAAGAGTTCCGTAAACTCTCTTTGGAAGCGTCCAGGAAGTAGGTACTTTTCCGTTATCCTTACGCGATAACGTGTCGCGTAAATAGAAATATAGAAATAGCGTTTAGCTTTTTTGTGCTGTAACGAAACCGCCAATTGAGATACAGATGCACGAGAAAAGGGTTAGACGTCCGCGTACAGCGTGGGCGTTACTCATTCGTGCATCAAGGTGCTTGGCGGTACCTGTTACAGCGACGAGCGATGTCCCACGCTTTCTTTTGGCATATAAAATGCTCAACGGGGCATTGAGCAAGATATGTGTGATGAAAGGAACATTATTGGAGGAATTGATGAAGATTCCCTCGGATGCCGTTGCCGCAACCGTCCGGGGTATTGAAATGCAGATAATCGATGAAAGCCGTGCGCGATCCATGCTGGATGCCGATCCCGATGACGATGCCATCCATGAGTGTATACTGTCGAACGGCCGTTTCCTTTTCGAGACGGAAGGACACGAACTGAAATCCCTGTTCAAGGTCCGGAATTAAAGAAACACCCGCAATGGAAAAACGAAGGCATGAGAGTTTCCCATGCCTTGTTTTCGACACCCCATTCTAATCTTTCATTCTCGGTTTCCTCCGGCACAATTCGTCATAGCGGGATAACGTCAGTGTAAAGTCCGTAAGATCGAGATCGAGTTTTCTCTTCCTGTAACGGAACGAATACCCCGTTTCTGCCGAGGGGCGTTTGGTTCGGCATAACTTGTCGATAGCCCCGACCCGCAGATTCATCACCGCTGCCACATCTCCCAGCGTACGGTACACGGCAACCAGCGCGTCGTGGACCCCGAATACCAGCACATTCCGGTCGGCTTGCCCGCGCTCCGTAGCCGAAGGCTTTCCGGCCTTTTGGTCTCCCGACTGTGCGAGCAACGCTTCCGCCTGTTCCGAAGACAAGGTTTTCGGTTTCAGACCGGACAGCCAGTAAATTTCATCGCCGCTTTTGCGGAAAGTGACGGCCCGCCGTCCGAAGAGCTGCTCGGGAGAGAACAGATAATAGTAAACAAGACCGGATTTCTTGTTCACAACCACCTCTACAATCAGAAAATCGCCGGACGCCATAGCGTCCAACCTTATCCTGTGCGGTGTTTTCTCACCTTCGCGGCGTCCCCTGCGGAGTGCGATACGCTCTTTCACGATACTCATCGCGCACGGGGATTTACTTGACCTTGAGCCGGAAGCTCTTGGAGGGCTTGAATGCCGGAATGTTATGCGCCGGGATAACGATTGTCGTGTTCTTCGAGATATTACGGGCCGTTTTGGGAGCTCTCCGCTTGATAATGAAAGAGCCGAAGCCGCGTAAAAACACCTCTTCTCCGTTGATCATGGAGTTACGGATGCGCTCCATCATTCCCTCGACGATCTGCATGACGACCTGCTTCTCGATACCGGTCTTGTCTGCGATTTCACGTACCATTTCTGCCTTTGTCATAGTTTCCCGTATGGATTTTACAATTGATAGTTAAGTTCTGCTGCAAAGATATGTTTTTTCTATCGATTAAAGAATATTCCTGATAATTCAATATAAACATTCCCGGATTATAGCTTCTACTCTTTTGATACAAACAGTATCGAAATATGGAGCTAACACTCAGACGCAAGTTCAAAGGCGCGGCCTATACCATAGGAGACTTGTCCATCGGCGGCGAATTTTTCTGTAACACGATCGAGGATACCGTAAGGGAACTTCCTGCAACATGTCCGGACACCTCTCGCGGCGGTTCCTGCACCTGCGGGGAAAAGGTCTACGCCAAGACAGCCATCCCTGCCGGCTCGTATAAGATTACACTCGAATACAGCCCCAAATACAAACGGAAGATGCCCTGTCTGCATGACGTACCTCACTTCCTCGGCATCCTGATCCATTCCGGCAACACGGAAGAAGATTCCGCCGGCTGCATCCTTGTCGGCGAGAATACGGTCAAAGGCAAGGTATTGAACTCTCGGGCGACGTTCAAGCGATTGTATGCCCTGCTCGAGAAAGAGAAAGACATAACCATCCATATCGTATAAAGGATGGCTGTCAACAGGCTCAAAGCCCCCAAGAATCTCCGCATCGATTTCTCACCCTCACCGAGGCAATACGAGTTGTGGAAACTCCTGCAACCGAACTATTGCCCCTATTGCGGCGGAGAGATCGAGCAGGTTCTTGTCGGGTATGACCAGCAGCACAATCCGCAGTACAGACCGCAGTGCAGGCATTGCAAGGCGCAGAACCTGCCGCAACTGATATTGGGAGGCGGAGCGGCAGGCGGCGGGAAAGCGGCTCCTTTGGATTCAACGGTATGCACTCCGTTCGGATTCCGCAAGGTTCGGGATTTGATAGTCGGAGACATTATTTCCTCTGCCATAACCGGAGGTCAGCAACGTATTATCTGGCTGCATCCCATCGAAGAGCATGACTACTACCGTATTCATTTTATTGACGGGACACATTTCGACTGTTCCGCCGGACACTTGTGGAAACTGCATCAAAGCCGTAAGAGGACGAAGCGCAAAGACACAGACGGGAATCGGGATAATGAGAGGATATGGAGTGCTCAAATGATCTATGACTGGATACAACGCAAAAAATGCGGAATGTATAAAGGATGCAATCTGATTGTTCCATTGTGTTCTCCTGTACAATTCACGACCGAAGAACGGTACAGGCAGCATAAGTTCATTGATCCCTATATCCTTGGAGCTATTCTCGGAGACGGGTGCATCACGAAATCCGTGACAGCAGCCAATGCCGTGCAGTTTACGACAATGGACGATGAGATTGTCCGAAGATTCGTGTCCTCAGGATATGATATGGGACATTCCCATGAAAAATCGGGAACAGAGCCAAGAGCTATGTGATTTACGACCGCAATTTAGTGGGAACGTTAAAGGATCTTGGTCTGGAAGGGTGCGGTTCCGCGAACAAGTTTATCCCCCAACAGTATAAATATGCCACGGTTGAAGAGCGTAAGAGGCTTGTTCAAGGACTGATGGATGCCGATGGATATGTCGATACGAGAGGGCATATGTCATATAGCACGACAAGTTATCAGCTGGCGGAAGATGTGGCGTTTGTAATCCGTTCTTTGGGCGGCATAGCAACGGTCAAAAAGAATAATGCAGGATACAGGAACCGGAAGGGGCAGTTCATCCGATGCAAGGACAGTTATGATGTATATTTCCGGACTCATATGAATCCGGAATTAGTCAGTCTGTCAAGAAAAAAGGTACGATGCCGGTATGAGTTCAATGGTGGCGCATCCGAGCTCGGGAAAAGAATTACCGATGTCGAATATATAGGGAAGCAGGAAGGACGCTGCATAACGGTGGATGAACCGTGCGGTCTATATATTGCCGACAATTTCACGGTAACGCACAATTCTTATATCGGCAGTGTCTGGCTGGTATCCTCGTGCCTCCGCTTCGAAAATATCCGTGCGGTCGTAGCCCGTAAGACGCTCAAATCGTTGAAGGAATCGACATGGAACACCATCAAGTCGATACTGAAAGACTGGGGGCTGAAAGAGGATGTCAATTACAAGATAAACAACCTCGAAGGGACCCTGACCTTCTGGAACGATTCGGTCATCATCATGAAGGAGATGGCGGACATTCCCAGCGACCCCAACTTCGAACGTTTCGGTTCGTCGGAGTACACGATTGTCATGGTGGACGAGGTGTCGGAGATCTCCGAGAAAGCTGTCGAGGTATTGTTTTCCCGTCTTCGCTGGCGTACCCATGAGACCTTCAGGACGCCGCGTATGCTGCTCACCACCAACCCGACCATCAACTGGGTACGTTCGCGCTTCGTGCAGGACGAAAACGGGGAAAGGGTCGTATGCCGCGATGGTGAAGCGTATGTACCGTTCTCTGTATTCGATATCCCTAATTTTGCCTTCCGACAGGTTTACGAAGCCGCGTTAAACAAGATACGGGATCAGGCGACCAAAGAACGGTTACTCTATGGCAACTGGGATTTCGTCGAAGCGAACGACATGGCCATCTACAACCGTTTCGACGGGACAAGGCACCTTGTGACAGGACTCAAGGAAAAGGTTTACGACCCGACCAAACCCCTGATTACGGTCTGGGACTTCAACGTGGCTCCGCAGATGTCTGTACTTTCGGCGCAGGTAGATTACGACAACAAGAAGGTTTACATATTGGAGGAGATACTCGGCAAACCCGAGGAGAAAGAAAACAATACACCGGCACTCGCACGCAAGGTACGCATGAAACTCTACCGCGACAAGCATATCGGAGGTGTGGACGTAACGGGCGATCCGGCAGGATTGCAGCGCTCCACTACGAACGAGGACGGCATCAACAACTACACGATTATCGTGGATACATTCGGCAAAGGTGTCCTGCGCTCCAAAGTGAAGCTGCTGCGCAAGCAACCGCCACAGGTCACTCGCTGCGAGTTCGTGAACGAGGTGTTCGACGGTTACAATGGCTGGGAGATACAAATAGATATCAAATGCCGCAAACTTACGCAAGATCTGATTTACCAGTTACGTAACGAGGACGGCACCAAGTCCAAGCAGAAAACTACTGATCCGAGAACCGGTGTGAAATACGAACGTTACGGACATCTGTCCGACTGTCTCGATTATCTGCTTTGCTATTATCTGAGGGACAACTGGTACAAGTTCAAGAGCGGCGATGCGAACGGCTATGTCGTATCCACCTCGGTCATTCAGGAAGGATTTTCATACTAATAACGCGAAGGAATATGTACAGACGTTTTCTCAATAACAACGACTATCTGGGTATCATCACGGCAGAAGCCCTTGCACAACTCACTCGCGGCAACGATGACCGCTTCATTCAGGCGGAGGAATCGGCAGAGATGTCGATTGTGGAATACCTCTCCGAGAACTACGAAATAGAGAAGGAACTTGCCAAAGGAAAGTATATCGCCGAATACGACCGGCGAATTACCTATCCTGTCGGGGTTCATATCTATTATGATGGGCAGATACACGAGGTGATACGCTCTATTAGCGGCTACCGCAAGCCGGCGACGACCGTTTATTGGGAAGAGTGCATCGATACGAATGTCGATGCGGAGCAGGTTGCCAGCTATTCCCAGTTCAACACCTACTATCCGGGAGACAAGGTGAACTATAACAGCGTGGTATATACTTGCCTTGCAGAGAACGGCTACAAGTTCGACGAGATTCGCATTCCGATGGTCGGCGGTTGGTTGGGAGCGGGAACCGAGCCGTGGCAGCCGGTGGACTACCCGTTATGGTCAGTCGTAGAATACGGCGGAGCCTTCTATACGCTGATGACGCTGGACGGCTTCGACAACAATATCGACCCGCTCGCATCCGATTGCTGGGGCGCCATCGCGGACTATGATCCTGCGTACAACGAATATGAATTGTCGGAGCATGAGTATGTCGTATATGGCGGACGGGTATTCTATCCGGAAACGGACGTCAATGCCGACATTCCGCATGTCGGGCAGAACCTTTCGCCGCACGATCCCCGCAACTACAACCTCAAAAAGCATATGGTTCGCTTGGCACTGTACGAACTCACCAAACTCATCGCGCCGAACAATGTCAGCATTGTCCGCATGCGCGATTACGAGGATTCGATGAAATGGCTTAACGATGCGGCCAAACTACGGCTCAACCCGCAGATTCCGCGCAAAATAGACGAAACGAAAAAGCCGGTCACCGACTGGCAGCTGGCCACTTTCCAAACCGATTACGACCCATACCGAAATCCGTGGATGGTTTAACACTATTATGCCCTAATCAAATCATTCACGGCAACCTGCGCCAACGTATAGGCGGCATCTCCTTTCGTCAGATAACTCCATACAAATACCATCGCCGTGCAAGGAGCGGCTCCGGGCAACACGGCTCCCGTCAGATATTGGCCGGCGAGGTCGGTGGGTATCCAACTCTTGAAAAACGAAAAAGAACACCCAAGCAATGGCGAACATCGTGAAGGGATTTATCAACCAGTTCGTGACACATGCCTCAAGAATACCATTGGGGCGTTTGCCCACATTCTTCACGCTCTGAAAATCCACTTTCAACATCAAGGGGTAAATCATCAGCCATATCAACAAGGCGATGGAAATGGAAACATTGGCATATTCCCAACGATCCAAAACATCAGGAACAGCCGAAATCCATTGTCCGACTGCAATACCTGCCATAATGCACAACGCTACCCAAGGTGTCAGATAGCTTTCAAAGAAACCTATGCCTCCTTTTTTCTTGTTCATATTCAATGTCCTATATTAAGACATTTTATTGCCCCATACATATTGGAAGGAGGAATAGAGGAATTAACTGATACATAGTTCATCGTCGAACCTGCGTGGGCGATATGTCAAACTGCCGCTTGAATGCTGCGGAGAAATGCGACAGGTTTTTGAAGCCCACCTTGAGGTATACATTTGATGCGGACATTCCCTGCTCCAACAGCGTTTTCGCTTCGTCCAGACGCCGCCGCGTTATCCATCGTGCCGGAGTCTCACCGTCGAAGGCTTCCGCAAAGTCTCGCTTGAAAGCCGACAGGCTCCGTCCGGCATAGTGGGCAAGCTGGTCAAGGGTGAGGTCACAGGCATAGTTACGATTCATGAACTCCCGCAGATTCGTCTTCCAAGGTCGTTCGAAATCGAACAGGACACCGGTCAGTTGGGGTCTCAATTCCAGCAATACCAGCACGGCCTCGCGGAGCTTGTTCTCCACTATCATCGGAGGCGGCATTTTCCCCGTGGTGAAATAGGAGTCCAGCGAGCGGGACAGGCCGGTCAGAAACGGGAGTTGTGGCAGGTAGGTGTAAAACGACTTGGACAACGGGGCGGACGGCGAATGCGCAGGCAACACGATCTGCCCGGATATGCTTTTGAGAAAACGGAGGTTCAACCGCAGGAACAGGCCCTTGAAAGGCCTGCCATCGCGTGCAGGCCTCTTCAGTTTGCTCACAAGGTGGCTGCGGCGGATAAACACGGCCTCTCCGTTGCGTATCTTCACATCCCTCTCCTTGGTGCGCAACGTCATCTCGCCAGAAATCACGAAGCCGAGCATGTGTTCGTCCACCACATCCTCACACACCTTGTCCGAAGTGGCCGTGCAGCAGAAGAAGTCCCCGGCATTGTCCTCGTCGATTTTGAATTTTGTCATATTTCAAGATTTTGACGGGAATGCGGCAGGAAATATTCAAAATCTCCACCGCATTCTCCTCACTGTCACTTTGCCATACGGTATATCGCCTCCATGTCCTGCCGGTCAAGCTTCTTGAAATTTCCGACTGTCACCGTGCCGCCCAAGCTGCATTTCTCAGCCATCAGGCTTATCTCCGCGTCGGTAATCTCCCGTCCCACAAGCTCACGGATGGAAACGGGCATGGACAGGTCGCGATAGAACCGCTCCATGGCTCCGATGCCTGCCAGTGCGGTGCCCTCCGGGTCGGAGAAGTCATTCGGCACGCCCATTACATTGACTGCAAAGCGGACAAACCGCGACACATTCTCCCTGAACACATAGCGCGCCCAACTTCCCCACAAGGCTGCCAGTCCTGCGCCGTGGGCGACATTGAACAGCGCACTAAGCTCATGTTCAAGCATGTGGGTGGCAAAGTCGCCCACGGTCCCGCAGCCCGTCAGTCAGTTGTGGGCAAGACTTCCCGCCCACATGATCTGCGCCCTGTGGCGGTAGTCGCAGGGAGAGGCCATCACCTTGTATGCGCTTTCCCTCACGGTGCGCAACAGCGACTCGGCCAGCCTGTCAGTGAGCGTCATATCGTCTTCCTGAGAAAAATACCGCTCCATGGTGTGCATCATGATGTCCACGACACCGCACGCCGTCTGGTATGCGGGCAGAGAGAAGGTGCGCTCAGGGTCCATCACGGCGAACTTCGGTCGGCGAGGTCATCATCGTAAGCCCGTTTCTGGAAACCTTCCTCGTTCGTAATCACACATCCGCAGCTCATTTCGCTGCCGGCGGCGGGAATCGTCAGGACCACTCCCACGGGGAAGCTGGACCGTGCTTCCGCCTTTCCGGCAAACAAATCCCACACGTCGCCATCATAGGCAAGTCCGTAGGCAATGGCTTTCGCCGAATCGATGACACTGCCACCGCCCACGGCAAGGATGAAATCAATACTTTCCCTGCGGCACAACTCTATCCCTTCGCGTACTTTCGACAACCGGGGATTGGGAACCACGCCGCCGAGTTTCACATCCGCCATGCCTTCTGCATCCAACTGCCGGCAAAGACCGTCTAGCAGACCGGA
>ENA-UOJJ01005738-UOJJ01005738.1-human-gut-metagenome-genome-assembly--contig:-CS66-NODE-5738-length-10215-cov-5.702165_pt1 | contig 10215 bp, 10 predicted proteins | sample MGYA00242343_ERZ723890 | MGnify/ENA metagenome assembly ERZ723890 | reverse complement strand
GGGAGTACATTCTGGTAACTGCAGGCGCCGCGGCGGACGCTACGGGAGTGCCGCATATTCTGGACGCGAAAACAATTTATAACCGACTGGGCGAAGCGGTGGCGAAAAAATAAGAACCTGCGTGGGGAAATTGGAGATTCCGGGTCACGGAGTGAATAGTAACAGTTATTTACTTGCAGTATTAAATAAAAGATGCTACCTTGAATAATAGCAGATAGAACGAAAAATCAGGGAGAAACGAAATGATTCATGTAGCAGTAGTGGAAGATGAAGAAAAGTACAGAGAGCAGTTATCGGAGTTTCTTTCCAGATATGGGAAAGAAAAGGAAATTTCTATACAGACCAGAATGTATTGTGACGGAATTGATATTCTGGATGAATATGCAGGTCAGTTTGAAGTTATCCTGCTGGACATTCGCATGAAGCATATTGATGGTATGGAAGCTGCTAGAAAGATTCGGGAAAAAGACAAAGAGGTTATTATTATTTTCATTACGAATATGGCAGAGTATGCCATACAAGGCTACGATGTGGAAGCCAGAGGGTTTATTTTGAAGCCAGTGCGCTATAAACTTTTTGCCCAGCAGATGGACAGGGCACGCAAAGAACTGGAAAGTAAAAAAGCGGAGTATCTGTCCTTACAGCTTCAGGCAGGTGTAAGAAATGTAAGTTTAAACGATATTTTCTATATGGAAAACAGAGAACATTATCTTCATATTCACCTGGAACAGGAAGATATTATTTTTTACTGTACCATTAAAGAAATGGAGAAAAGACTGGAAGGGAAGCCGTTCTTTCGCTGTAACAGCGGACTGATCGTAAATCTTGCAAAGGTACAGAGTGTGAAAAATAATGAGATTCTGGTACATGGCGAGACATTGACGGTGAGCCGTTCTAGAAAGAAAGAGTTTATGGAACAATTGACAGAATATATGGGAGAGGGAGAATATGTTTGAAGCGGCATTGCCGGGAATTCCTCGGCTTATTACAGCGTTGTCTCAGTGGCTTGGAATTACAGTAATGATCCTGCTTCTGGAAAAAAGGAAGTCCAAAATAATTTCTTTGGTTGAAATTTTACTATCTGAGATTGTAATTTTAACATTAAATTTTGTAATCGTAAGCTGGTTGCAGAGAACTACTATTGAATGGATTATTGATATGGTAATCAGTGTTCTTGTAATGATCTTATGCATATGGGTAATCTGTGAAATAGATTTTTGTAGTGCAATAGGTTACGGCATGATTGGATTTGTAACCGGTGAATTTGCCGCGTCCGCAGAATGGATGCTGAGTTGCTGGCTTATTGGTGGAGCTACTTTATGGAATGGATGGGCATTTTTTATATTGGTCAGTTCTTTTTTGCTTGCGTATGGAATTTTCTATTATCTGGAAAGAAAAATTTCAGAACGCTTTGCAGATATGGAAAAGAAACAGACACTGGTATTTGTTCTGATTGCTTTGTTAGCTATGATTGTTGGAAATCTGGGCTTTTATTGTGTGGATTATCGGACTACAGTGGAAATTGATGCAAGTATGATTTTGGCAATCATCAGAACATTGGTTGATTTCGGGGCAATTGCGGTAATTCTTTTTCTTCAAAGAAGCTGGCAGGAAGAGAGTGTCAAAAAAGAATTGACGGCAATCAATCATATGCTAAATTTGCAGTACAAGCAATATCTGGATTATAAAATGAACACGGAATATATCAGTCGCCAATGCCATGATCTGAAACACCAGATTGCGGCGCTTCGGAGTGCTTGCTCGTCAGAAGAACGGGAGACTTATTTGAAGGAACTGGAAGCGGCTGTACAACAATATGATTCTCAAAAGGTAACTGGAAATGCAGTGCTGGACTCCATTCTTACCCAGAAGCAGATGCAGTGTGCGCAGAAAAATATTCAATTTATCTGCAATGCAGATGGAAGGTTGCTGAAGAATCTGGCTGTCCGTGATATCAGCAATATTTTTGGAAATATTATAGATAATGCCATGGAATGTGTGGCAAAATATGAGGATGAAGATGACAGAATAATTCAGGGCTCTGTTTATCAGAAAAACAAGTTTCTGATCATTCGCTTTGAAAATTGCTGCTATGAGCAGTTGAAATTGGAAAAAGGTGTTCCTGTAACTACAAAGGAAGATAAGAACAGGCATGGATATGGTGTTACCAGCATTATTTATACTGTGAAAAAATATAATGGACATGTTCAGATTCAGTGTGAAGATAACTGGTTTGTAATAAAGGTTTTGATGCCAATTATGTAAGGAAAATGTCAAAACAGGTAAAATATCTCAATGGAATAAGCATTTGTGTTATGTTCTCTCTTGTAAAAAGAGCCGGTAATCAGACAAAAGGAACAAAAAATGTTCCTGGTTATTCTATAAAGAAACAGGAAAATAAAAACGTCTGAGAAATGGTAGAAAAACAAGGGAGGAAAAAGAAATGACATTTAGTGCAGAAGATGTAAAAATGGTCCTGAGTACAATCTCAGGATATCTGATCGTAATGGCTGTTCTTCTGGTGATAGCAATTGCAGTGGTAGTAGCAGTTCGCAAAATGGATAAGCCGAAGAAACGTCTGATCAGATGGCAAGCTTTGTTTGCATGGCTGCTGGCTGTAGTAGTTTGTGTAAACGCAATTTGCTTTGGAGTCTATGGAGATACTTTAAACGCGGCGTTAGCTGAGAAAAAGGATATTTCCGAGGAAGCCAAAGAGGCATCCAGAAACACAGTACAAGAAACAGCAGAGGAAGGAATCATTCTGGCAAAGAATGAGGACAAAGTGCTTCCTGTAACAGATGAGAAAAAGTTAAATGTATTTGGTTGGGCTTCTACGAACCCAATCTATGGAGGATCCGGTTCCGGAGCTTCTGATTCTTCATCTTCTGTATCTTTGCTGCAGGGACTTGAAAATGCAGGATTTGAGCTGAATACAGAACTGACAGATTTCTATAAGGATTATGCAGAGGCAAGGCCGGAAGCTGGTACTTCTGTGCAGGATTATACTTTACCTGAGCCTACGGCAGATTCCTACAGTGAAGAAATGCTGGAAAACGCAAAGAATTTTTCTGATTATGCAGTGGTTGTTGTTTCCCGTGTTAGCGGAGAGTGCTTCGACCTTCCGACTGATATGTATGAGGTAATCCACAATGACAATTTTGACCCAGATAATCAGTCCATTGCTGAAAATGGTACATATACCAATAATGGCGATTACGATGATTTTGAAAAAGGGCAGTCTTATCTTACACTGGACAAAACAGAACAGGATATGGTAAATCTTGTTTGTGAAAATTTTGATAATGTAATTGTTGTTTACAATGGTGCCAACACGATGGAGATGGATTGGACTGATGAGTATCCGCAGATCAGAGGTGTGATTCTTTGTCCTGGTGCAGGAAGTACTGGATTCAATGCCCTGGGAGAGATTGTTTCCGGTGAAATAAATCCAAGCGGAAAAACAGTTGATACATGGGTAAAGGATCTGACAAACACTCCATATTTCAACAATATTGGAGATTTTACATATGATAATATCCAGGATTATACAGACCAGATCATCGCAGCAGATAATGGTTCTCTCTATCCGGGAACATTTGTTGATTACAATGAAGGCATTTATGTAGGATATAAGTTCTATGAGACTGCAGCTGAGGAAGGACTCATTGATTATGATGATTTTGTACAGTATCCATTTGGTTATGGACTTTCCTATACAGAATTTTCCCAGAAAATGGGTGAGATTCAGGAAGACGAAAATGGAAACATTACATTTGATGTTACAGTAACAAATGAAGGGGATACTGCAGGAAAAGATGTAGTAGAAGTGTATTACAATCCGCCATATACAAACGGCGGAATTGAGAAGGCTTCTGCAAACCTGATCCAGTTCGAAAAAACAGACCTGATTCAGCCAGGTGAGAGCCAGACTGTAACGATTTCTTTCAACAAAGATGATATGGCAGCTTTTGACAGCTATGATAATCAGTGTTATGTACTGGAAAAAGGAGAATATGGAATCAGTGTTCGTTCTGACTCCCATAATATTCTGGATGAAAAAACTTACGAAGTATCTGATACGATTGTATATGATGAGAGCAATCCAAGAAGTTCTGATGATACAGCAGCAGTAACGCGTTTTGCAGATGTGGAAGGTGACGATAGCTGTGACATTACTTATCTTTCCAGAAAAGATGGTTTCGCAAATTACGAAGAGGCAGTTTCTGCTCCATCTGAAAAACAGCACAATATGAGTGATGAGCTTCTGGCAACTTACGTTTCCAATGCAAATTATGATGGAACTGTTTACAATGATGATTCAGATGAGATGCCGGTTACCGGAGCGAAGAATGGGGTGAAATTGGCAGACTTAAGAGGTTTGGGCTATGATGATCCGAAATGGGATGATCTGTTGGATGAGCTGACCTATGATGAGATGGAGAATATGGTTGAATTTGGTGGCTGGCATACTGCGGCAATTAAATCCATTGATAAGATAGAAACAGCAGAATGTGACGGACCAGCTGGTGTAAACAACTTCATGACACAGCATTACGGAACTTCATATTGTGTAGAGGTAATGCTTGCACAGACCTGGAGCAAAGAAATCGCTGAGAAATTCGGCGAGTCAATGGGACAGGAGTATGCGGATATTGACAACTATGGCTGGTATGGACCGGCTATGGATACTCACAGATCTGCGTTTGGCGGAAGAAACTTTGAGTATTATTCAGAGGATGGCGTGCTTGGCGGTTACATTGGTGCTGCTGAGATTAATGGTGCAGCAACAAAAGGTGTTTATGCATATCTGAAGCATTTTGCATTAAATGACCAGGAAATCAATACACGAGAAATGCTTTGCACATGGACCACAGAGCAGGCAATGCGTGAAATTTATCTGAAACCGTTTGAAGTTGCAATAAAGAATTTCGATGGCACAAGTATTGGAGTGATGGTTGCATTCAACTTTGTTGGAACTACATGGGTAGGCGCAAGCAAACCGCTTATGACAGAAGTTCTTCGAGATGAGTGGGGATTCCGCGGCGCGGCAATTACAGATTACTTTGGAGGATATGGTTATCAGAATGCAGATGCAGGAGTGCGTGCAGGAACTGACCTTATGCTGAACATGGTAAGCCAGTTTGCCCATATTACAGATAAGAGCGCAACTATGACGAAAGCTCTTCGTCAGGCCTCCAAGAATATTCTGTATATGGTTGTAAACAGTGGTGCTTACACTGAGCAGGCATATGAGAATGCAACTAAGATGCCTGCATGGAGAAAAACATTTATTGCAGTGGATGTAATCTTAGGTGCACTTCTGGTTGTTGCTGAGGTTGCAGCAATTCTTAATTACAGAAAGAAGAAAAAAGAACAGGAAGCATAAAATGAGTAATCTCAAAAATGAGTAAGCTAAATGTCTTCGAAATTTCAATGCCCCTGTGGGCTGTCAAAAATAGACAGCCTACAGGGGCATTTAGGCTGATATTCGTCTCTGTAGGTATGCCTCATAATATCAGCAGCTCCTGGGGTTCTGAACAGTTGCAAGGTATATAGTTTTAATTATGTCGTTTTATAGGAGAATTTTACGAACGATAAAACTTTACTTTATGCAGATAACCTTGTAAGCTATTTAAATATAGGAAAACACAAGAAAAACGGTGCACAGTTATTCTTTACTTTCAATATAGAAAACTATATAATAAAAGGAAAACTGTTTGATGAAAGATCTTAAGGAATTGAATCTGCTGGACCGTTTTCTGTTTGCTGAGGCGATGGAGGATCCGGAGAATATGCGGGATGTGTTGGAGATCATTTTTGGAAAAAATACTAAGAATCTTCCGAAAAGAAGCAGGCTTTACCAGAGCATGATCGATTCAAAATTATTGGAGCCTGGAGAAAAAGACTTTAATAAGATGAATGATGTGTACATTATATTAATAGCTCCATTTGATTTGTTTGGCGAAGGAAAATATATGTACACCTTTCAGATGACATGTCAGGAATCTTTTTCGGTATTGCTAAATGATGGAGCAACCCGCATTTTTCTAAACACGCATGGAACGAATCCAGAAGACGTGAGCCCGGAACTGGTGGAATTGCTTCACTACATAGAAAATACAACTCAGGAAGTGGCAGATTCTTGCACAAGTCCTAGAATACATAAGATGCAGGAGCGTATATGCAGTATCAAATCCAGTGAGGAAGTGAGTGTGAAATATATGCAGAGATGGGAAGAAATGGAAATGGAAAAAGACAAGGCGCGTGCAGAAGGGCGTAACTCTATAGCCAAGCTAATGGACAAGTTGCTGGAAGAAAATAGAGTAGACGACTGCAAGAGAGCTGTAAAAGATCCGGAATTTTGCCAAAAACTTATGGATGAGTTTGGAATAGAATAAGCAAAATAAAAAACATTCATTTCAATTAAACGTATATATTTAAACTGGGATACAATTTGTACCCCAGTTTAAATATGTTGGAGCGGTGTTATTTTGCCATTTTCAAAATTGCCACAATATCTCCTTTCGTCAGCGGCTGGAAAAATCCAACATGTCCATTTCTGCCGAAAACGCATTTCTCAGCCATTTCCTCAAACTGGGCGTCGGTTGGATGGATGCCTAGTTCAGTAAGGGTGATTGGCATGCCTATGGAGTGGCACCAGGTTTCCCAGGCGGTGATGGAATCACTATCCCCGAAAACTTTTTCACCAAACTGTGCAAATCTTCCTGGATTTGTGTTATACACATATTTCGCCCAGCTTCCCCATATAGCTGCAAGTCCGGCACCATGTGCCACATCAAACATACCGCCCAGCTCATGCTCGATCTTGTGTGTTCCGAAATCAGAAATACGTCCTGCACCAGTTAGTCCATTGTGGGAAAGGCTTCCAGCCCACATAAGAGTAGCCCGGGCTTCATAGTTTTCCGGCTCCTTTACCGCAACCTGGGCTGCATCGCGGACAGAAACCATCAGTCCCTCTGCGATTCGGTCAGTAAGGCTGGTATCCGTGTCAGTTGGGGTAAAATAGCGCTCCATGGTGTGCATCATGATATCAGCAGCGCCGCTGGCAGTCTGATAAGCCGGAAGGCTGTAAGTCAGCTCCGGGTTCATAATAGCAAATTTCGGACGTGCGCAGTCATGTCCATAAGAACGCTTCATCATGCCGTCTTCAATTGTGAGAACCATGGAAGAAGACATTTCAGAGCCTGCCGCGGCAATTGTAAGAACAACGCCAATGGGCAGGTTTTTATCTGTTTTTACACGTCCATAAAGCAGGTCTTCCATCTCAAAATCATTGGCAATTCCGTAACCGATTCCCTTAGCCGTATCAATTACGCTGCCCCCGCCAATGGGCAGAAGGAAGTCAACACCTTCCGCACGTCCAATGCGGATCCCCTCTTTTACCAGGGAAAGACGTGGGTTTGGTACAACACCGTTCAAATCTACGTAGGAAAGACCTGCATCACTTAAACTCTTATGAACCCTGTCCAAAAGCCCGGAAGTCTCAATGTGTCCGCCCTTTTTTCCATAAACGATCATAACCTTATGTCCACCAAAGGCTACAACCTGTTTTCCAACCTCACTCTCACGCCCAGCTCCAAACAGAATCTTAGTAGGAGTGAAAAAATCAAAATTTATCATAAGAAAATTCCTCCGTAAAAATATGCAACAGCAGTTTTTTTATTCTGAGCCCATTATATAGCAGGATTTGAAAAATATCCATTACTTTTGCGAATTCGGTCATCTATGTTAAAGTCAAAATTATGATATTTGTATATTCTTATAAATGGCTTGACAATACTACTACTATACCGATAAACTAAATGTATAAAAAATATACCGCAAGGAGGCGAAAAAGAATGTCAAAAGAAGACCTTGGAAAATTGATCGATAATAAGAAATTTTCTAAAACGATGTATTGTTACGGAGATGACAAGCTTGGAAATTTTATTAAAGAAATATATTTTGATGGTATGAGAGAGGGATATAATTTAGCAAAATTTAGATTGGAGCTGCTTGATGGGATGCCATTTGATGCAGCTGATGAATATTGGGATAATAATATGGAAAAAATCAGAAGCATTTTGAAACTATGTAAACGGTATGATGAGATTGACAAACAAAAAAATGATTGACACCATATGCGACACCACATATAATGTGAATAGGAGATATAATAAATGTCAAAATAGGATAAACTGATAACACGTATATGCAATTTATCGAAAGACCTCCGATTTGACGAATTGCGGAAGGTATTGGAAAGTTATGGATATGAAATGAATGCACCGAGAAGTGGAAGCAGTCATTATACGTTTAGAAAACAAGGGTGCACGCCAATTACAATACCGAAGCATGAACCAATCAAGAAAGTGTATGTAGAGATGGTAAGACTGATTGTGGAAGGCGAGGTGAAAAATGATGAAGACGTTGAATGATTATATGGCAATGTCCTATCGTATGGAAATTGTGGAAGATAAAGACGAAGGCGGATTTGTAGTTTCTTATCCAGATTTACCTGGCTGCATTACTTGCGGAGAAACTTTAGAACGTGCAGTGGCAAATGCGGTGGATGCGAAAAAAGCCTGGCTTGAGGCTGCATTAGAAGATGGGATAGAAATTCATGAGCCAGACAGCTTGGAAGATTATTCGGGACAATTTAAGTTGAGAATACCCCGAAGCCTGCATAGATCATTGGCAGAACATTCTAAGAGAGAAGGAATCAGCATGAATCAATATTGTGTATATCTTCTTTCCAGAAATGATGCAGTATTCTCTAAGTAAAATTGTCGTAACGATTCAGAGATAGAGAACTCAAACAAATATATGTAATTGAAATAGAATAGTGAAAAAGGCATCCTCAAACGAATTTGTGTAAGGGTGCCTTTTGCCATTTTAGCTACACGATTCTCGTTTCAGCAGCCTCTTATAGCTGCAATCCATCCCAATAGCCCCCAACGGCGCGGTGATCAGAATGCCCAGAACTGCTACGGAGAGCACGATCTGTCCGCAGGAGAGGCCCATGGCCATTGGGACGGAGCCGATGGCGGCCTGGACGGTTGCTTTGGGCAGGTAGGCGATGGAGCAGAACAGTTTTTCTTTTGCGGTCAGGCTGGTTCCGGCTACGCAGAGGGTGACGCCAAGGGTGCGGATTAGCAGGGCGGCGAAGATCATAGCCAGGGCTGCAGGACCTGCTTTCAAGGTATAGCGGATATCTACGGATGCACCCACAAGTACGAAAAGCAGGACTTCAGCAGCCAGCCACAGCTTTCCGAATTTCTGGGAAAGACGGGCGGAGACGGAAGAGGTACACTTTAGCTTTAAAACGCAAGCCATGCTTACCACAGCCAGAAGCCCGGAAATAGAAACCACCGGTTTCAGCCATGTCTCAATAGACATCAGCAGGAAAGACATGCCCATTACCACGATCACCTTCATACTGTTCCGCACCATATGGCTGTGGGCGTAGGCTGTCTCGAAAAACAGGGAAAGAAGATAACCAGTCACACTTCCAAGTACAATACCCAGGAAAATGGAAACCGGAATGTTGATAAAATCCTTCACATGTGCACTGCCGCCCTGTGCCATAGTAGAAAATGTGGAAAACAGCACGATCACATAAATATCATCACAGGAAGCACCTGCCAGGATCATCTGGGGAATGCTTTTGGCTGTGCCGTATTTTTCCTCCATCAACTGTACCATTCTTGGGACAACCACAGCCGGGGAAACGGCGCCCATTACGGCACCCATAACAGCAGCTTCCAGTCTGGTGATCCCCAGAAAGTAAGGGGCCAGCAAAAAGTATGCCAGAATTTCAAAAGTCGCCGGGATGCAGGCCATCATAATCGCAGGTCGTCCCACTTTTTTCAGGTCAGCCAGATTCAGGGAAAGTCCGGCTTTTAATAAAATAATGATCAGAGCAATCTGCCGCAGCTCCGAGGAAATGGAAAGAATGGATGGATCCAACACATCCAGTACATAAGGTCCCAAGAGAATACCGGTGAGCAGCATTCCGATAATACGGGGCAGCTTCAGTGCTTGGCAGATTGCTGCCAGGGAAAGGCCTACAAGAAAAATAAAGGCTAAAGATGTTAACATTGTTATAAATTCCTCCTTTTTACGCAGAAAAGCTGATGCTTTCTGCGGCAATTGTTATCGCAGAAGTCATCAGCTTAATAAGCGGTTCGGGATGATCCCGGGGAGACATTCATT
>ENA-UOJJ01005729-UOJJ01005729.1-human-gut-metagenome-genome-assembly--contig:-CS66-NODE-5729-length-10236-cov-9.250467_pt1 | contig 10236 bp, 14 predicted proteins | sample MGYA00242343_ERZ723890 | MGnify/ENA metagenome assembly ERZ723890 | reverse complement strand
AACCATGACTGGTGTGTCATGGTTTTACCGACTATTATTATTGTAACAGAGGAGGTAAAAAATGCCGAAATCTGAAATAATTGATTTAACACTATGCTTTATAAGCATAGTAGGGTTATTAGTTAATTGTTATTTATTTTATAGAAATTCAAAAAAATTTATGGAAACAGAAGATTACTCATTATTAATTTATGCATCCTGTAATATGGGAATTGTATATGGAATGCTAGCGTTTGTACTTTATATGTTCAGCTTTATAGTTTCATCTAAAGAAAATATTGACTTTCTTCATCAACAATGTTTAATTGATTATAGTGCTGAAGGTTTATTTTTTCTTATTGCAGGTGTAATCAAAATAGTTAGTAAATGGCGAATGAAATATAAATCAACAAAACGTAAATGTTTAAATTGTATACATAAAAAAGTTTGTTATATTACTGGTAATGATGAAAATGATATAAAAAGCTGTAAAAATTTCATTGATAAATCAAGCTTAAAGGAGGTTTCAACTAAAGACAACATTAATAAAATTGACTTGAGTGAAAAATCTATCGCTAAGTTTTTGGATAAAGAAATAGAAAAAATGGCAGAGTTACTCAGTGTTCAAATAGATGATGTATCTGTTATTTCTAAAGAAGAATATGAAGAAAAATCTACTGAATAAAAATAATTCGCCAATGGCGAATGGAAAGGACAAAAAATGACACCTGAAGATTGGAAGATGGTTGAGGATGCTTTATCAAGTCCATACGGCAGAGTTGAATTTAAAATAGACGGTTATGATATAACAATAATGTGCGTTGTGGAAAAGCCGCTGCATTATTGTCTTGCAGTATATGTTGATGGAAAAATTAAAGGTGAATGGATTAGTCAGGACTGTGAGATTCGCCGCAAATTTTATCAGAAGCATACCAGTTCTTTACTGGATTCCAAGCAGAAAAAACGTCTGAAGCGTGAGAAAAAAGATTTTAGAGAGAAAATTCTGAAAGAATATTCTTATGATTGGTATGAACCCTATTGGAAGTCAGTCAGATCAATGAAATCACACTTTATTAAAAATAATAAGATTATAGAATTAGTGGAGGCAGTTTAGAATAATGGAAGAATTACCGGATTGGTTACAAAAATGTTTGAAATGTCGGTATTGTTACACATTGAAAACAAACGATCTTGAATATCATTGCCGTAAACGAAATGGCAAATGTGAATTCAAAGAATATAAACCAAAAAATGGGAGGAATAAAAAATGAGAATAAATATTGTAATTGATGTTGATGTGAGAGAGTCAGGCTTTAGCAGTGAAGATGAGATAAAGGATAATATTGTGGATTTTACAAGGGATCTACTTAATAACGGTGCTGAAAATCAAGGTATAGGTTATACATTATGTGAAGTTGATTATAATAATTGTTATCAAGTTGTTAACGATAAGGTAATTAACAAACATTCAAGCTTTAATCCCAAAAAATACATAAAAGAAATGCTGTTAAATGAAGAAACATTTGATGTAGCTATTTTGACTGTAGAGAATAGTATTGATGAGATTAGGCTGATTAATGAGAATTCACAAAATAGTTTTGATAATCAGTTTGATAAGTTAATTTTGAAATACTTATTAAAATATGTTCAAGTAAATAAAACTAAATTTAACTGTGTGCATGACTTGTATGATATATTGAATAATCAGAACTTTCAAGAGTATGTTATGAAACGGATAAATGATAAATGGACTTGTATACACCAAAGAATCATATCATTAACTATTTTGTTTCAGGAACTTACAGGAATAATTTATAAGGCTTCTTCAGAAAATTAAAAATTCGCCATTGGCGAATTGGAAAGGAAAGTAAAATGTTAAGTACTAAAATTGGTAATGAGCAAATACAACTTAAACTAGATGGAGAAATCAAAGATATAATAATGGATTTGTGTAATCTTATAATTTTGTTTTGTGATGAAATAGAATATCGTGCTGGATTGCAGTCTGAGAAAACATATCAGGTAATAAAAGCAGTGTGCGATTCTCACTTTAAAGGTACAGAAAAAATCAGAGAAAGAAGTGAATAAAGATGTTAGGATTTATAATAGGTATATTTGCCGGAGGAGTTTTAGGTACATTTACAATGGCTTTGATGAAATCATCCGGACAAGCAGACAGAAAAATAATAGCAGGAGGAAATAAAAATGCTTAATACAGTAACAATAATGGGACGTCTGACCGCCGATCCGGATTTAGGACAGACGCCGAATAATATTTCAGTGTGCAAATTTACGGTAGCAGTAGAGGAAGATATTCCGGACAAGAACGGAAAGAGAGCAGCACAATTTATTTCAGTGATAGCATGGAGACAAACAGCAGAATTTGTATCACGTAATTTCACCAAAGGAAAGTTTATAATTGTACAGGGAAGATTGAAAAACAATAATTACGAAAAGGAAAACATAAAACATTACGGAATGCAGGTTGAAGCAAATCATGTTTACTTTGGAGGAGATAAACCGAATAAGCCTACAGCTTCACCTGTGCAGCAGGATCTTCCGGAAGAACTTTCAGAATATGAAATGCTGACAGATGAAGAACCGTTTTAATTTATAAAATTCGCCAATGGCGAATAAAAAAGAAGCCTGTAAAAGGCTTCCATAATTGACAAAATATGACCGTATATGCTATAATCAATGTATGGTGACTGCATAACGGTAGGCGGTTTCTCCCGTAAGGGAGGTGATAGCTATGGTTACATATGAAGAACTATTAATGTTCACTAGTGTAATACTCAATACTATCACTATTTGTTATATGATTTTTCATAATAACAAGAAATAATTTCTTTTAAATAAAAAAGAAATACCGCCCTCTCGACCAAAGTTGGCGGTATATTCTTTACTCAAACTTTGGAGAACCGCTTATCGCAGTCACCTTTTTCATATATATTATACCACATCTGCTGAAAATGTCAAGTTTAAAATTCGCCATTGGCGAATAGTTTCTGGGGAAAGGGAAAACTTTTATTTGACAGTTAAATCGAAATTAGCTTCATTAGCAGCTTTTTCAACAGCCGTTAATATAAATTCGTTTAAAGACATATCCTGAGATGCAGCTAATTCTTTTAGTAAAGGCTTAACTCCTTTTTTAACTCTGAATTTTATTTCATCATATGCTTTAGCATTATATTTAGCTGTAGCTGCTTTTTGAGATGGGTTATAGTATTTTTTTTGTTTTTTTATTTCAGGCATAAATGAACTCCTTTGCAGTTTATAATTTTAGTATATCATAAAAAAACTACTGTGTCCAGTGTTTGAAATGTACAAAAATGTTAATAAAAATTTGTTGAATATAATTATTGACAATACTGTATACAGTATGTTATAATTTAAATATGGAAAAATGCCACAGACAAATTCGCTAATGGCGAACTGAATGGAGGAGAGAAAATGAATCATGTATGGGAATATATAAATGCTTACAGTGAAAGCGTATTTGAACAGTTAGAATATGAATTACTGAGCAGAGAATACGAGTGTATACGAAAATGCCCGAATTATGAAGATTGTTTATCTTTCTGTAACAGTATGAATGCACTAAATTCAAGTATGGACAAAATCACACCGCAAAGTAAATTTGTTAATAAGCATATTGAAAGTATTGAAAGACTAGTATTTGAAGTACATTATCAATACCAAATTGAATTTTATGAAGTAAGAATCATGGTTGAATGGACGAATAGTGAGAATGAAATTCTACTTTCATTAGATAGATTGTATATAAATTTCTTAGACATAGATGAAGATAAAAACATTGATCATGCCATTACTATTGAAATATGTAACTATATGGAAGAACATGGATTACGTGACTGTAAGTGGAAACCTAAATTTGCTGTTAGTGAGTTTAGTGAATTACAATTAAGTAAAATGAACTTACTAGCAACTGAAATACTTGATGAAGATAAAAAATAATGTAGGAGGACAAAAATCATGAGAAAAATAATATCAATAGCAAACCAAAAAGGAGGAGTAGGAAAAACTACCACAACGCTGAATCTGGGTACAGCGCTTGCGTTAAAGGGGTTTAAAGTTTTGCTTATAGACCTCGACCCTCAAGCAAATCTTTCAAGCTATCTTGGATTTGAGGGCGATGAAAATCCTACGATCAGTCACATGATGCTGAGTATTGCAAAGGGAATGAAAGTCAGTAAAGAAGATTTTGAAAGCTGTGTAAGAGTATCAGAAGCAAACAGAATCAGTTATATTCCCTCAGATATCAACCTTGCAAATGCTGAAAGTTACCTGATGAATGCACTGTCCAGAGAAACAGTTATGAAGCGTATCCTTACAAATGAAAATCTGACTGACTATGATTATGTACTTATAGACTGTCTGCCATCATTGGGAATTTTGTTAGTCAATGCCCTGACTGCATCGGATAATGTTATTATTCCGGTTCAGACACAAAAGTTTGCATATGAAGGACTGGGAAGTCTTATCAACATTTGTGAACAGGTTAAAGAAACAATCAATAAAAATCTTGAAGTTTCCGGAATAATTGCTACAATGGCAGAAAATACAAAAATGAGCAGAAATACTCTTGAAATGCTTGACACAAACTATAAAGACCTTTTGTATAAAACTGCAATACATAAATCTGTAGAAGCCGCAAACAGTTCGGAAAGAAACAGAAGCTTATGCCTTAACAAAAGCAAGCTTGGAGAAGAATACAAGGCGCTTGCAGAAGAAATTATGACGAGGTGTTAAGATGCTTGCAACATTTGATATCGGCACAATGATGTCACAGGAAAATCAGATAAAAAATATTCCGATAAGCAGTTTGGTTCCTTATCATGACCATAAATTTCAATTGTACTCCGGAGAACGTCTGGAGGATATGGTTGAAAGCGTTAAGAAAAACGGTATACTGATTCCTATAATTGTACAGCCTTATGGGGAGAATTATGAGATTCTCTCCGGTCATAACCGCACAAATGCAGCAAAACTTGCAGGACTTGAAACAGTTCCGGCAGTGATTAAAGAACGTCTATCAGATGACGAAGCAGAGATGTACATGATAGAAACAAATCTCAGACAGCGTGGATTTGACGATTTGAAAATATCAGAACAGGCGGCAGTACTGGCAATGCGGCACTCAAAAATGTTCAGCGAGGAAAAGAGTCGTGCCATAAATGAGGAATTAGAAAGGCTGGATGGTAATGAGCCATCCAAAAGCAAGCTTGATATAACCGGAGAGGAATACGGTATGAAAAAGGATTCGGTAGCACGACTGCTGAGAGTTGACAAGCTTATACCGGAACTTAAACCGTGGGTGGATTCAAAGCAGCTTGCAGTCAGAGCGTCAGTGGAGCTTTCATATATTCCGGAAGAGGGACAAAAGCTTTTATACAGCATTATAAAAAGTCCTGATAACGGAATGCTTATAAAACTTGATATCAGGAAAGCCAAACAGCTAAGAGAAGCGTATAAAAATTGTGAAAAATTATCAAAAAGCAAAATGACGGAATTGCTTATAGGGGATTATAAAGCAAAAAAATCAGAAATGAAGTCTTTAAAGCTGCCTTCTGAATTCTACTTAAAGTATTTTGATGAAGATACTGAACCGGAAAAAGTATTGATGATAATTGAAAAGGCATTAGAAAATTATTTCGAAATAATAAAATAAAATTCGCCATTAACGAATAAGAAAGGACTTTTTTATGAAACAAAATTTGAATGATATTTTAGGTCACATGACAGCAATATTGGATATTTACCAGAGTATGAACGATAAAATTTGTGAGGATACTGAAAATGCAAGATGGATAAGTTTTATTATTTTAGAACAATTAAAAGAAATTAGAGAAGATTTACAATTAATAGCTGATTCTCCTAATGCTTGACAGTTTATGGTAATAAATAGTATAATAATAAAAAATTCGCCAATGGCGAATGAGAAAGGAAAAAGATAATTACAGATTGTTTTTGGCTTGAATTTGATCCTGATAAATTAGCGATCCTGAAACAGGAAGCATACGAACTGAATTTATCCTTAGAGGAATATTTATCAGAAATGCTTGAAGATATGGTGTCTTTTAACCGAGAGAAAACCGAAGATGAAGCTAACATGGATAAATACAAGACTATAAAATGGAAGGACAGGGAAGTTGAATCGTCTGCAATTGAAAGATTTTCAGAGGAATGGGCAAGTTATATTGAAGAAACAATTGAAGATTATTTCTTTGAAGACGAAGATGATGAAGACAGACCTTTGACTGTTAAAAGTGATGAAGAATGTATCAGATACGTAGTTGATCGATGCGGAGAAAATCTTGAAGAAGATATGGGATTCAGATGTGAATATTTAATTGAAGAAGTAGTAAAGGACTTTCTGAATCACAGAAAATAAATGGTAAAAAATGTATGGTTTATATTGACAAAACAATATATATGATATAATATATATAAAGAGATGAAAATATATGGAGGGTTTGATTATGAAAAAATTAAAAGCTTTTATATTAACTGCAATGATAACATTCATGTTCGGAACTTCGGTAATAAACGCATACGAAACATATATTCCTGTAAGCATAAGATATGAAAAAACTGACAGCAACGGTGACGGAGTTGAGGATTCTATAACAATATTGTATGATAAAACATATGTTACAGCTGAAAGTGTTATAATTCCTGATAAGATTGACGGTCTGCCGGTTACAGAGATTTTACCGTATGTATTTTTCGAAAGTCAGATAACAAGCATAAAACTTCCCGACAGTCTGGAAACAATCGGAGAGTGTGCATTTATGTTCTGTGAAAATCTGAAGAACATAGAAATACCGAAAAGTGTAAAATATATATGCGAAAATGCATTCAACAGCTGCACTGCAGCGGAAAGTATCACAATATTGAATCCTGAATGTGAAATATATGATTCATATCTTACAATGTATCAGTTTACAGGAACGATATACGGTTATGAAAACTCTACTGCTCATGAGTATGCTGAAAAGTATGAATATAACTTTTCTGCTATAGATGCAGAACCGGAAGTAACAACACCAGCAGAGACTACAGCTGTTACAACAAGTGAAGATGCGGTAACAACAGTTAGTCAGACAGAAATGACAACTCCTGAAGAAACACAAGTAAGTCAGATTGAAACATCAGTATCTCAAGTTACAACGAGTGAACCAGCAATAACAACAGTAAGTCAGGTAAGCACATCGGCTGAAACAACGGTATCAGTGGTTACAACTCCAGAGATAACCAAACGAACAGATGAACATGGAAATATTGTAATAACAGTCGGAGATGTCAATGGCGATGGAAAAGTATCCGCATTGGACGCAGCAATAATAGCGAGAAAGCTTGCAGAGGGAAGGAGTTCGGATCTCAATAAATGGGCGGCAGACTACAACGGAGACGGAAAAGTAACAGCGCTGGATTGTTCAGAAATAGCACGTTTTTTAGCAAAGTTAAGTATAATAGAACACACAACGGCGCCGAATGAGAATAAAACAGAAACTACAAAAACCACAGTAAAGCTAAAAGAACCGAACAAGAAGAATTATGACCTGAATAAATTCAGCGGAATAAAGAAGTATGTAAATGATTGCATAAAGTATAAAGCAGCAGCAGAATACGGAATAACAAAGATTATATATGATGATACGGTAGATCCATGGGACGGTTATAGTTGGAATGTTCCTGCTGAATACATTCCAAACATTGAATATTATAAGGAGCATAATGATACTATTCTTCCGGCAAATATACGAAATACTCCTGAAGAATTAGTTCAAAATTCTTATACCAAACTTTATATGATGGTGGAGGAGCTTAAAGGAACTGGTGAATGGGAAGATGAAACCGCTTACTTAACACAACTTATAGTTACATGGAAAGAACTAGGCGGAGGAAATTATCAGTTGTATATTATGTGGCATTAAGTATATGAGAAATGAAGTCATCATGAGGCGATAATAAATTGTATCAACTTTGGTAATATTTAAATTGTATATCGAGGTGCAAAAATGAATTTAATAAAATATATTACAACAGCTGCTGCCGGACTGTTTTGTGTCGGATTGCTTGGTATTGGCGTTTATGCTGATGAACCTGATATAATACCAGATATTACAGAGAAAACTACGAAACAATTTGTTGAAGAAACTACTGTACCTGACGTATCTGAAGCATCAGATGTGACAACAGTTTCTGTTGACATTGATTCAACCATATCGACTGACATTTTGGAAGATCCGAAAACAGAAACTACTCTGCCAGAGGAAAATATGGATGGTTGGCAGCTGAAAGACAATAGATGGTTCTATTATAATGACGGTGTTCCCATAAGCGGTATTGTTGAAATAGACGGTAAATCCTATTTGTTTGCTCCTAACGGTGCACTTAAAACTGGTTGGCAGACAGTAAATTCAATCAGAACATATTTTGATTATGAAACTCATCAACCTGTTTACGGATGGATTTCCTATATGGGAAATGTTTATTATAACGATGAACATTATGGTAAGCTTACGGGTATGCAGGATATAGATGATAACACCTATATTTTTACGGATACCGGAATCATGCATACAGGTTTTATAAAATATCAAGGGTATATATATTACTGCAATGAAAACGGCATTGTAATTAAGGGTGATGATAGGTACACTCCAATTGGTATTGCCGGAACAAGCTATATTATTTCTCCGTCTGGAAAAGTACATACAGGCTGGCAGTCTATAAATGGACTGAGGGTATATTTTGATACGGAAACAGCTGAACCTGTTTATGGCTGGATTAGTTATCATGGTAAATATTATTATACAGATGCTGAAATCGGGAAATATACAGGCGAGCATTATATTTATAATCATCCGTACAGATTTGATGAAAGCGGTATTTTGCAAACTGGACTGCAATCCTTTGCCGACGGTTCAACACTGTACTATTATGATGACGGTACATGGGCAGAGGGCTTTGTAACAGTTGAAAATGACACATATTATTTTAATTCTGAGGGATTTATGCTAACAGGTTGGCAGACTGTTAATAAAAATAAATATTATTTTTCTGAAAACGGCAAAATGGCAGTAGGGTTATTTACATTAAACGGAAACAAATATTACTTCAATAAAAAAGGGATAATGCAAACCGGTTTTACTAAAATTAACGGAAATACGTATTATTTTGATACAAACGGCAAGATGCTGTATAGGTGGCAGACAATTAATAAAAATAAGTACTATTTCGGTTCTGACGGTAAAATGAGAACAGACTGGCAGTCTATTGACAAAAATAAATATTATTTCAGCTCTGACGGTAAAATGAGAACCGGCTGGCAAACTATAAATAAAAATAAATATTACTTTAATACAAACGGAATAATGGCGATTGGATTTTTAAAGATAGGAAGTAATACTTATTATTTCGGAAAAGACGGTATAATGCAGACGGGCTTTAAAATTATCAATGGCAAATACTATAATTTCGGCGCAAACGGTATATTAAAACCGATAAAAGTATTTGTCGGAGTAGGTCACGGCGGCTATGATCCCGGAGCTGTCGGTTATATAGTCGAAAAAGAGTATACCCTCAAAACCGCAAAAATTGTTGAAGAATACCTGAAAGCCGCAGGAATAGATTATATACTAAGCCGTGATGCTGACATTGACACGACCATGCAGAGTAAACTTGAATTATGCAATAATTATGATCCCGATCTTATAATTGATATTCATTTTAATGCGGTGGGGGGTCATGGATTTGAGATTTATCATTCTATGTATGGCGGAATGTCGAAAACTCTTGCTGAAAATATAAATGCAGAGGTTTCCAAGATAATGTACAGCAATGGCTGCAAAACATTTATTAATGCCGATGGTTTAGACAGGTTTACGATAATAAGGGAAACTCACGCACCGGCAGTACTTATTGAAGGCGGTTTTGTAGATAACTGGTCAGATGCAGAATTTATTAAAGCTAATTATCAAAAGCTTGCCAAAGCTTATGCTGAGGGTGTACTTAAGACCATATTATTAATTTTTAAAGACAGTTAAAAAATATTGTACGCCAATTGGATAAAAATCCTAAAGCAGAAATTATAAATTAATATTATATGGTGAAAACAAAGTAAAAAAATGTTGACTATGTAAAAATTATATGATATAATACAAATATCAGCAAAAGCTGAAATATTATAAGAAAGCACAAAATATTTTTTCTACGCATTAAAGCTCG